>ERZ795030.3470-NODE-3470-length-16742-cov-4.273746_pt1 | contig 16742 bp, 21 predicted proteins | sample MGYA00375122_ERZ795030 | MGnify/ENA primary metagenome ERZ795030 (study PRJEB30165, sample SAMN05720146) | activated sludge metagenome | isolation source: anaerobic digester from wastewater treatment plant | place: Japan | collected 2015-04-20 ...
AAAGTGCATTATATATATTTTATGCTCACAGCAACACCATACAATTTATTAATGCTTTTCATGACGTAGGTTTAAAACAAAGGAGCATTATTATCTGGTATAAACAAGGGGGCGGTTTTGGCGATTTTATGGCTCAATATATGAACGCTTATGAGCCTTGTATATATGGTAGCAACGGCGAAAGTGTTAACTGGTACGGACCAACAAATGAAAAAACCATTTGGGAAATAGATAAAGAAAAAATATGTGATTTGCACCCTACTATGAAACCTATACTACTTGTATCAAGAGCATTAAAAAACAGCTCGAAACAAGGAGATGTTGTATTAGATTTGTTTGGTGGTAGCGGTTCAACACTCATAGCTTGCGAGCAACTTGACCGCACTTGTTACATGATGGAACTTGACCCGAAATATGTTCAAGTAATACTGCAAAGATATATCAACCTTAAAGGGACAAGTCAAGGTGTTTACAGAATAAATGCAGACGGAACAAAAACCAAATATGAAGACATAGGTTGAAAAGATAAAGGGGTGATTTTATGGGCGCACGAGGACCCAAACCAAAGCCCGCCAAAATAAGTGAGTTGTCCGGTCGTAGCCACCATAAAAAAGAACCACCTCTGGTTCAGTTGGAAATAGACAACGCTCCTCAGAGCGATTATGAGTATATTCCGAACGCCAAGGAGTTATGGGACAGCCTTTCAATGGCGGGCATTGTTAAGACAAGTGATCGTTTAGCATATCTCCGTTATTCACAACTACAAAAGATATATTTTGATGCGGTTGCAGATATAAAAGAGCGGGGCATGGTTATTAATAAGAATATGTCTAACGAACGCTACAACCCATCATGGCGCATTATGCGAGACGCACAGGCTGAACTGCTGCGCCTTGAGGCTGAGTTTGGGTTAACACCATCTTCTAAGAGGCGGGTCTTACAGCCTCTCGAAAGCAAACAGGAGGACGGTGACGACTATGGCACGATGCGCAAAAACCAAAGGCAAGAGCGGGAAGCCAACCGAAAATAGCAGAGAATGGGCTGAAAAGTATATACAAGACATTCATTATGGACGGATCGTTGCCTGTAAATGGGTACGAAAGGCAATTGATCGACATATAAAAGACTTAAAAGGACTCAAGGGTTACTACTTTGACCCTGATGCTGGGGAGGTTGCGCTCAAGGCTTTCACCCAATACAAGCACTATAAAGGCAAATGGGCGGGGAAAAACTTCATAATGTTGCCTTGGCAACAGGCGATAACTTATATCATCTTTGGCTGGAAGAAGAAAAAGACAGGGTTCAGACGGTTCAGAACCGCTTACATTGAAGTTGCAAGGAAAAACGGCAAGTCAGAATGGGCGGCGGGTATTGGATTATACATGCTTGACATGGACGGGGAAGCTGCTGCGGAAGTCTACTCAGCGGCAACCATGCGTGGACAGGCAAAAATCGTCCACACGGCGGCTAAGCAAATGGTCAAGTCCTCACCGCATCTCAGGAAATATATTAAGGTATATAAAGACAGCCTCGCAGTTGAGGACACAGTAAGCATCTTTGAGCCACTGAGCGCAGATTATAACAGCCTTGATGGACTCAACGTATCATGCGCCATTATTGACGAACTCCACGCTCACAGGACAAGAGACTTATATGATGTTCTTGACACAGCAACAGGAGCAAGGGAACAGCCGTTAATAGTAGCTATCACAACGGCTGGAGTCGCACGTGAATCAATCTGTCGTGAAATGCACGACTACATAGAGAACATTCTCAACGGTATAGTTCAAGACGAGACAGTCTTCGGCATCATCTATACGCTCGATGACGAGGATGATTGGACAGACGAAGATGTGTGGATTAAAGCTAACCCTTCGCTCGGCGAAACAATTGACATTGAGGAAATGAGGGAACGCTGCAACAAGGCTAAAAACAGCTCCGCATCCAAAAACGCATTTTTAAGACTCCGTATGAACGTCTGGACATCCTCATCAGAAGGATGGATAGACTTAGAGACATGGCTCGCTTCTGCGGGCAAGGTTGATGAAAAAGCCTTAAAAGGCAGAAAGTGTTACCTTGGAGCTGACCTTTCATCTGTCAACGACATTTCTGCAATCTGCGCTGTTTTTCCTAACGATGACGGCACAGTACAGGCTATTTGGAAATATTATCTTCCAGAGGATGACATAGATGAGCGGGCACGGCGTGACAGGGTGCCTTATGAGGAATGGGCTAAAGAGGGGTACATAACTTTAACTCCAGGCAACGTTATTGATTATGACTACATCGAAGAAGACATAAAGCTCATGGCGAAAGAGTACAAGGTTATAGAGCTTGCAACAGACCCCTACAACGCCACACAGCTAACTAACCATCTAATTACAGAAAAAATCCCTTGCGTAGACATGCGCCAGGGATTTTTATCTATGTCCCCGCCGACAAAAGCCCTTCAAAGGGCTATATGTGCGGGTGAATTCCATCACGGGAATAACCCTGTCACAACGTGGATGCTCACTAACTGCGAGGTTGTAACAGATCCGGCGGGCAACGTGAAGTTGGACAAAGCGGCAAAAGTCAAACGGCGCAAGATTGACGGTTTAATTGCCGCTATTATGGCGTACTCAAGGTACATAGGGCAAGAGGGAGAGACAGAATCCCCTTACACCCAACGAGGAATCATAACACTTTAGGAGAGAGGTGAGAAATTGAAAATAAAAATACCACTGATCAATAAATCTTTGGAAATGCGTTTCTTAGTCTCACAAGACCCTGATCAAGCGTGGGTCTCGATGTTCGGACCGTCAGTCTCGTCAGGGGAAACGGTCAACGAATCGACAGCGATGAGGTTGGCGGCAGTTTATAGCTGTATCAGGGTGTTAAGCGAATCCGTTGCTCAAATGCCGCTGAAGGTATTCAAACGGCTGCCTAGTGGCGGCAAACAGGAGGTTGCCGACCACCCAATATACCCCTTGCTCCACCTTAGACCAGATGAAGAAGTCTCGGCGTTCAGTTGGAAAGAATCAACAATGTCTCACCTTTGCTCATGGGGCAACGCCTACAGCTTTATCGACTTTGACGGCTCAGGGCGACCTCGGTCAATCAAGTTATTGGGTCCTGATAAGGTCACGCCGAAGCGGTTAGCCACAAATAACAAGTTGGTCTATGAGGTCACGGACGACAAAGGGCAGACAAAACGCTATCTCAAGGAACAAATACTCCACATCCCCGGACTCAGCTATGACGGCATCATCGGTTATTCGCCAATCAGAATGGCGGCTGAGACCATCGGGACAGGCATCTCGGCATCAAAACATTGTGGCGCAGTATTTGGAAATGGCGCACGGCCCGGCGGTGTTCTCAGTTACGAGGGCAATCTAAACGATGAACAGCTTCAGCGGCTAAAGGCTTCATGGGAGGCAGCTTTCTCAGGGGCGAATGTCGGTAAGACCGCAGTCCTTGAGGGCGGGTCCAAGTATACGCCAATAACAATAAGCCCCGCCGATGCTCAGTTGCTTGAGACAATGAAATTCAACCGCTCTGAAATAGCCGGTATCTTCAGGGTCCCGGCGCACTTAATAAATGACCTTGAGAAAGCGACATTTTCCAACATCGACCAGCTGAGTCTTGAGTTCGTCATGTTCACGTTGACACCGTGGTTGAGCCGCATCGAACAGGCTATGAACTGGCGACTCTTCCTGCCGCACGAGCGGGGCGAATACTTTGTCGAGTTTGTCACGGATGGACTCCTCAGGGGTGATGTTAAGTCGCGCTATGAGGCATATCGCACGGCGATCAACTCAGGCCTTAAATCTATCAATGAGGTGCGGTCGTTAGAAAACTTACCGCCCATTGAAAACGGCGACCATCACTTAGTTCAGGGAGCAATGATAACCCTCGATAACGCCGTTAAAGGAATAAAACAGAATGGAGGAGGTGAGACTCAAGAATGATTAAAAAAGAGGTGCGCTTTATACCGCAGGAGATGCGGGTCAAAGCAGACGAAGGCGAAAGAAAGAAGATAGTTGGGTACGCCGCAAGGTTTAACTCACTCTCTGAGGAGATGTGGGGATTCCGTGAGCAGATCGCTCCCGGCGCATTCACGGAAGCACTCAAGAAATCAGATGTCAGGGCATTGTTTAATCACGATCCGAATTACATCTTAGGACGGCAGTCAGCCGGGACGGTAACTCTCACGGAGGACGATGTGGGACTCCGCTACGAAATAAACCCACCAGACACACAATGGGCGAGGGACATAGTTGCAAGCATAGAGCGAGGGGACATAGCAGAGAGTTCCTTTGCTTTTTCTATGTCCGGAGGCGTTGAAGAATGGGACGACTCGGCAACGCCAGCTATCCGCACCATCAGAAGCGTAGGCAACCTCTACGATGTCTCACCTGTCACTTATCCCGCTTATCCCGAAGCAACTACCGGGGTCAGGAGCAGTAAAGAAATCTACGAGGAGCATCAGAACGAGCGCGCACGCGCAACGGAAGGTCAGGAAGAAGAAGCTCCTGACTATGGACTTATGAAGGCAAGGCTCGACCTTGCTGAAATTGACTAACAGGAGGAATTTAAAGTATGGACAAGATCAACGAAATGAAGGCAAGAAAAGCACAAATAGTCATGGAGTCAAGGGCATTACTTGACAGGGTAGAAGCTGAAAAGAGGGAATTTAGCGCAGAAGAGCGCACATCTTATGACAAGATGTTCGCTGATATTGAGGCAATAAACACAAAAATCAAAGATGAGGAACGCCTTCTCCTCGCAGAAGCTGAAATAAGGGGCTTCGAAAAGGCAGAATCACAGAAAGTAGCTGAAAAAACTCCTGAGGAGCGCAAAATATCTGCGTTCAGGCGTTATCTCGTAACTGGCGACAGTGCGGAATATCGTGCGCTTGCTAACGATGCAGACGCGACAGGTGGCTATCTTCATGCATCTGAGCAGTTTGTCTCACGCCTTATAAAAGGACTTGACAACGCCGTATTTGTCCGTAATTACGCTAATGTTATGGCGGTAACTTCTGCCGACTCCCTTGGTGTGCCGAGCCTTGACACTGACCTCACTGACCCGACATGGACAACTGAGATCGCTGCACCGCATGAAGACACAACCATGGCGTTTGGTCGCCGTGAACTCAAACCGATACAGCTCTCTAAGCTGATTAAGGTTTCCATGAAACTCCTGTTGACCAGCGCACTCCCAATAGAGGAGATTATCGCTGACAGGTTGGCTTATAAGTTCGCCATCACACAGGAGAACGGATTCCTCAACGGCACCGGTAATGGGCAGCCTCTCGGAATATTCACCGCCTCGGCAAACGGCATAAACACCGGACAGGACGAAGCGACAGGCAACAGTGCCTCTGCTGTATCCGCTGATGGACTTATTAACGCTAAGTTTAAACTTGCCGCTCAGTACCGTAAAACCGCACGCTGGGTATTCCACCGTGACATCATCAAAATGATAAGCAAGCTCAAAGATGGCGAAGGACAGTACCTCTGGTCCCCCGGACTTGTCGCAGGCGAGCCTGACAGACTCCTCGGACTCCCGGTAGACGAGAGCGAATACGCACCTTCGACAATTACAAGTGCGGCTTATGTAGGCGCACTCGCTAACTGGCAGTATTACTGGATAGCAGAACTCCAGGGACTTAATGTTCAGAGGCTTAACGAACTGTACGCAGGAACTTCACAGGTTGGATTTATCGGTAGGTACTACGGAGACGGCGCACCTGTCCTTGAATCCGCATTTGTCCGCGTCAAGCTCGGATCATAGGAGAGTTTATCATGCTTAGCGAGAACGTAAAAATTGTACTGGCGAAGGCGGCACAGGCCGCCGGAACAACTGAGGTGAAGTCTGATGTAATTGACACCTGTGGCTTTGAGGGTTGCATCTTTATGACCTGTTTTGCGACCGCAAACGCAGGAAACTACATCAAAGTCAAACAGGACACAGCGGCAAGCGGAGCAACAGCCGTTGACCTTGCAGGAACAAAAGTTATGTCAGGCGCGTCTGATGAAGGTTGCGCAATCGACATTAACCGACCGAAGAAAAGATACCTTCAGCTCAGTGCGATACGCGGCGAATCGACCGCACTCGGCGAAATATGGGCGATCCTTTATGGACCCGTCAAGGCTCCTGTCGTAAGCGCACTCACTGGCACACTCGCAATCGAGGCGCACGTATCACCGGCTGAAGGCACAGCATAATAATCAACTAATAGAGGGGCTTCGTGCCCCTCTATTTTTTAATCTAAGGAGGTTAAAAACATGAGTTATAACGCAAAAGTGTACATGGAGCAGGGCGGAGACAAGCTCGTTGTTAATGGCGGCGAAATAGACGTTATAGACGGAATTATAACCAAGGACGGCACACAGGCTAATCACATAGCCGACATAGCGAACAACGCCGATGGCACAGCGATAGCAACAGCAGTCAACGCAATACTGAAGGCTCTGGAGGACGTTGGCATCCTCAAAACCTCTTAGGAGGTGAGGATATGAGACTATCTCGTTTTACCATATCCGTCACCACAGACGAATCAGGCGATGCTGTTGTCTACTCGCCACAGTGCAACGGGCTGATCCGCACAGTTGAATATGTCAAGCCCACATCGGGCGGTCTTGATGCGGCAACAGACATCGACATTGTTGCTGACATCAGCGGGGCAGTTATTTGGACAAATGATGACCTCGCAGCATCACAGGTCATTCACCCGCTCGCACAGGCGCAGGACAACACAGGAGCGGACATCACAGGTGCTTATGCGCCGATTTGCCTTGCTGATGAGCGCATCAAAATAACTGTTGCCAACGGCGGGAATGCCGCATCAGGCACGTTTATTTTTACCATCGAAGGGGTTGTGTTGTCGTGACAAAAGTTAAAATGCTGGCCCGCTTTGCTACTCCCTCAATCATGGCAGCCCCAGGACAAGTTATTGACGTAATGGACAGCGTAGCCGACAGCCTTATTGCCAACGGTTACGCTGTCTTAATTATGCGCCACAAAGTCCCGATTATCGAGACGGCGGCACTTGATAGGGAAGTTGAGACAGCGGTTAAGCCAAAAGCGATTAAAAAGAAAAAGAGGTGAGGTAAATGGCAGACGCGGAGTGGACAGAAATACTCACACTCGCAGAAGTTAAGACGCATCTCAGGGTAGGCTCAGACACTTCAGAGGACAGCCTTATAACGACTTACATCACGGCGGCAAGGGAGTATGTCGAAGGATATCAAAACCGCATCTACCTTTCACCGGACGAAGAAGTGACCGCTGAGACAATGACATGCGTTGAAAAAGCGGCTTGTCTCCTGCTAATCGGTCACTGGTACGAACACCGAGAGGCTGTGGTCTTCGGACGAGAGGCTGTGGTCTTCGGATCTGCTCCGTCTGATGTGCCGTTTGCGGTGAAGGCGCTCCTCGATATCAGAAGGAAAGTCCCGGTATGAGCCAGAAAATAACGAATATCGGACAGCTCAGGGATAGGGTCACATTTACTCGAATCGAAACTACTGATGACGGCATGGGCGGCGTTACGGCCACGGATAAGACCATCTGCACGGAGTGGGCATTCGTCACCGTGCCGTCTACCCGTGACGGTATTGTTGCCGGGGCAGATGCGGAATACCGCTCACACGTGGTCAGAGTAAGACAAAACGCCACAACGCTCGGAATCGACATCAACGACAAGGCGACTTGGCGTAACTGGACGCTCACGGTTAAAGGTGTTCGCCCTGACGGTCACGAGTGGATCGATTTTGATTGTGTGGTGGTGGACAAGTGATAACTGTCAAAGTCAAAGGGCATGACGAACTTGTGAAGGAACTCCGAAAAGCATCAAAGGAGATACAAGGTGAGGCTAGAAATATCCTCAACTCACAAGCGAAGGTTGTTAGAGATCACATAAAAAGCCGTTGTCCTGTTAATGATGGGACGCTGAAGAAGTCCATCAAGGCGAAACTTGCCAGAAAAGCACTGCTTGCAAGTGTAAAAATGGGCGGCGGTAAGGCTTATTATGCGCCATTCGTTGAATTTGGCACTAAACACATGAGCGCAAGAGCCTTTTTCTACCCTACCGCACGGCTTCACGAAGATGAAACGGAAAAGAAACTGACCGACATGATGACGGCGAAGCTCGGAGGTGAGCGGAATGGGCTATAAAACAGCATTTCAGTCTGTTTATACGCTGCTTAATAACAATGCCGATCTTAAAGCAAAGGCAAAGGTTTATGACTTTGTGCCTGAAGATGCGACTTCGCCGTACATTCAAATTCAGTTCTCACAGGCCCTCCGTGGTCGGGTGCTAAACGAATCAGAGCGGGAAATGTACTTCGATCTCCATATTTGGAGCAGTTATCACGGCTCAAAAGAGGTTTTAGAAATAATCGACCTCATAGCCGCCATTGTTCCATCTGAATGGTTCGAGGAGGACGCTCAAACGATACTCCGAGACGAATCAGGATGGTATCACGGAATAATCACACTAAAGCTTTACGACAGATAAAAAACATTAACAAAACAAATCACAGAGCCGTAAGGCTCTATTTTTTTACCCTAAGGAGGACAAAAAATGAGCGCAACAGCAAGTAAGGTATCAAAGATGTTGCTAACGGTGGGAAGCACTCCCACTGAACTGGGAGAGGTTCGCTCTTTCTCTATTGAAACGAGCCTTGGCACTATAGACGTATCCACACTTGCCACGGATTGGAAAAAGTACCTCGTAGGTCAGGCGGGTTGGAGTGGATCTCTTGAATGTTTCTATGACCCAACAGACAGCGCACAGGCTGACCTTGTCTCTAAGGCACGCGCGGGAACGCTCTGTACTGTAACTGTACAGCCCCTCGGAGTAGGGGCAGGCAAAACGCAGCTTTCCGGAACGTGTTACATCACATCAATGTCAATAAGTGGCGCAACAGAGGATGCAGTCGGACTCAGTATCTCATTCCAGGGCACGGGCGAACTGGCTTTAGCTGCTAATGCAAGTTAGGAGGTGCTGACATGGGCGCACTTTCAGCAAAAAAAGCAATCCTAAAACTCGACATAGGCGGCATAAAAGTGCCAGTCGGTGAGGTTAGGAGTTTCAGCCTTGAGACAAGCCTTGGCACGATTGATGTCAGTAATATCGGCACGGACTGGAAGGAGTTTCTCGTAGGTCAGGCTGGTTGGACTGCCTCAATGGAACTCTTTTATGACCCAACTGACACGGCGCAGGACGCACTTATTGACCGCACTGTAGCGGGTACGCCGTGCGAGTTCGTTATCCTGCCGTTCGGTGAAGATGAAGTCTACGACCTTGATTTAGACGGTGCAACAGGCGGGACATTCACCCTCGGTGACGGAAGCAGTATTGAGACAAGCGACCTTGCGTACAACGCTACAGCTGCTCAGATACAGGCTGCACTTAACACAGCCTATAGCGAAGACGGCATCATCGTTGCGGGAACTGTAATTACCTTCCCAACAGGAGTGACGGCAAACCTCACTCTTGACGCGACATCTCTCACAGGCGCAACAGACCCTACTGTAACGCTTCGTGACGAGATAGCGGAATTTGTCGGCACGGGCGTAATCACAAGTAAAAGCCTAAGTGGTGCGACAGAAGATGCTATCGCAATGAGCGTGTCTGTACAGGGTAATGGAGAATTGGAGTTGAATCCAGCATGAGTAAGATAGGCGAACTCAAATACGGCGTAAACGCAATACGCGCGCTGATTAAAGCTACAGGGCGCACTCCTGACCAGTTCATTGGAGAGAACTTTAGTGCTCTCGATATGGAACTTGGCACAACGATAATCTGGGCTGGTATGCTATGGCAGAATAAATCACTAACAGTTGATGAGGTCGGCGACCTCCTTGATGCGGAGAGTGGGCTTTATGCTGAAGCATTCGGCGAAGCTGCCAAAAAGTTGATCGAGGCCTTTAACCGCTTGTTGGTGGTTGAGGCGAAAAAGGAAGAGAAAGTAAAAAACTGACAGCAGAGGACTGGGTACAAGCGTGTGACGAAATGACACTCGCTGTACTCGGTCCTCTGCATTTAACACATGAACACCTTTGGTCACTCACATGGGGAGAAGTTGACGATCTACTCCATGCGTGGCGATACAACGAATATTTAGAAATGACAAAACTTGCAACGCTTGGATCGTGGCTTGTCAACGTGTCAGGCAACGTGAAACACACAGTCAAGCCTACTGACCTGATAGGTCACTGGGTGGATGGGCGTGTGTTATCTGAATCCCAGTACCACACTTATTTAAAAGAAAAGATAAGGGCTAAAAAAGGGGCGGTGAAAAAAGATGGCTAAAAAGAAAGTTACTTATTGGTTCGGCGCAGATATAACCGAGTTTGAAAAGAAAGTTAAACAAATTGAATATAGCGCAAAACGTATGTCTTATAGCACCGCTCGTCTCGGCAAAATAATGTCCAAAAATATCACCGCTCCCATTGTTGGTATAGGCGCACTTGCCATAAGAGAATCAATTGCTTTTGAGAGTGCCTTTGCAAAGGTTAAAAAAACAGTTATTGGAACGGAAGAACAACTTAAAAAGTTAGAGCGTGGCATTTTGGAAATGTCCACGGTAATGCCAACCTCAGCAAAAGAAATAGCGGAAGTTGCCGCCAGTGCTGGGCAGTTGGGTATTGAAACAGAAAACGTTTTAGGTTTTGCGAAGGCTATGATCCAACTTGGCGAAACATCGAATATGAGTGCAGATGAAGCTGCTGACGCTCTCGCACGATTCAGCAATATCACAGGAATGTCACAAAAAGATTTTGATAGACTAGGATCAACAGTCGTTGCGCTTGGTAATAGTCTTGCAACGACTGAGCGTGAAGTTGTTAATATGGGGCTTGGATTAGCGGGCGCGGGTAGTCAAATAGGAATGACCGAACCTGAGATACTGGCGTTTGCTGGCTCTCTTTCATCGGTCGGCATAGAGGCAGAACGAGGCGGTAGCGCATTTTCTCGCCTAATGATGAACATGAAACTTGCAACCGTTAATGGCGGTCAGGCATTAAATGACTTCGCATCTATTTCTGGTATGACAGCATCACAGTTTAAGAATCAGTTTGAAAAAGATGCATCGGGCGCAATCATAAAATTCATACAGGGACTCGCTGGACTTAAAGGCACAGGAACATCAGCGATTGAAGTCCTTGACAAAATGGGAATTAAAGAAATTCGCTTGAGAGACTCCATACTCCGCGCTACTGGTGCAAGCGAAATGTTTACACAAGCTCTTGCTCTGGGTCGTAAGGAGTGGGAACAGAACAGCGCTATGCAGCAGAAGACAGCGGAGTTTTACAAGACCACAGAAGCACAGTTAAAAATGCTCCGCAATCAAGTATATCTTACAGGAAAAGAAATAGGCGACACTTTAACTCCTTCGTTGGTGATTGCTGCTGAAAAACTAAGAGACGTTGTTAAGGCATTCAGTGATTTATCGCCCGAGCTCAAAACAAATATTGTTGAGTGGGGTCTTGTGGCGGCGGCTATTGGGCCGCTTTTAATAATTACAGGTAAGGCAATATCCGGCTTTAAAGAACTCCTTTTAAACGCAAGAAAATTTACAGCTTTTCTGTCTGCTCATCCCGCACTGATTGCCGTTGCGGCAATGGTTGGCACGTACTCGGCGATGGACAAGTCGCCGGAAATGCAGGAAACATTAGACGAGAGGCGGGGGCTTGGGCTTAATAAAAGCGGTAGGAGCGCAGAGATTCAGGCACTACGTGATTTAAAAAAACGTACCACAAGTATTAGTTCAGAAACTAACAGTCTTGCTGCAAATAAAGCTCTTGACGCGGCGATGTCAACAGCAACAGTTAAGCCATTGGTGGTAGATACAACAGTAACAACGCCAATACTTGACGATATCGGCGGCGGCAGTAAAACAAAAAGCGGAGGCTATTTCTCCGGTCAGTCGGCGGCTGAGAAGCTGGTCCAGGGCATCCGTGACCAGATTAAATATCTCAACGCGGACGGGGCGGCGTTTTTGCCGGTGCTCGACGAGTGGAAGGCAAAATTAAAGCCGCTCTCCGACGACTGGAAAACCATCGTTGATCTTGAGAAGCGGATCACCATGGATGCGACAGAGAAGGCCGAGGAAGCGGTCCAGAAACAGGCGGAGCAGGACAAGCAAGCCATCAAGGATCTGCAGTCCATGATGGATGGGTTGTCCTGGCAGAACTCCATGGGGCTTATGGGCGATTCAGAATACCTCGAGCACCTGACGGACATGTTCGCCGAGATGAAGGCGCAGCTGGCAGATCCTGGGATCGAAAACTGGACGGAGCTTATGAAGGAACTGTTTGCCTCCATCCAGCAGCTTCAGGGGGACGAGGCGCAGGAGGTCCTGGACAACCTGCGGATGCAGTTCGAGTCAGGCAGCATCGGGGTGGAGCAATACCGGTCCGCGCTGGAGGGGCTGAAAAACGAGTTTGCGGAATTCCCCCTGGTGGTCAAAATGCTGGATGACGAAATCAAGGGCTTCGACCGCAGCGTCCAGATGTCGACGAAATCCATTGGCGTGATGATCCGTGAAGCAGAAACAGCACTTAAAGATAAGCTGGTAGGTATCCCTGACGAACTCAGCGGGGCGTTCGCCGGGGCGATTGCTTATGGCGAAGACCTTGGTGATACGTTGAAGCAGTTGGCGAAGGATATCGCTTACGCCACAATAAAAGCTTTTATCCTCAAGTCCCTGTTTGGGGGTATAGGTGGCGGCGGTGGTGGCGGTGTTACGGAGATTGCCAACTTTACAAGAAACGCACAAGGCAACGTGTTTAACCAGCAAGGGCTTGTCCCCTTTGCGCAAGGCGGTATCGTCAACAAGCCGACACTGTTTCCGTTCGCCTCAGGAGTTGGACTCATGGGCGAGGCAGGACCGGAGGCGATCATGCCGCTCAAACGCACATCAAGCGGAGACCTTGGAGTGAAGGCTGAAGGCGGCGGAGGCACGACTAATATCACCATGAACATAAACGCCGTTGATAGCAAATCGTTTGTTGAAATGATGCGAACTAACAGGGCATCCGTTGAATCAATAATCGTAGAAAATATCATGCGCAATGGTGCTGTACGTGGTGCGATAAGGGGGATGGCATAATGGCTGAAACTTTTAGCGTTACACCGCAATATATCTGGGAGCCGTCTTACCGTTATAACGTTATTCGCACGGAGTTTGAGAGCGGAAAAGAACAGAGGAAATATATCGGCACGTTGCCACGACAGTGGGGACTTACTTTCAAGGGTAGTTCCACAACAATAGCCACTGTTGTTGATTTTTACAAGGCAAGAAAGGGCAGCTTCGAGGCGTTTAATTGGATACCGCCGGGTGAAAGTACGGCTATAAGCGTACGGTTTGAAGAGGACTCATTAAGGGTCACACGTTACGGGCTTACTACGTGGGGTGAATGTTCCGTGACTATAAGCGAGGTGTTATAAATGGCACGAGCAGGGGCAGATTACATAACTGAGGCGGCGAACGCTGAAGTCTCTCCGATACTGCTTGTCAGAGTGCTTGATATTCCGCTTATCAATGATCCATCGACAAAGGTCAGCCTGTATCTGACCAATTCACAGACAGATGTTGCCTTTTTCGATGAGAACGATGTGGCTAAAACCTATAACGCCTGTGCGCTTACCTACGACCAGGTTAAAGCATCAACTGATAATGAGATAAGCTCAGTCACGCTTCGCCTTGATAACGTGGGAGGAGACTTCACTTCACTTGCGAAGGACTACACCATTAAAGGCGTGCGGGTTCAGCTTCTTGAGACATTCGCTGATACTTTGACCTCTCCAGCGGGCGCACGATGGCTTTTTGAGGGACATATCGAAAAAGCGAACATTACCATCAGCAGTATAGAAATACAGGTCATGGCTGATTTTTCGTTGAACGTCAGGATTCCAAGACGGCTTTACTGGGTGCGTGATTTTCCGCATCTACCGTCAGCTAAAGACCCACGAACGGTGAGCCTTAAATGATCGGTATACCGTGGAAGACTAAAGGCAGAGACCGGCACGGGATTGACTGTGTTGGTCTTGCTTTATTAGCACAGAGGGAAATCTTTGGCAAGGACTATGAGTTTCCGTACGACTACGATCCTTTGACAGACGATGAGAGCATTTTAATCAAATGGGTGGAGAGTATAGCTGACAGGGTGGACAAGGCGCAGGACGGCGATTTGATCATCTACCGTATGCCCTGCAACGGAGAAGATAAGCACCATATCGGCACGGTGGTTGATGGCGCATTGCTCCATATTTACCCCAACAAGACATCAAGAATGACACGGCTATACAAGCAGAGAATTTACGGAATATTTAGAGGTCGGGAGGTGGAAAAATGCCAGGAGCAATAGTTGGGGCATTGGCAGGATGGGCGTTCTCGGGGTCAATAATCGCAGCGGGACTTGCAACAAGTGTTCTCGGCGCAGTTCTGATCGGAGCATCAATAGGCTCGCTTTTTGATGCGCCTGATTTGGATATCGGAAACACCACGCCTAATTACTCTTTTGGACCAATAAGCAACACCAAATCACAGCTGCTGCCGATCCCGCTCGTCTACGGTAGGTGTCGAGTAGGAGGAAATATATTTCTACAGCAATTTGACACCAATGAGCGGAAGATCATGGATATGATGATAGGGCTATCGGCAGGGCCTATCAATAAAGTTGTCTCTGTTTATGCGGATGAACATATTCTTTATGACGAAGCCATGAACACCTACACATACTGGATTTGGAAGATGGTCAGGGAGCGTGGCGAAGAAGGAACTTATACTACGGTCGGCGCGTGGGTGCAGGTCGACTATGCCTCTTATCTTGCTTATAAAGGCAGGAAAGAAATGAGGGACATTAACGGGGATGTTGTGACCGTAAAGATCCTTGAAGGTTGCTCCTGCAACGTCTATACAGGGACGGCAACGCAGAACGCCGACAGCAGAGAGCCGGACGGCAACACATATCCCAACCTTGCTTATGTTGCGCTGACACTCAAGGCGCAGGAAGGGCTCTCCGGAAACCCGGTAATAACCTCTATCATTGAGGGTCGCAAGGTCTGGACTCCATCGGGCGTTAGGTATACCCGTAATCCTGCATGGATAATATATGACGTGCTAACCGACACAAAAGACGGCGTGGGAATTCCTGCGGCTCATATTGATCTTGATTCTTTCGAGACAGCAGCAGCCTATTGTGACGAACTTGTTGACGGCGAACCAAGATATACGCTGGATTACATAATTGACTCACAACGCCCCGCCGTAGACCATCTGGCCGCCATGCTCGCGTGTTTCGGCGGGTATTTTATACCGAGAGACAAAATAGAGCTACACATTGAGAGATCCAGTACAGTATATAAGGAACTCAACCCGGATAATTTTGTTAAGGGCAGTTTTTCGTGGTGGCAGAAAAGCAACGATGATTCGCCTAACAGGATATCCATCGAGTGGATAGATCCCGACAACCATTATGAACAGACAGCGGCGGTATTTGAGTGGCAAGAGGACATAATAGCCAGAGGGCTTTATGAAAAATCCGTTTCACTCCTTGGTATAACCCGCTCCGCGCAAGTCGGGCGCATGGGAAAGTATATGATCGAGACGGCTAAGCTTGTGCAGAACTTCTGCTCTTTCGCAGTTTCCACACAAGATGCGGACATCGAGGCGGGTGAAGTTGTATCTTTGACATATCCCGACTTTACTGCATGGAATGCCAAGCCGTTTAGGGTGCTTTCTGTGCAGGACGATGGGCAGACGGGAAATGTGCTTATCACTTGCGCTGAGTATGTCGCCTCGCTTTATGATGATTCTCAGATTCCTGTCGCTGTACCTGTCAATCCGAATCCGCCCGTAACAACTGACGATGTCTATAACCTCTTGCTTGAGGATATTGGAGCCTTTAACGCTGACGGTACATGGGTTCCTGTTATTAAGGCGAGTTGGCAGAATCCAAGCGATTACACGCCGAAAGAAATCAATGTGCGTTACCGCTATCAGGGTACGGAAGCATGGACGCTTGTACTTAACACAACAAGCACGTTGACATCAGCGAACCTAACTGGCCTGAAGACAGGCGAAAATACAGAGGTTTGGGTTAACTGCAAGCGTCCCAACGGCACATTTACTTCGGGTGATGTCGCAGTAATAGTAGTCGGAGCGGATACGACCCCACCGTCAGCTCCTACGGGATTGTCAGCTACAGGGTGGTTCGGCAATATCAATCTTAATTGGGCTAATCCTACTGATCCTGACCTGTCGCACATTGAAGTTTGGGAAAACAGCGTAGACGACAGGGACACGGCGGTCAAGATAGCCGAAGTTAAAGGCACATCTTATCAGCGTTATCTAGGCTCTTTTGTCGTGCGGTATTATTGGGTTAGGGCGGTTGATAGAACAGGTAACATCAGCGGATATAACGCACTGGCGGGAACGGCGGGGAATTCCGACCAAGAGAATCATCAAGACTTTGTGGATCTCGTGTTGCAGGAAAATCCGTATCTAAACACGGTGCAGACAGACCTTAACACAGGGATTGAAAAAATATCTCTGGATGAAGAACTAGTCGCGCAGGGTCTTGTTGATGCAATGCTCAACGCGCGGGAAGGCAAGCAGGAATCGGACATTGCTGTTGCGCTGGCAAAAAGGGAACTCTCTACAAAGGTTGTAGAAGGTCTATCAGCTGAAGCAAACGAACGGTTGCTGTTGCAAACAACCACTGTGGGAGGGACGGTGACTGAA
>ERZ795030.3472-NODE-3472-length-16738-cov-4.522928_pt1 | contig 16738 bp, 9 predicted proteins | sample MGYA00375122_ERZ795030 | MGnify/ENA primary metagenome ERZ795030 (study PRJEB30165, sample SAMN05720146) | activated sludge metagenome | isolation source: anaerobic digester from wastewater treatment plant | place: Japan | collected 2015-04-20 ...
CACAGGCGTTTCGTCCGCAAAAAATGAGCGCCATCCAGCCACGGAGCTGCATGGCGCTTTTTTTCAATCTGCACCAACTGTGTGTAGCCACCCGTGAGTGTCAACATCACATTCCTGGGTGGTGCTGGCACTGTCGCCGGCTTCAAGTACCTGGTGCAGCTTGCGGCAAGCGTCTGTTGGTGGACTGCGGGCTGTTTCAGCGCTACACATGGGACAACGCAAACCAACCAAGTCGCTAGCTGAGTCAAGCGGGCAAAACACGTGACCGGTGTACTGAGCTGAACATGCCCCTTGAAATATGCGATATCACCCCTAGCTAACAGGTCGCTTGAGTGTCGGCGCGTCTGTCGCCGGTTTTATTAATGCCCTGAGAACACGCATACCCCATGAGCAAACAAACCCTTTCCTTCCAGGCCGAAGTTGCACAACTGCTGCACCTGGTGACCCATTCGCTGTACTCCAACAAAGAGATCTTCCTGCGCGAACTGGTCTCCAACGCCTCGGATGCCTGCGACAAACTGCGCTTTGAAGCAATCAACAACACCGGGCTTTATGAGTCTGACTCCGAACTCAAGGTCAAGGTCACTTTTGACAAGGATGCCAAAACCCTGACCATCACCGACAACGGCGTCGGCATGAGCGAGATCGAGGCGGTCGAGCACCTCGGCACGATTGCCAAGAGCGGCACCAAAGATTTCATGAGCAAGCTCACCGGTGACCAGAAGGCCAACGCATCGCAGCAAGGCCAGCTCATTGGCCAGTTTGGCGTGGGCTTTTATTCAGGCTTTATCGTCGCTGACAAGATCACTGTTGAGTCCCGCCGGGCCGGTTTGCCGACCACTGAAGGGGTACGCTGGGTCAGCGCCGGGGCTGGCAATTTCGAGGTGGAACTGATTGATCGTGCCGAACGGGGCACCAGCGTCACGCTGCACCTGCGCGACGACGCCATGGACTATTGCAGCGCCTGGAAGATCAAGAGCATCATCAATAAGTACTCTGACCACATCAGCTTGCCGATCCTGATGGAAAAGGAAGAGTGGAAAGATGGCGAGCTGATCAACCCGAACGACGAAAAGGGCGGTCGCCAGCCTGGTGGCATGGTGAAAACCGGCGAATGGGAAACCGTCAACAAGGCCAACGCGATCTGGGCGCGTGCCAAGAAGGACATTAGCGCCGATGAATACACCGAGTTTTACAAGCAGATCAGCCACGACATGGAAGCGCCGCTGGCCCACACCCATAACCGGGTCGAAGGCAGCACCGAGTACACCCAGTTGCTCTACATTCCGGGCAAGGCACCGTTTGATCTGTACAACCGTGAAAAGTCGGCTGGGGTCAAGCTGTATGTCAAGCGTGTTTTCATCATGGACGATGCCGAGAGCCTGCTGCCGACCTACCTGCGCTTTGTCAAGGGTGTCGTCGATTCATCCGACTTGCCATTGAATGTGAGCCGTGAACTGCTGCAGGAAAGCCGCGATGTCAAAGCCATCCGCGACGGCTGCACCAAACGCGTGCTGGGCATGCTGGAAGACCTGGCCAAGAGTGACAAGCTGCCAGAGGCCGCACCGTCAGCCGATGGCATCACCGATGTCGTCAGCGAAGAAGACAAGGCGCAAGCCGAGAAAAACCTTGGCAAGTTCACCAAGTTCTACAGCGAATTTGGTGCTGTGCTGAAAGAGGGTCTGGGCGAAGACTTTGCCAACAAGGACCGCATTGCCAAGCTGTTGCGCTTTGCCAGCAGCACCACCGATGCCGTCAGCGTCAGCTTTGCCGACTACAAGGCGCGCATGAAAGAAGGCCAGGAAGCCATCTACTACATCACCGCCGACACCCTGGCCGCAGCCAAGAACAGCCCGCAACTGGAAGTGTTCAAGAAAAAGGGCATTGAGGTGCTGTTGATGACCGACCGTGTCGATGAGTGGGCGCTGAACTATGTGCATGAGTTTGACGGCACGCCGCTGCAAAGCGTGGCCAAGGGCCAGGTGGACCTGGGCAAGCTGCAGGATGAAACCGAAAAGAAGGCTGCCGAAGAAGCTGCCGAGACCTTCAAGCCCCTGCTGGCCAAGCTGAAAGAGGCACTGAAAGACAAGGCTGAAGATGTTCGCGTGACCACCCGGCTGGTCGATTCTCCGGCTTGCCTGGTAGTGCAAGACCATGGCATGAGCACGCAACTCGCACGCATGCTCAAGCAGGCTGGCCAGACTGCGCCAAATGTGAAACCGGTGCTCGAAGTCAATGCCGACCATCCGCTGGTGAAGAAACTCGACGGCTCGGTGCATTTCAACGACCTGGCGCACATTTTGTTTGACCAGGCGCTGCTGGCCGAAGGTGGCATGCCCGATGACCCGGCGGCCTACGTCAAGCGGGTGAACGCTCTGCTGGTTTGAGTTTTATAAAGGAAATAACGCTCTAGCCCTTGTCTCTATTGCGCAAGAAGCTATTTAAAGCATAGTAAAATAAAATTCTGAAAGCCCCGCAGTCAAGCTGACTGGCGGGGCTTTTGACCATTTAATTGAATGATGTCGCACAGCCGCGATGTGGCGTTCGCCCGTAGCATTCATATCCGGCAGTCTGAGAAATCGTTCAAGACCGGAAAGTCTTGACTGAGAACATGCAAGATGTTGCGCAATTGCGCACTCATCCCCAAAGCCGATGGCAGACAGCGCGCGCTAGGAATACCCGACCGGAGTCGCGGATGGTGATGATGTAAAAAAAAATGGCATCCGGCTCCTGGCCGGTGGTCGACTGGTCGGGCACATTGCGCGGCTTGACCTGAACTTCAGATTGTCAGGCGGGGGTGTGCTGATGGCGCAGCCATCTGATCGGCGAAGCTCATCCAGACGACATTCACCCGGTAAAAATTCCTGAAGCGCTCGGAAAAATCTGGCCATACGCTAGGATTTTGGGCGATAAGTTTCAGATTTGGATGACTGACATGGCTTGCTTTCCGTTATAGGATGAACGTTAGCGACAGAAGGATAAGCTGCCGACTTGCCGACTTGCCAGGTTGGCCTCATCCGGTTGGAGTTTCAATTCGTTGGTTGAATTTCCTGTCCTGTTTGCGCGGAATATTCAATGAATTGGTGGCTAGACGCAACCGTCGGTCACTGGTCGCATTGTGATGGCGGGATTCAAAATAGGTAAAGGCGTGCTCTATGCAACACCGACTCAGTCTGATTCAGAAATTTGTGATTTTGGGTTTGATCGCCCTGGTCGTAGCCGCATTGCCCGCGCTCTTGTATTTCAACCATTCCTTTTCCCAGCAAAAAAAGGCCGCATTGGAGAAGCGCGGCAGTGCCCCGCTGATTGCACTGAACAGGATGATACAGCTCACCCAAACGCATAGAGGCATGTCGGCTAGCATGCTCAGTGGCAACGAAACGCTGGCCGCCCGCCGCCCGGCGCTCAAAGACAAACTGGACCAGGCCTTGGACGCTGCCGATGCTGAATTCAAAGCTTCCGCCGTGTCATCAGCCCACATGACCCATTGGCAAAGCCTGCGCCAGAGCTGGCGCACGCTGGAACAATCCGTGGCGGGCAAACAGATCAAGGCCGCAGAAAGCACCAGGCTGCACACCGAGCTGATTGCCGCAGAACTGTTGGTTAGTGAAGAGCTGCTGGTTGAATTCGGGCTGAATCTGGATGCCGACATCGGCACCGCCTATCTGATACGTGCCAGCCTGGTGGATATGCCTTGGCTGGCGGAAAACCTGGGCGTGATGCGCGCCGCGGGCAGCGGCTTTTTGACCCAGACCACACTGCCGCCGGAAGGACGTGCCACCCTTCAGGCGCTGCAAAAGCGGGTGTTGGAATTGCAGGGCCAGATGTTCAGAAACCTGAAGGTTTCCACCGCCGCCGATGCCACGCTGCGGGCTGCCCTGGAAAGCAAAGCCCAGGCAAGCCACGCAGCCGTGGACAAGGCGCTGGCCCTGGCCAACCAGGTATTGATTGGTGCCACTGAGATCAACTACCCCGCGCCGGATTACTTTGACGAGTTCACCCGCACCATAGACGGCCTGTTTGCATTCAATGCCGATGCCATGCAGATGATGGACAAGGCGCTGCAAGAGCGTGCCGATGCGTCCCGGCGTGGCATGCTGCTGGTACTGGTGTGCATGGTGATCGGCCTGGGATGCGGTGCTGCACTTTCCCTGTATTTTGTGCGCAGCATTACCGGGCCGGTGAGTGATGCTGTCAAGGTGGCGCGCGCCGTAGCTGATGGCAATCTGGCAGTCGAGGTGCCGACGCTCGGAACCAATGAACTCGGGCAGCTTATGGCGGCCCTGGCAGACATGCGCGCCCACCTGGAACAGGTCGTCACTGCTGTCATGCACGGCTCCGAGAGCGTGGCCACCGCCAGTGCCGAAATCGCCCAGGGCAACACCGACCTGTCGGACCGCACCGAGCAGCAGGCCAGTGCGCTGGAGCAGACCGCCGCCTCAATGGAGCAACTTGGTTCCACCGTCAGCAAGAACGCCGACAGCGCGAACAAGGCCAACCAGTTGGCGCAAAGCGCCAGCACCGTGGCGGTGCGGGGTGGTGACGTGGTGGGTCAGGTGGTGCACACCATGCGCGACATCAATAACGCCTCGCGCAAGATTGCCGACATCATCGGCGTGATTGATGGCATTGCCTTTCAGACCAATATCCTGGCACTCAATGCCGCAGTGGAAGCGGCACGCGCCGGCGAACAGGGCCGCGGCTTTGCAGTCGTGGCCAGCGAGGTGCGCTCACTGGCTGGCCGCTCTGCTGATGCCGCCAAAGAGATCAAAGCGCTGATCACCGCCAGCCTGGAGCGTGTGGAACATGGCACCACTCTGGTGGACCGTGCCGGCACCACCATGACCGAGGTGGTGGACGCGATCAAGCGGGTGACCGCCATCATGGGCGAGATCAGCTCGGCCAGCAGCGAGCAGTCAATTGGTGTGGCACAAATCGGCGAAGCCGTCGATCAAATGGACCAGGTGACACAGCAAAACGCCGCGCTGGTGGAAGAGATGGCTGCCGCTGCCAGCAGCCTGAAGTCACAGGCGCAAGATCTGCTGACCACGGTGGCGGTGTTTCATCTGCCGGGACACGGCACCATCGGCCACCGCATCGTGCCGCGGCTGGGCTAAGGACATGGTCATCATTCATCAAACTCAACCGGCCTGCCACGCCACAACATGATGGCTCCATCGCATCACACGGTCCTTCCTGCCGCCATTCGCCTGCGGCGCTACTGGCTGATATTTTTGGTGTTGTGGGCGGCATCGGTAGGTTGGTCGCTGCAATCGCATTTGAAAGACATTGAACTCACCAGCGTACAGGTGGCCACGCAAGGTGCCCGCGACATGTTTCGCATGGTGGTACTGACGCGCAACTGGAATGCCAGCCATGGCGGCGTTTATGTTCATGTCACACCAGCCACCCAACCCAATCCCTACCTGCGCCACCCGCGTCGCGACGTGATCACCACAGATGGCGTGGCGTTGACGCTGGTCAACCCCGCCTACATGACGCGCCTGGTCGGCGAAATTGCCCGAATTGACAGCGGCGCAATTTTTCGCCTGACCAGCCTCAAGCCAATTCGGCCGCTCAATGAACCCGATGCCTGGGAGCGCCAAGCGCTGACCGGCTTTGAAGCAGGTGCCAAAGAAGCCATTTCAGTGGAGTCCAGCAAAGATGGTGCCCTGCTGCGTTACATGGCACCGCTGCGAGTGGAAAGGCCCTGCCTGCACTGTCATGCCGAGCAAGGCTACGAGCTTGGCAGCATTCGCGGTGGCATCAGCGTATCGCAACGCTATGCCCCGATTGAAGCCGCCATCCGGGCCAACACACATCAATCGACCCTGATTCATGCGGCCGTGTTTGTGCTGATTGCGGCACTGGGCTGGAGCCTGCTGGAACTGCTGCGCAGGCGCTGGTTTGAGCTGATTGGCAAGATTCAAGAGCTGGAGATGACTCGCGGAGAACTGGTGCAAAGCGAGAAAATGGCCTCGTTGGGGCGCATGGTGGCCGGCTTTGCGCATGAGGTCAACACGCCGGTGGGAGTGGCTGTGGGGGCCATTTCCCAACATGAAGAAACGCTGGCGCGCATCAACACCCTGCTGGGCCAGGACGAGGTTGATGAGGCCACGCTGCGCGAAGCACTCGATCACCTGCGCCATGGCGGCGCGCTGGCGCTGTCCAATCTGCGCCGCGCAGCCTCGCTGGTGCAGAGCTTCAAGCGCACCTCCATTGACCAGAGCTCCGACCAGGTGCGCCGTTTTGACATGCGCGAACTGATCAATGATGTGTGCTTTACCCTGCAGCACACCCTCAAACGCTTGCCCATTGCCATCCACATCGATTGCACCGACCACCTGGCAGTCAAGGGTGTGCCAGGTTTGCTGGAGCAACTGCTCACCAACCTGATCATGAACGCGGTGCAACACGCTTTTGACAACGGCGCGCGTGCCGGCAACATCCACATCTCTGTCATGCTTGAGCAAGGCCAGGTGTTGATGCGCTTTGCCGACGATGGTGTCGGCATGTCGGTCGAGCAAATGGCGCGCATTTTTGAGCCTTTCTACACCACTCGTCGGGCCAGTGGTGGCTCCGGACTCGGTCTGTATATTTGCTACAACATTGTCACCGTGCAACTGCGTGGCACGATTGTGTGTGACAGCCAGCCCAACGTTGGCAGCACATTCACCATCAAATTTGCGCAGGAGATCCTGCCCTTGCAGGAGGAAAACCAGCCATGAAACTCATACGTACCCGCAGCGAGCCCGCTGCCAGCGCCGACCATCCCGCTGGCCCGCACCACCACTGGAAGCTGCTGGTGGTGGATGATGAACCTGACATGCGTGAGGTGACGCGGCTGAACCTCAATGGTTTTCGCTTTGCCGACCGCGACCTGAACATTCTGGAGGCCAGTTCCGCCTACGAAGCCCGCGAGTTGCTGGCCGCGCACAAGGACATTGCGATGGCGCTGATCGACGTGGTAATGGAAACCGACGATGCCGGCTTGAGGCTGGTGGAGTACATCCGTAAAGACCTCAAGAACCTGATGATCCGCCTGATCATTCGCACCGGGCAGCCCGGTCTGGCACCCGAGCGATTTGTCATTGACCACTATGACATCGACGACTACAAGGACAAGACCGAACTTACCGCCAGCCGCCTCTACACGGCGGTGCGCGCGGCACTCAAGTCGTTCCGCGATCTGCGCACCATCGACCTCAACCGCCAGGGTCTTGCGCGGGTGCTAGAGGCCGCGCCCGACATTTACCGCATCACCAACCGTTCACTGCAACAGTTTTTTCAGGGTGTCCTGACACAGATCATCGGGCTTTGCAATCTTTCGGATTCAAGTTTTATTTCCGCCGTCGGCGGCATCATTGCCACCTTTGATGAGCGCGATGTCACGGTGCAGGCAAGTTCGGGCAATCTGGCCGCCCAGGAGCGCTTTGAGAACATCCGCGCCCAGTGTTCAGAGGCAGTTCTGACCGGGCAAATGCCCGCAGGCCTGCGCAAGGACGCTTACGTGGTGCCCCTGCTGGTGCAGCGCAAGCCGGCCGGTTTTGTCTATATCGAGCCGACCCAGGAGCTCAGCGATGCCGACCGTGGACTGATCAACATGGTGGCCCAGCAATGCTCCAACGCACTGGAAAACCTGCGCCTGCACATTGACCTGGCCCGGTCACATGACCATATGGCTGACATGCTGGCCAAGGTGGCCGAGTTCAAGGACCACACCACCGGCAGCCACATCCGGCGCATTGACCACTACACGCGTCTGGTGGCGATCGAGTTGGGCATCTCGCCATTTGAATCCAGCCTTTACGGCAAAGCCAGTCGCCTGCACGATGTCGGCAAAGTTGGCATTCCCGATGCCATTCTGGGCAAACCCGGCAAACTTGATGCGGCAGAGTTCGACCTGATGCGCACGCACACCCACATCGGTGGCATTATCCTGGAACGTGACCGGTTTCTGGGCGTGGCCTGCGACGTAGCGCGTCACCACCATGAGCGATGGGACGGCAAAGGTTACCCTGACAGCCGCCCCTCACGCGAGTTCCATCTGGTGACCCGCATCGTCAGCGTGGTCGATGTGTTTGACGCGCTGGTCAGCCCCCGCCCTTACAAGGAGCCCTGGCCAGCGGAGCGCGCTGCCCGTGAAATTGAAGCCGGTGCGGGCACACAGTTCGACCCGACGGTGGTGGTTGCTTTCCTCAAACTCTTTCGGCAAGGCAAATTCGACCATATCGTCGGCGCCTCACAGCAGGCCACCGACCTGCCCGATCCGTTAGACGAGATGTAAGCTGGTCCACGGCAGGTCAACTGCCAGCGCAACGCAGACTATGATGCAGGGCCAATTGAAGCGAGATCCAAAAATCCTATGAAAATGACTCAGAAAGCCACCTTGATGCTGGCCACCGCCAGTTTGATTTGCCTGCCCGCTGCCTGGGCTGCCGATGCCACTTTGGACGCGGCCGCCAAGGAACCCGGTGCCATAGTGACCGCCAGTGGGCTGGTCTATCTTTCAACCAAAAATGGCACCGGTGACAGCCCCAAGGCCAGCGACAAGGTCAAGGTCAATTACCGTGGCACCTTTCCCGACGGCCGTGAATTTGACAGCTCTTACAAGCGCAACCAGGCGATTGAGTTCCCTTTAAGCGGTGTCATCAAATGCTGGACCGAAGGGGTAGGCCTCATGAAAGTGGGTGGCAAGGCCAAATTGACCTGCCCGGCATCGATTGCCTACGGCGAGCGTGGTGCCGGTGGCGTGATTCCGCCCAACGCCACACTGCTTTTTGAGGTCGAGTTGCTGGGGATCAACGGCAAATAAGCCGCGTGCAGCGACAGATCACGCGTCGCAGGAATATTCACCCAAAGCCGTTAGACAGGCTTTGACATCAGGCTTCCTGATTTGCGCTGCGAAACCGGTCGGCATGGCTGTGCCCAGCGCAGGCCAGATGCCGGGTCACGGGTCAGCCACCCAGCGCTTCGGTTTTGGCGATGGTGACCAGGGCCTCATGCCATTTCCATATCAATGCGCCATGTTGTTGCTTTGCCGTGCCGTGTTGCGGCACTGTCTGCGGCTTTGCGCCCAATGTCGCATCGATCTGGAAACGCAATCAGCCAGTTCCTGCATCACGCCTTTGGGCCAAGGCAATATGCTTGTCGGCGCAGTAGGGTCATGCAGGTCCGCAGCCACCCAGGTCGGCCAGTATGCGTCGGCGTCCATCCTGCTGCAGTCTGCGCCAATTTGGGCGCTGTGTGGCCTGCGGCGGCTGGCACAGCATGGCGGGCCGCTGCGCCATTGTTGACATCGCTTCTTGAACGCCCTTTTTTGCACTTGCCTGCAGATTGGCATCCTGCAGTGCCTGGGCTACCAGTGCGCGGTCGGCCTCATGAAACAGCAGCTTGCGCCCTCCCGCAAAGCGGTTGCGAAGCGCTTGGTCATAGGCCTTCCAATGCACCGCCAGTGCCGGGGTGGGTGGTGCCAGCAGATGCGCCCAGACCAGCACTTCCAGTACCTGTTGTTGCGGCCCGGTCCAGCTTACGGTGACCTTGGCCGGCAGGTTCTGCAGCGCCAGTGCGGCCATCTGCATTGCGTCTGTTGCGCGCCCATGGTCGATCAGAAACCAGGCCAGATCAATGCGCGACAAGACACCCGCGAGCGCATTTTGCAAGCCTTTGCGCGTTCGGTCTCCAGCATCGGGCACTGGCAGGCTGTCGATACGTGTCTGCAAGACGGCTTCTGCACCAGCGCTGTCGGCATTTGCGTCCAGGGCATTGGCCAGGGCAAGCCGGGTGTAGGACAAGCTGTGGTCAAGAGCCGGCATGGCAGCGGCCCTCAGGGCCACTGCATCACGCAACAATGCCACCCGCTCGGGTGCTGGCAAGTCGCCGTAGGACAACTGCTCTTTGGCAGAGGCCACGCGGACACGCTCGGCACCCTGAGGCTGGACCAGTTCCGCAACAATACGCGACAGGTTGTCATGCTGCTCCAGATCGGAGTCGGTCGCAGCCGCCAGCCCTTCGAGTGCGTCGATGCGGCGCAGGTCGCGCAGCGGCAGATCTTTGGCAATTTCCCAGGCCAATCGGAAATGGCGCTCTGCGGTGTCCCGGTCTTCAACGCCATTGGCCTCCTGGCCTGCGCCCAGATAGGCCTGTAACAGGTCTTCCCTGGACAAGTTTGCAGCCTGCGCCAGCCGGGCGTTCCAGTTGACAGGTTGTGCCGCTGGCGGGTCGGCGGGCTCGGGGTCCACATCATCGCCTGCCATGGTCAAGCCAGATGCCATGTACGGCAGCACTGCGCCCAACTGGGGCACTGCCACCAGGGCTGCTGCAATCGGGCCGATCAAACAAACAGCATAGATCAACAGGCCGACAAAGGCCTCGCTGCGCCGCGGTCGTCGCCCCATCAACTCCGGCAGTAGCGCTGTGGCAACGGCAGTTCGCCTGGCAAAGGACCAGGCCCGAAACGGTGCCATCTGCAACGCGGCAAATATCCTTCGCAGAGCCTGCGGCTCATCGACCCCATTTGCGTCGTCGCGCGCTACAGCCAGGTCAAGGCGCATCAGATGCCACTGGTGCGACAAGCCAATGGCCAGTAACACGGCGAACACTTTCAGCACCAGGTCATCCAGTGCAATGCCACCTGCCAGCAAAAGGCAACAACACAGCACGGCAAATCCGAAGCGCCAGCGGGGGTGGCGTGCAAACGCAAATGTCTCGAGCACACGCCCACCGTCGAGTGGCGTGATGGGAAGCAGGTTCAGGTAGTTGATGGCCAGTGACGCGATCAGAAACTCGTTCAGCCAGCCCGGTGCAAGCCAATGCCCGGCCGAACTCGCCCAGAACGCTGCACCCGCCATGACAATGCCGGGTACCGGCCCGGCCAGATAGACAAACAGCTTTTCCATGGGCGTGGCAGTGGCCTTTTCTCCTGTGGCCAGGCCACCTAGTCCGGGCAAGAAAAACACCGACACATTGCGATAGCCGGTGAGCCTCATCGCCAGGAAATGTCCGCCCTCGTGGAGCGCAATCACGGCCAGCAACACCGGCACAAAGCTCCAGGAAAACCACCAGCCACCCACCACCAGAAACAACGCGGCGCTTACCACAAACATCAAAAGCTTGGCTGTGCCGCCGGACGTGGCGGCGCGGCGCAAGGCAAGCTGTTCCTCAAATGCTTGCAGGTCAGCGGCCAGACCGTCTGCTGAACCGGCATACCCAGTGGCTGGCGGCAGACCGCGGGTGGCCCACGCAGCGCGCCATTGGCCAACCAGCGCGATGGCAGCAAAACGCAGGGCAGCCAGCCAGGTCAGGCGGTAGTGCTTGCTGTTGGCGATAGGCACCAGTTGCCCCTGCCGAAGCATCTGGGGAATCAGTTCTTCAAAGGTCTGGTCCAGACGGCGCTTGATTTCGATGCCGTCGGTACACAGGTCCGGCAAGGGCAGCATCTGCACCCGCTGCCGGTGCGCCTGCCATGCCTGGGCCCACTGCGGCAGGTAATCGTCAAACACCTGCCAGTTCGGCATGGTCATGGGTGAATAGTGCCGACAGCGGTTCAGTGTGGTCCAGTTACTGCCATCGGCCAGACTGGTCACCAACTGGATCATGCACGGCTGGCGCGGGTCAGGCACCGGTGCCAGTGACACCATGGCGTGGGTGTGGCCATCAATGTGCTGGTACACATCAAAGAACAGGGGCTCGTCCTTGGTGCTGACCAATGCCCTTCTGGCAGCACCGCTGTAGCGGTAAACAAAACCCAGCTCAGCCAATTGCTGGGCCGGCAAATCAAGAATCGTACGGCTGCTGGCCGGCACGTCTTCGCATACCACCGAGTGGCAACGCGTGCGCTGCCAACGCAGACGCGCCAGACGCTGCACGAAGATCACCAGCATCAGGGCGATCAGGCAGCATGCCGCCAGAAGCACGACCAGCACAGCTTGTTGCAACATTCCCATAGGTCACCAGTAGTTGTCCGATGGGGCCCAATGATGCCACGCCGCAAAATCAGTCAGCCCTTATTGGACTGAGCGGGCTACGGACGCAAGACAAAATTGAACATGGCCAAGAACCAATGCGATCCAAAAGCAGGCATGAAACGACACAACGAAAGTGCTGGGCACCAGTTGGACCTATGCCCTCGGTTGCGAACCGCACAGGGGCCGATCTTACAGCGGCTTTTTTTCTCACAGTTGCTCCCGGCTGCAGTGTCCATCAACTGGTTGATTGGTGAACGGGCACACGCTGCAGTGCAGATTCGCTACGCTGTGGCCCAGTGGCAGGCGCATCCAGCATCGCCGAAATTGCGCGACTGAACCGGGCTGTTTTTTTGCGCAGCGAAGCAGCCTTGGCGTGACCTGCAGGGTGCAGTTGCATGGCTCTCCAGCGGTTCAATGACTGCGCCACGGTGCGATACTTGGTCTTGCGTGCCTGAAAAGCCGGTCCGTTTACCCCCATTTTGTAACGAACAATGACGGACCGGGTGTTCTTGCCCACGCACAATTTCTGTCGTTGACCAAGTTGCCCTGTTGCGGCAGATGCCATTCTTGATTCCTGGCAGAGCCGGAAATCCGGGATTCCTCGGTTGAGGCGATGCCGAATTCAAAAAAGCCTTATGGCCGGGTCGGCTTTCAAGACGACTTTTTTAACGCGGCACAATTGCTTTTTCGGGCGATCTCGGCACTTGGTCAAGTGCTCCCGCGGAGCAATGACATGGCGGTTTATATTTCAACTTGAACTGGAGAATTTTGGATGATTCATCGACTTGATGCGCTGACTTTTGCATGCCTGATGGCACTTTTGGGTTGCGGTGGCGGAACCGAGTCTGCCGCAAGTCCGCCGGTCGTTGAAGTTCCGGTCTTGAATGCTTCGTTTGATCAGGTCTCTGCCACCGGGGCGCTGGTTTCCTGGTTGGCAACCGAACACAGCAATGGCCAGTCCTACACCTTTCAAGCCGATTCCAAGGGTGCCTGGTCGGCACCGAGCAGCGCAAAAATACACCGCTATGGATTAGAAACCTTCGGCCTGTTGAATCAGCACATCCAGCTTCAGCCTGCCTGGATCAACAAGACCGCACGACTGTCGGCGCAGCTTAAGACCGAAGGCGCGACTGATGGCGGTGGTGCCCTGGTGCTGCAGATGATCGGCAGCCGTGGCGATATCCTGGCCTGGAACCACATGGTCGATGCGAGAGCCAAGCAGACGCAAGACTGGAAGCAATACAGCATTGACCTGAAGGTCTTGTCAACCGCCTTGACCATCAACGTCGGTGTCATGCTCGAAGGCGCTGGCACCCTGTGGGCGGACGACATCAAGCTGGAAATCATTGATTGAAGCAACCTCCATTTCTGATGCCAAATCAATTGTTGACCTGTGGTTTCAGCGCATCGGCCAGCGGTTTTTGACGCTGCGACGCTGACCCTGTCCTGATGGCCCCGGATGCCTGCCACTCCGAATGGCGATACAGCAACATTCAGGCGCTTCGTTCGAGCTTGCCCCACCGCATGGTGCCATCTTTGGCGCTAGCGCCCGTCCACCTTGCATAGACTGCTATCAAATTTGTTAACTCCCCTGAAGCAACTGATCCGCCATTCGAGCCAGCGGCAGCGTTTTCTGGCCGAAGTGCGCGCACTGTGGCTGCTGGCCTGGCCGATTCTGGTTGGTCAACTGGCCACCGTCGGCATGGCCGTGGTGGATGTCGCCATGGCTGGTCACGCTTCGGCGCAGGATCTGGCCGGAGTGTCCCTGGGCGTGTCGATCTGGAACATGCTGATCATCACCCTGATGGGCCTGATGATGTCGGTCAACCCGATGGTGGCGCACCAGGTTGGCGCGGGCGACCTCAGTGGCGTGCCGCATGTGGTGCGTCAGGCTCTTTGGCAAGCGCTCGGGCTGGGGCTGCTGGCCGGCCTGCTGGCCAACTGGGCGGCGCTGCTGTTTGACCACCTGACGCTGGAGCCCCCGGTGCGGGTGCTGGCGATCAAGTTTGTCTTTGTCACCAGCCTGGCGTTGCCGCTGTTTGCCTGCTACCGGGTGCTGTACGGCTACAGCACCAGCATCAATCAGACCAAGCCGCTGATGGTGATTGCGTTGCTGTCGTTGTTGCTCAATATTGTGGTCAACAGCCTGCTGGTGTTTGGCGCGCTCGGTTTTCCCCGGCTCGGCGGGCTTGGTTGTGCCTGGGCCACGCTGATCACGGTTGCCTTCAATTTATTCGCCTTGCTATGGTGGATGCACCAGTCAAGTGCTTACCGCAGCACCTGGCCATTTGGTCACTTCGAGCCGCCGCAGTGGCGGCAAATCAGCAGCTTGCTGAAACTGGGCCTGCCAATCGGCATCACCTATTTTGCCGAAACCAGTGCTTTCAGCCTGATTGCGCTGCTGGTGGCCGAATTTGGCAGCACGCAAATGGCAGCGCACCAGATTGCACTCAATTTCACCTCGCTGGTGTTCATGGTGCCATTGAGCCTGGGGTTGGCGCTGCTGACTCGGGTCGGTCAGTCGCTGGGGGCTGGCGATGCGGTGCAGGCGCGCTACCAGGCGTGGGTCGGGGTGGCACTGGGGCTGGGCTTTGCAGCCTTGTCAGCGCTGTTGATCGCCTCTTTCAGCACCGCCATTGCCAGCGCCTACACCAGTGATGCAGCGGTCATCGGGCTGGCGGCGCAACTGCTGTTTCTGGCGGCGCTGTTCCAGTTGTCCGATGCCACCCAGGTGGTCACCAGTTGCGCCATTCGGGCCTACAAGGTGACCCGCTCGCCGATGGTGATTCACTTGACAGCCTTTTGGGTTTTTTCGCTGCCGCTGGGCTACGCGCTGGGCATTGCGCCAAATTGGCTGGCCTGGGCACCGGCGCGACCGATGGCGGCGCAGGGCTTCTGGATTGCGCTGGTGGTGGGTTTGACAATTGCGGCACTCGGGCTGGTCTGGCTGTTGCGCCGGGTGGCGCGCTCGCGCCTGCCAGCGTGATGCCAGTGCCAGCAGCCGACGTTTGCGGTCTGATTGACCGCACCGCCAGGCCGCCAAGCAAAGCCACGACCGTCACACGGCAACCGCACATCGATCAAAAAGTTGGCCGCCATGATTGCCAAAACATTGAACAAAATAGCCCTGTAGCCCCCGTCCCACATGCGCTGGCAGCTATTGAATAAGTAGCGTGCATGCGCCGGAATGCAGGCGCGACAGCTTGCAGGGCAGGCGGCACGAAGGCATCGTATTCGGTGACGATGCAAAAATTTGAACAGTACGGTAACCTGCGCCAAGTGATTCGCACCCAGCCACTGGCAATACCCTGCCGACCCGTTGTCACCGCGCCCGCCAGGTCGCGACCAGCTTTTCAAACGCCTGCTGTGGCACAGGCCGGCTGTACAAATAGCCTTGCAGCAGGTCGCAGCGGTGCACCGTGCTGAGAAAATAGCGCTGGGCATTGTCCTCGACACCTTCTGCCACCACCTTCAAGCGCAAGCTGTGTGCCAGGCTGATGGTGGCGGCACAAATGACCATGTTGTTGTCGCCCAACTCAATGTTGGTCACAAAGGACCGGTCAATTTTCAACTGGTCCAGCGGCAAGCGGCTCAGGTACGCCAGCGACGAGTAGCCGGTGCCAAAGTCGTCCAGCGAAAAGCCGATGCCAAGCGCCTTGAGCTTGACCATCATCGCCACGATTTCATCAATATTGCCGGCAAAAACACTCTCGGTCAGCTCCAGCTTGAGTTGCTGCGGGGCGGCTCCGGTGCGCGTCAGCGTGGCGATCACCTGCTCGGCAAAATCCGGCAGTTTGAACTGCTGGGCGCTCACATTGACCGCCACCGTCAGATGCGCCATGTCTGGCCTGCCAGCCCAGGCCGCCAACTGCTGGCATGCGGTTTCCAGCACCCACTGGCCCAGTGGCAGGATCAGGCCGGTGCGCTCGGCATGGGCAATAAAGTCGTTGGGTGGCACCAGCCCGCGCTGCGGATGGTTCCAGCGAACCAGCGCCTCGGCCCCTTCGATCTGGCCGCTGCTGCCCGACACCTGGGGCTGGTAATAGAGTTCCAACTGCCCCGCGACTATGGCCTGGCGCAGTTCGCTTTCCAGGCGCGCATGCTCCAGCGCGGAAGACTCCATGACCGGGTCAAAAAACACAAAGGTGTTGCCCCCCAGGCTTTTGGCCTGGTACATGGCCAGGTCAGCCTGCCGCAGCACGTCGTCCACCGAGGTCTCCTGCCCCCTGAACAGGGTAATGCCGATACTGGCACTGCAATGGAAGTCGGCATTGAGCAGTTCATAGGGCTGAGCCAGCGCTGCAAGCAGCTTCTGACAGGCAAGCTCAACCTCGATGGCGGCAGCAGCCAGCGTGCTGGCCTCCACGCCAGACAACATCACCATGAACTCGTCGCCGCCCAGCCGTGCCACCGTGTCGCCCGGGCGCAAGTTGTCGCTCAGACGCTGCGCTACCTGGATGAGCAGGACATCGCCGCTGGCATGGCCACGCGTGTCGTTGAGTTCCTTGAAGTTGTCCAGATCAAGGAACAGCAGCGCGCCATAGGCACCCACACGCGCATTGGCCGCCGTGGTCTGCTGCAGTCGCTCCAGCAGCAAGATGCGATTGGGCAGGCCGGTGAGCTGGTCAAAAAACGCCAGTTTTCTGATTTTTTCTTCAGCCAGTTTGCGCTCCGAGATGTCAATATAGGCACCGATGTAGTGCGTGACCGCTCCGTGCCGGTCTTTCACTGCTGAGATCGACAACCATTTCGGAAACACCTCGCCGTTTTTT
>ERZ795030.3480-NODE-3480-length-16698-cov-36.487052_pt1 | contig 16698 bp, 17 predicted proteins | sample MGYA00375122_ERZ795030 | MGnify/ENA primary metagenome ERZ795030 (study PRJEB30165, sample SAMN05720146) | activated sludge metagenome | isolation source: anaerobic digester from wastewater treatment plant | place: Japan | collected 2015-04-20 ...
AGGGGCGTCAGCGGCGGAAGTGGTCCCACCCACGAGGAGCCTGGGGTATGCCGTCCAGCAGCACCCCAGCCCCGGTCCGGACCATGCCGATCACCGTCCACCCCGCAGGCACCGGGCCCGCGAAGCACGCCAACAGCGAGTGCTCCTCACCGCCCCCCAGCACACACTCCCAGGCGTCGTCGGCACCGACAGCGGGAGCCAGCCGCGCGGCATACGGTGCGAGGGCCTCGCGCGACAGGTCGAGAGCGACCCCGCTGGCGGAGGCGATCCGGGCGCCGTCGCGAAGCAGCCCGTCGGAGATGTCGAGCATCCCCGCAGCCCCGGCTGCGCCAGCCCGAGGCCCTTCGGCCAGCGGCGGTTGCGGTCGGCGGTGGGTCGCGACCAACTCCTCGTCGAGCTCGGGTCGGCCCCGCTCGAGCAGCAGGAGACCGGCAGCCGAGCGGCCCAGCGTGCCCGCCACCGCGACCTGGTCGCCCGCGCAGGCCCCGGAGCGCAGCACGGGCGTCTGACCGTCGAGCGTTCCGAGCGCCGTGACCGAGACGGCCAGCGTCCCCGGCGGAGCCGAGGACAGGTCGCCGCCCAGGACGGCGGCTCCGGCCGTGCGCGCGGCCTCCCCCAGTCCATCGGCGAACCCCTCAACCCAGGCGACCGTCGTCGCCGGGTCGGCCAGCAGGGTGACGACCAGCCCGAGCGGCCGTCCTCCCATCGCGGCCACGTCGGCGAGGTTCTGGGCGACGATCTTCGCTCCGACGTCACCTGGCGTCGACCAGTCGTCGCGCCAGTCCCGGCCGCGGACGGCAGCGTCGGTCGTGATGATCGTCGCGGCGTCGCACCGGAGCACGGCCGTATCGTCACCCGGCCCGACGAGGACACCCGGACCGCCGGGCAGCCGGGGAGTGATGCGGGCGAGGAGTTGCTCCTCGGTCAGATCGGCGAGCGTCATCCCCGCCGCCTTGCCCCGTGCACGCCTACCTGGCACGACCTTCTCCTCCTGCTCAAGACGACGAAACCCCGCCCAGCACGGTAGCGTCTGGGGGACGGGTCGAGGACGACCCGCGCGCGGGCACTGCCCGCCAGACCCCCGACAAGTGAGGTTGCTCTGTGGTCCAGGCATACATCCTGATCCAGACCGAGGTCGGCAAGTCGGCGTCGGTCGCCGAGGCGATCCGCGGGGTTGCGGGCGTCGCATCCGCCGAGGACGTCACCGGCCCCTACGACGTCATCGCCCGGGTCGAGGCCAACACGGTCGATGAGCTCGGCAAACTCGTCATCGCCCGCATCCAGGACGTCCCGGGCATCACTCGGACGCTCACCTGCACTGTGGTGCACATCTGAGCGGTCGCTCGCTGCGGTCACCAGGGCGGCAGACCGGCATCGGCCGGTATGCCGCCCTGCTCGCTGTCCCGCTCGGCCTCCTCGGCGCCGTTGGCGCCTGTTCCAACCCGGTGAGCGCAGCGGTGGTCGTGGCCCTGCCGGCAGGAGCGGACAGCGCCCCCTGCCAGGCCTTGACGGCCCTCTGGCCGAGCCTGGTGTCGTCGCAGCCCGCGCGAGCCGTGAGCGTGCAGTCGCCGGCGGCCCGGGCGTGGGGCAACCCAGCGGTCATCGCCATCTGTGGTTACGACGCCCCCGCACCGTCGACCTTGGAGTGCCTGTCCGTCGACGGCGTCGACTGGCTGGTCCAACGACGGTCCGATGGAGTGCAGTTCACCACCTACGGCCGCAGCCCGGCGATGGACGTCCTGGTGCCCGCGGCATACGCCCCTGAGCCGTTGTTGCTGCCCGCCTTCGGGGCGGCGGCCCGGTCCCTGCCCGAGACCGGTCGCCACTGTCAGTAGCTCCCGAGGTGCCCGCGCAGCCTTAACGAAGGCCGACGCGGCGCTCCAACGCCAGGGTGATGAGTTCGTCGACGAGTTCGTCGTAGGGGACGCCGGTCTCGGCCCACATCCGCGGGTACATCGAGTGTGGGGTGAAGCCTGGCATCGTGTTGATCTCGTTGATGATCACCCGACGATCCTCGGTGTAGAAGCAGTCCACCCGGGCCAGCCCCTCGCAGCCCAGGGATTCGAAGGCCGCACCCGCCAGGCGCCGCACCTCGACGGCGATGTCGTCGGGGATGTCGGCCGGGCAGACCAGCTCCACGTCGCTCTCGGAGAGGTACTTCGCCTCGAAGTCATAGAAGTCGTGGCCGGTGACGACCCGGATCTCGCCGACGTGCGACGTCCGCGGCGGCTGCACGCCCCGGCCCTCGAGGACGGCGCATTCCAACTCGCGACCGAAGATCGCCGCCTCGACGAGCACCTTCGGGTCGTGCTCGCGGGCCGCCTCAATGGCCGCCTTGAGTCCGGCGGGTGAAGCCACCCGGGTGATCCCCATACTCGACCCGGCCCGAGAAGGCTTGACGAAGACCGGGAAGCCCATCGACGAGGCGGCGTCGAGGGCCGCGCCGCGGTCGGCTCGCCAAGCGCGGTCGGTGATGACGGCATACGGGCCGACGGGGAGGCCATGACCGGCGAAGACGACCTTCATGTAGTGCTTGTCCATGCCTGCGGCAGAGGCGAATACGCCGGAACCGACGTAGCGCACGTCGGCCAGATCGAGCATCCCCTGAATCGTGCCGTCCTCCCCCCACGGGCCGTGGAGCACCGGGAAGACGACGTCGACGTCACCGAGGACGACTGGCACCTCGCCCGGCGTGAGCACCTGGAGGGCCCGATCGGTCGTCGAGAGCGGCACGAGCACCCCCGCGCCCGACCCGTCGACCTCCGGGATGTGCCCGGGAGCCAGTTCGAGGGCGGCCGGGTCGTCGGCGGCCAACACCCAGCGTCCGTCCTTGGTGATGCCAATGGGCAGGACGTCATAGACGTCGCGGTCGATGGCCCGCAGCACCGAGGCCGCGCTGCTGCACGACACGGCGTGTTCGGAGGACCGTCCGCCGAAGACGACGGCGACGCGCGGTTTACGGGGCGGGACAGTGCTCATCGGCAACGACCCTACTGCCCCGGTATGCCGTGTCCGCCTAGGCTGGCCGGATGACCGACCTGCCCCCGGACCTGGCCGCCGCCACCGTCGTCGTCGCCGCGGGGCGCCCCCCACGCAGCCCCGGTGCACCGATCAATCCGCCGATCGAGTTGTCCAGCACGTATGCCGCCCACCCCGCCACCGGCCCCGACGGGGTGGCCCTGAACCTCGGCTACGGCCGGGCATCGAACGCCACCTGGGCGGCTTTCGAAGCGGCCGTCGGGACCCTCGAAGGTGGCGACGCGCTGTGTTTCGCCTCCGGCATGGCGGCGATCTCGGCCGCCCTCACCGTCCTCCCGGCGGACGGCCCGCTGGTTGCTCCCCTGACGCCCTACAACACCTCCGGTGCGCTCATCGGGGAGGTGGAGGCCGCGGGCCGCGAGATCCGCCGGGTCGACGTCGAGGACACCGTAGCGGTCATCGCGGCGCTGCACGGTGCCCGCGCGATCTGGCTGGAGTCGCCGACCAACCCCCTCATGCAAGTAGCCGACCTGCCGGTCATCATCGCCGAAGCCGCTGCGCGCGGGGTCGTCGTCGTCGTCGACAACACCTTCGCCACTCCCCTGGTGCAGCAACCGCTGGCCCTCGGCGCCGACATCGTCGTCCACTCGGCGACGAAGTACCTCTCCGGGCACTCCGACCTGCTCATGGGGGTCACGGTCACCCGCGCGGGCACTCCCGACGCTGCCCCCGACCGTTGGTATGCCGCGCTGCTCGCCCACCGCACCCGGCACGGGGCGATCGCCGGCCCGTTTGAGGCCTGGCTCGCGCTGCGCGGCATACGCACCCTGCATGTGCGCCACGAGCGGGCCTGCGCCAACGCCGCCGAGTTGGCGCGGCGCCTCGGCGAGCACCCCAGCGTGAGCCGGGTGCGCTACCCCGGTTGGGGGGCCATGCTGGCGATCGAGGTGGCCGGGAGCGCCCTGGACGCCGAGCGGGTGGCGAGCGCGTGCCAGGTCTGGTTGGGAGCCACCAGCCTCGGTGGGGTCGAGTCGCTCATCGAGCGGCGTCGCCGCTACCCCGGCGAGTCCGTGCTCGTCCCAGAGAGCCTGTTGCGGTTGTCCGTGGGCATCGAGGACGTCGAGGACCTCTGGCGGGACCTCGACCACGCACTGCGCGCCTGACCCAAGCGGGTCACCGGCCGATCAGCACAGCGGGTCAGATTCGCTCGTGCTTGCGGGTGCGCGACATGAGCAGGTCGACGAGTTCCTCGGGCGTTCGCTGCCCGTCGATGACCGAGGTGACCGCCTCGGCGATCGGCATCTCCACGCCGGCGTTCCTGGCCAGGTCGAGCACCGAGTGACACGACTTGACGCCTTCGGCAGTCTGGCGAGTCACCTCGATGACTTCGGCGACCGACATCCCCTTGCCGAGGTTCTCGCCGAAGGTGCGGTTGCGGGAGAGGGGAGACATGCAGGTGGCGATGAGGTCGCCCACACCAGCCAAACCCATGAAGGTCGACGGGTCCGCCCCCAAGCGCACACCGAGCCGCGCCGTCTCGGCCAAGCCGCGGGTGATGATCGACGCCTTGGTGTTGTCGCCCATCCCCATGCCTTCGGCCATGCCGACAGCGAGAGCAACGACGTTCTTCACCGCCCCGCCGAGCTCGGTCCCGACGACGTCATGGTTGAAGTAAGGCCGGAAGTAGCCGGTCGCGCAGGCAGCGGCCACGCGCTCCGCGGTCGCCTGGTCACAACAGGCCACGACGCTCGCGGCAGGTTGTTTGCGGGCAATCTCCTTGGCCAGGTTGGGCCCGGAAACGACGACGACACGCTCGACGTCGACCCCCCCGACCTCCATGATGACCTCGCTCATCCGCTTGGTCGTGCCGAGTTCGACACCCTTCATCAGCGAGACGACGGCGGCCGTCTCGGGCAGCGTCCAGCCGCTGAGGTTGGCGCGCAGCGTCTGGGAAGGGACCGCGAGGACGACGATGTCGGCCCCGGCCAACGCCTCCTGCGGGTCGGTGCTGGCCCGGATGCCCTCCGGCAGAAGGATTCCGGGGAGGTAGTCCTCGTTGCAGCCGGCGTTGATCTGCGCCACCGAGTCGGCCCGCCGGCCCCACATGGTGACGCTCGTGCCGGCGTCGGCCAATGCCGCGGCGAACGCGGTCCCCCAGCTACCTGTTCCCATGACCGCGGCGGTGGTGCTCATGGACGCTCCTTGTTGGGGTTGCCGGTCTCGGGGACACCCTTGGCCCGCGAGTCGAACCGCACAGCGGGGGCCTGCTCGCCCCGAAGGACTTCCAGTTGGGCCGTGATGGCGTCCATGATCCGGTCGGTGGCCATGGCGAGCAAGGCGACATCCTGCGGCTTGCCGTAGAGGTCGCTCAGGTCCACTGGCGGGCCGGCCAGGATGTGCATCGTCTTACGAGGGAAGAGGTGCAGGTCCTTCTGGTAGGTCCCGAGGACTTCCTGGGGACCCCACATAGCGATGGGGATGACCGGGCAGCGGGTGGTCAGGGCGATCCGTGCGGCGCCGGTCTTGCCCTTCATCGGCCAGCCACCCGGGTCGCGGGTCAGCGTCCCCTCCGGGTAGACGACGACGGTCTTGCCCTCCTGCACCGCCGCCACCGCGGCCCGCATGGCGTCGGCTGCCTGCCCCGTCCCGCGATAGACCGGGATCTGGTCGGCCCAACCGACCAACTTGCCCAGGACCGGGATCCGGAAGACGGCTTCCTTGCCGAGGTAGTAGGGCGGCCGGTCGTTGTCGAAGAGATAGAGCGCAATGGCCAACGGGTCGACATAGGACAGATGGTTCGGGGCGATGACGCATCCGCCCTCGGGAAGGTGCTCCATGCCCCGCCAGTCCCGACGGAGCAGCACACGCAGCATCGGTCGCAGCAGCACGACGATGACCTGGTATGCCGCCGGCAGCCGCCGCATTCGCGCCAGCACGGACGTGGACGACCTCACACCCAACTCCTTCTCGACGCCCGTATCCTTGCGGCCCGGGGTCCCAGTGTCGAGCATGCACCACCGGAGGGGAGACGATGTCGCTCGTGAATGACGTGGACCTCCGCGCCGACGGCTGGGTGGTCGTCGTGCCCGCCAAGGGCGGCGACAAGGCGAAGTCCCGCCTCACCGCACCGCGGGGGACGCAGCGGCATACCCTCGCGGCGGCCTTCGCGCTGGACACCGTCGCCGCGGCACTCGCTGCGGTCGGCACAGGGCGGGTGTATGCCGTCACCGGACCCGGCCCGCTCGTCGCCCTCCTGGAGGCGCTGGGTGCCGTCGTGGTCCCTGACCCCGGCGGCGGGCTCAATGCGGCCATCCGCGCGGGCCTGGCGCACGCTGCGGCCGAAGCACCGGTGCGCGTCGGGTTGGCCGTGCTGTTGGCCGATCTTCCCGCGCTGACCGCCGACTCCCTGAGCGTGGCGTTGGGCGCTGCCGCCGGTGTCGAGCGGGCCGTCGTGCCGGACATCGACGGAACCGGTTCGGTGCTCATCACGGCGACAGGCGGGGCTGTCCCCGAGCCGGCGTTCGGCCTCGACTCGGCGGCCCGACACGCCGCGGGCGGGCAGCAACGCCTCGACCTCGACCTGCCGCGGCTGCGGACCGACGTGGACGACACGACCTCCCTGCGGGCGGCGCTGTCGTTGGGGGTGGGACGGCATACGACAGCCGCCCTGCACCACGCGGCCACGGGCTGACACGAGCACGGGCCGGTCTCTCCCGCAGGAGAGACCGGCCCGGTCGAGGCTCGGCGGTTCAGGCCTTCTTCGCCGCCTTGGCGGGAGCAGCCTTCTTGGCAGCCGGAGCGGCCTTGGCGGGAGCAGCCTTGGCCGGGGCGGCCTTCTTGGCAGCCGGCGCAGCCTTGGCCGGAGCGGCCTTCGTCGCGACCGACTTCACGGGAGCAGCCTTGGCAGGTGCGGCCTTCTTGGCGGCGGGCGCAGCCTTGACGGCGGCCTTGGCCGGCGCGGCCTTCTTCACCGGCGCGGCCTTCTTCACCGGCGCAGCGGCCGGGGCAGCCTTGGCAACCGAGCCGGCCGGGGCCCGGCCGGTGGCCGGAGCGGCCTTGGGCAGCGAGCGCGGGTCGGCGACGTAGCCCTTGAACGAGGTGCCCGGGCGGAACCGCGGGACGGTCGTCTTCTTGATCCGGACGGCGTCACCCGTGCGGGGGTTGCGCCCAGTGCGAGCGGCCCGCGCCACCTTCTGGAACGTACCGAACCCGGTGATGGCAACCTTGCCGCCCTTGGCGACCTCACGAATGATTGCGTCCAGCACCGCGTCGAGTGCATCGCTGGCGGCCTTCTTGCCGCCGAGCTTGTCTTCGAGTGCTACGACGAGCTCTGCCTTGTTCACGCTTCCCCTCCAGATGAACGCCCCGGATCCAGCCGGGTGTCGATATCGCGGACGGGTCGTCCGCCTTGGACGACGGTATTCCCGTCCAGGCCTGGAGTCCACCATCTCGGGTTGCGATTCCCGTTGCCGCGCAAGGTATTTGCTCTCACGAAGCGGAGTTTTCGACGCGTGCTCACAAGTTGTGAACTCGCTTTGGCCACCCCACGACGCCGCGCTTCCCCCAAAGAGGTTGTCCAGCAACGCTTTTGGGCACCCGATCAGCAGATCTCAGCGGAAGCGAAGGCGTCGCCACCCTGCACGGGGCCATTGCGTGGACCACGCAGGCGTGTGGCGTATCTCCCAGTGCGACACGCCGACTCGGCGTGTCGCACGCTTCGCCCGGTTCGTCCGAGAGACCGCAGCGCCTCAGCTCGTGACGGGGAGGTATGCCGGTCGGTCGGCTTCGAACTGCGCGATGAGGTCGTCGTGGCGCAGGGTGAGGCCGATGTCGTCCAGCCCCTCCATGAGCCGCCAGCGGGTGTAGTCATCGACGCTGAAGGGCGCGACGATGTCACCGGCCGTCACCGTCCGGGCCGCGAGGTCGACGGTCACCTGGGCACCCGGCTCCTGCTCGAGGTACTTCCAGATGAGCTCGATGTCGTCCTGGGCCACCTGAGCCGTGAGCAGTCCCTGCTTGCCCGAGTTGCCGCGGAAGATGTCGGCGAAACGGGAGGACAGCACGGCCCGGAACCCGTAGTTCATCAGGGCCCAGACGGCGTGTTCGCGGGAGGACCCGGTGCCGAAGTCGGGACCCGCGACGAGGACCGACCCCGCGGCATACCGCGGGTTGTTGAGGACGAACGACTCGTCGGTGCGCCAGGCGGCGAAGAGGCCGTCCTCGAACCCGTCGCGCGTCACTCGCTTGAGGTAGACCGCAGGGATGATCTGGTCGGTGTCGACGTTGCTGCGCCGCAGCGGGACGCCGATGCCGGTGTGCGTCGTGAAGGCGTCCATGCGCTCAGTCCTTGTCCAGGTCGGCCGGCGAGGAGAGGGTGCCGCGAACGGCGGTGGCTGCGGCCACGAGGGGGCTCACCAGGTGGGTGCGACCACCGGGGCCCTGGCGACCTTCGAAGTTGCGGTTCGAGGTCGACGCGCTGCGCTCGCCGGCGGCGAGTTTGTCGGGGTTCATGGCCAAACACATCGAGCAGCCGGGCAGACGCCACTCGGCGCCAGCGGCCTCGAAGACCGAGTGCAGACCCTCGGCCTCGGCCTGCACCCGCACCCGCGCCGATCCCGGGACGACAAGCATTCGGACCCCCTCGGCGACCCGGCGGCCGCGAAGCACGTCGGCTGCCGCCCGCAGGTCCTCGATCCGGCCGTTGGTGCACGACCCGACGAAGACGGTGTCGACGGGGATCTCGCGCAGCGGCGTCCCCGGCTCGAGGCCCATGTAGGCCAGGGCGCGCTCGGTGTCGGCGCGCTCGGTTTCATCGACGATCCGGTCCGGGTCGGGAACGCTCGCCGACAGGGGCAGGCCCTGCCCGGGGTTGGTGCCCCAGGTGACGAACGGGCTCAGGGTGGTGGCGTCCAGGTCGACCTCGGCGTCGAACACGGCGTCGTCGTCGCTGCGCAACTGGCGCCACGCCTCGACGGCGGCGTCCCAATCGGCACCCACCGGCGCGCGGTCGCGGCCCTTGAGGTAGTCGAAGGTGGTGTCATCGGGCGCGATCATCCCGGCGCGAGCCCCAGCCTCGATCGACATGTTGCAGACCGTCATCCGGGCTTCCATCGACAACGACTCGATGGCGTCGCCGCGGTATTCCAGGACGTATCCTTGCCCACCGCCGGTGCCGATCTTGGCGATGACCGCCAGGACGACGTCCTTCGCGGTCACTCCGTCGGGGAGGGCGCCGCGGACATTGACTGCCATCGTGCGGAACGGCTTGAGCGGCAGGGTCTGAGTGGCGAGCACATGCTCAACCTCCGAGGTGCCGATCCCGAAGGCAAGGGCGCCGAAGGCACCATGGGTCGAGGTGTGGCTGTCACCGCAGACGATGGTCATCCCCGGCTGGGTAAGCCCCAACTGCGGGCCGACGACGTGGACGATGCCCTGCTCGACGTCGCCCATCGGATAGAGCGGCACCCCGAACTCGGCACAGTTGCGCCGCAGGGTCTCGACCTGGGTGAGGCTGATCAGATCGGTGATCGGGCCCGGCGTCGTTGGGACGTTGTGGTCCTCGGTCGCCAGGGTGAGGTCGGTCCGGCGCACGGTGCGGCCCTCAAGCCGAAGGCCGTCGAACGCCTGCGGGCTGGTCACCTCGTGCAGGAGGTGCAGGTCGATGTAGAGCAGGTCCGGCTCGCCTTCAGCGCGGCGCACAACATGCGCCTCCCAGACCTTCTCAGCCAGCGTCCCGGCCATCCCGCCACCTTCCCAAGCCATCTTCATACGCCTGTCGATGCCAGCATCCGACACCGTTCCGCACGGTGGATTTGCGTCTCACGCCCTGAGACGGCAATATCAGTGCATGGACAACTCAAGCGGGGTCGGCGTTCTGGACAAGGCTGCCACTGTCTTGTCGGCGTTGGAAGCGGGTCCGGCCACTCTCGCCCAACTCGTCGGGGCGACTGGGCTGGCTCGACCGACCGCCCACCGGCTCGCGGTGGCGCTCGAGCACCACCGCCTCGTGACGCGCGACATGCAGGGGCGTTTCGTCCTCGGCCCGAGGCTGGCCGAGCTGGCGTCGGCCGCCGGCGAGGACCGCCTGCTCGCCGCTGCGGGCCCGGTGCTGGGTGCCTTGCGCGACCACACCAACGAGAGTGCCCAACTCTTCCGCCGTCAGGGCGACCTGCGCATCTGCGTCGCGGCCGCCGAGCGTCCGATGGGGCTGCGCGACACCATCCCGGTCGGGGCGAGCCTGTCCATGCTCGCCGGCTCCGGCGCCCAGATCCTCCTCGCGTGGGAGGAGCCCGACCGCTTGCATCGCGGGCTGCAGGGTGCGCGTTTCAACGCCACCGCACTGTCGGCCGTCCGCCGTCGCGGCTGGGCGCAGAGCGTCGGTGAGCGCGAGCCTGGGGTGGCATCGGTCTCGGCGCCGGTCCGCGGTCCGTCCGGTCGGGTGGTGGCCGCGGTGTCGATCTCGGGGCCGATCGAGCGGCTCTCCCGGCAGCCGGGGCGCTTGCACGCGGCGACCGTGGTCGCCGGCGCGAACAAACTCACCGAAGTGTTGCGCCGGGCGCACCAGAGCACACCGAGCTAGTCTGAGTTGAGGTATGCCGCCCTGGCAGACCGCTCGTCGCTCCGGTTGTTCACCCTGACCGGATCAACCTGTCGGAGACCTGGGGCGTCATGAGAGCAGCAGTTCGGCACGCTTGGCAGGAGACGAAGAGTGACACGACGTATCGGCAGAGCCGCGCGAGTGGGGATCATCTCGCTGGCGGGCGTGCTCGTCGCCTCCGCCTGCACCGCAGCCCCGACGCCCGCCGCAGCACCGGCGACCGCCGTCGTCACCCCCGTGGCGGCGCAGACGTCCGTCACGCCGACCCCTTCGGCGACCCCGACAGCCACCGCCACGCCGACCGCCGTCCCTCCGCTGCTGGCCGAAGGTGCCGACGGCGACCAGGTGCGCGAGCTCCAGGCCCGGCTCAAGCAGCTCAAGAACTTCACGTCCACCGTCGACGGTGTCTATGACGCCGAGACCACGGGCGCGGTGCAGGCTTTCCAGACGGCCCTCAAACTCCCGGCGTCCGGATCGGTCGATGAGACCACCTGGTCGACTCTCCTAGCGACGACCAAGGCTCCTTCGGCCGAGGACCTGGCCGGGCATCTCATCGCCGGGCCGGCCATCCTCGCGTCCGGGTCCTCCGGAGCCAAGGTCCGGGAGTTGCAGGCCCGGCTCAAGCAGCTCGGCCGGTGGACCGGCGATGTCACCGACTCCTACGGCACCAAGACGGTTAGCGCGGTCAAGGGCTACCAGACCAAGCGCGGCCTTCCGGTGACGGGCGAGGTTGACCAACGCACGATGGACCGCATCTGGGGGCAGACCCGCAAGCCCACGAGCAACGAGCTCAACAACGTCAAGCCCGCGCCGGGTGCCGGGCTGACCACCGCCGGGCTCGACCCGCGCTGCCTGGTCGGCCGAGTGATCTGCGCGTCCAAGTCGACGCGCAAGGTCGTCTGGGTCGTCGATGGCGTTCCCGTCATGCAGATGGACGCGCGGTTCGGGCGGGCGGAGTTGCCGACGAATGACGGCGCCTTCCACATCTACTGGAAGTCGATCGACCACTACTCCAAGAAGTACGACGCGCCCATGCCCTACGCGCTCTTCTTCAACGGTGGCGAGGCCGTCCACTACTCCCCCGAGTTCGCCTCCATCGGCTACTCCGGCGTGGGCTCGCACGGGTGCGTCAACACCCGCGACAAGGCGAAGATGGCCTGGCTGTTCAACGAAGCGCGCGTCGGGGATCTCGTCGTCGTCTACCGCTGACACCGGCGCGGCCGCCGGTAAGGTGCGCTCACGGCATACCGCAGGGGTATGCCGTGCGGCGGCCTCCACCGCCACGTCACCCCGGGAGTTGGCATGCGGATCGGCTACAAGGCGTCGGCAGAGCAGTTCGGTCCGCGTGAGCTCGTCGAGCTCGCCGTGCTGGCCGAGCAGGTCGGGCTGGACTCGGTCTGGGTCTCCGACCACGTTCAGCCCTGGCGTCACGTGGGCGGGCACGCACCCTTCTCGCTGGCCTGGCTAGCCGCGGCGGGCGAGCGCACCTCCCGAGTCCAGTTGGGGACCTCGGTGCTCACCCCGACCTTCCGCTACAACCCCGCCGTGCTGGCCCAGGCGTTCGCCACCCTTGGTGTCCTCAACCCCGGCCGGATCGCCCTCGGCGTCGGCACCGGCGAGGCGCTCAACGAGTTCGCGACGGGCGCGGTGGCCGAGTGGCCGGAGTTCAAGGAGCGTTTCGCCCGGCTGCGCGAGGCGATCGCGCTCATCCGCACCCTCTGGACCGAGGACCGGGTGACCTTCGAAGGTGACTACTACCGCACCACCGACGCGACGATCTACGACCGGCCCGAGGTCCCCGTCCCCGTCTACATCGCCGCGGGCGGGCCACTGGTCGCCCGGTATGCCGGTCGCGCGGGTGACGGGTTCATCTGCACCTCCGGGAAGGGCGAGGAGCTCTACCGCGACCAACTACTGCCGGCTGTCGACGAGGGCCTGACGAAGGCCGGTCGCGATGGGGTCGGCTACGACCGGATGATCGAGGTCAAGCTCTCCTGGGACCCCGATCGCGCGGCCGCGGTGGCCAACTGCCGGTTCTGGGCGCCGCTGTCGCTGACCGCCGAGCAGAAGCACGGCACGACCGACCCGATCGAGATGGAGCGGCTGGCCGACGAGCTCAGCGACGAGCAGGTGGCTCGGCGCTGGATCATCAGCAACGACCCGGACGAGGTCGTGGAGGCGGTCCGCCCCTACGTCGGCTGGGGCTTCGACCACCTGGTGTTCCACGCTCCCGGGCACGACCAGCACCGGTTCCTGACGACCTTCGCAGAGGCGGTCCTGCCGCGGCTGCGCGAACTGGGCTGACCGGCATACCCACTGGGCGGCCTGACCCACCTGCCTGGACATGCAGAACGGCCCCTGACCGATGTGTCGGTCAGGGGCCGTTCTCGCGCGTAGCCCCGACGGGATTCGAACCCGCGCTACCGCCTTGAGAGGGCGGCGTGCTAGGCCGCTACACAACGGGGCCCTAGCGATGTCGTCCGAGGGGTCTCCTCGTCGGACACAGGTGGAAACCTTACCGGTGACCGGGGGCTTCCACCGAATCGGCCGCCCACTGGGCGGCCGAAGCTGGGGTACCAGGACTCGAACCTAGAATTGCGGAACCAGAATCCGACGTGTTGCCAATTACACCATACCCCATGGGGTATACCTCCCGTTCGCCCGGAAGCGATCGGGAAGTGAACCGAAGAGCGATACTACCGGCCCAGCAGAGCCTCGCCCAAATCCCCGGTCAGACGGTGTCTCGCAACGCCTGCAACCGGGCCAGGGTGGAGGTCTTCCCGAGGATCTCCATCGACTCGAACAGGGGCGGCGAGATGCGCTGACCCGAAACCGCGGTGCGCAGCGGCCCGAAGGCCACCTTGGGCTTGACCCCGAGACCTTCGACGATCGCCGAACGCAGGGCAGCCTCGATCCGAGCGGCGCTCCAATCGGACTCCGACCCGAGCACGCCCCGCTGATGGTCGTCGATGTCGCCGAGGGCATGCATCGCAGCGTCCAGGACCGCCGGGGACTGGGCATCGAGTTGGGCGCGCGCGTCGTCGGCGACGGCGATGACGTCATCGCCCATGAAGAAGGGCGCCACGAGGGCGCTAGCCTCGGTCAACTTGACCATCCGGGTCTGGATGAGCGCCGCGATGGACCGCAACCGAGCCAACTCGCCCAGCGACGGGTTGTCCGACAAGATCCCGTCGGCCTCGAGGAACGGCAGCAACCGGGAGGCGAACTCCCCCACCGGCAACTCGCGGATCCACACGCCGTTGAGCCAGTCGAGTTTGTCGAGGTTGAAGATCGACCCCGCAGGGTTGACCTTCGACCACTCGAAGCGCGCCGCGAACTCGTCGAAGGTGAAGACCTCGCGCTCGGTCCCATCCGCCTCGACGATCGGCGGGTAGCCCTGCAGGGCAAGGAAGTTGACAAGGGCCTCGGGGAGGTAGCCCTGCTCCCGGAACCACGTCAGCCGGGCCCAGGGGCTCTTGCGCTTGGAGATCTTCGCCTTGCGCTCGTCGCGCAGCAACGGCATGTGAGCGAAAGCCGGCGGATCGATGCCCAGCCACCGATAGAGCAACAGGTGCTTGGGCGTCGAGGAGATCCACTCCTGGCCGCGCACGACGTGGGTGATCCCCATGAGGTGATCGTCGACGACGACGGCCAGGTGGTAGGTCGGGAAGCCGTCGGCCTTGAGGATCACCTGGTCGTCAGGGACCGGCGCGTCGATGCGCCCGGCGATGAGGTCGTCGAAGGAGGTCTGGACGTCGTCAGGGATCTGCATCCGCACGACCGGCGTCTCGGAGAAGCCGGGCAGGGCGGCGCGTTCCTCGCGGGTCTTGCCCAGGCACAGTCGGTCGTAGCCGGTCGGCACCTTGCGTCGTTGTTGGTCCTCACGCATTGCCGTGAGCCGCTCGGCGGAGCACCAACATAGATAGGCGTGGCCCGCCTCGAGCAGTCGCTCCACGAACGGCCGGTAGGTCTCCAACCGCTCGGACTGTCGGTAGGGCGCGCACGGGCCGCCAATGTCGGGCCCCTCGTCCCACGTCAGCCCCAGCCAGTGCAGGGTGTCGTAGATCTGCCGCTCGCTGTCCTCCTGCAACCGCGCACGGTCGGTGTCTTCGATCCGCAGGAGGAAACGCCCGTCCTGTTGGCGCGCGAACGCGAGATCGAACATCGACATGTATGCCGTGCCGACGTGGGGATCGCCGGTGGGCGACGGGGCGACGCGCAGACGAACCGCGCCCGGTAGCTGCTTCTCACTCATGGTGGACGTCAGCCTAGCCGCGCGGCGAGCCAACTAGTCTGTCCGTGTGAATCAGCACGGAACGCCAGCGCAGCACGGCCGCGGAGCACAGCGATGAGCGGTGGGCTGGCCGCGCTTCTCGACGACATCGCGGCCATCGCCAAACTGGCGGCAGCCTCGATCGACGACGTCGGAGCGGCTGCGGGGCGGGCCAGCGTCAAGGCTGCGGGGGTCGTCGTCGATGACACGGCCGTCACCCCTCGCTATGTGCAGGGATTCACTCCTGACCGCGAGTTGCCGATCATCAAGCGGATCACCATCGGGTCGATCCGCAACAAACTGGTGTTCATCCTTCCGGCCATCATGCTGCTCTCGCAGTTCCTGCCGTGGGCGCTCACCCCCCTCCTCATGGTCGGCGGCACCTATCTGTGCTTCGAGGGCGCCGAGAAGATCTGGGAGAAGGTCAGCGGCCACGACGCCGGGGAAGAAGCCCCCGCCATCGTGCAGGGCGAGGACCACGAGAAGACGATGGTCGCCGGAGCGATCCGCACCGACTTCATCCTCTCCGCCGAGATCATGGTCATCGCCCTCAACGAGGTCGCCACCGAGCCCTTCCTCTCGCGACTGATCATCCTCATCGTCGTCGCCCTCGGCATCACGGTCGGGGTCTACGGCTTCGTCGCCCTCATCGTCAAGATGGACGACATCGGTCTGCACTTGAGCGAGCGGCAGTCCGGCGCAGCGCGAGCGATCGGCCGTGGCCTCGTTGCCGCCATGCCCGTCCTACTGCGCTGGCTGGCCATCATCGGGACCGTCGCGATGTTGTGGGTCGGTGGCCACATCCTGCTCGTCGGAGCCGACACCCTCGGCTGGCACGGCCCCTACGCCCTGGTCCATCACGCGGAGGAGGCTGTGGCAGCTGCCGTGTCGGTCGGAAGCGGCGCCCTTGCCTGGCTCACCAACACGCTGGGCTCGGCCATCGCCGGGCTCATCGTCGGCGCCGTCGTCGTGCTGATCATGCACCTGATCCCCCGCAAGAAGGATGCGGCCAACGCGGCCCACTGACGTGCTCGGCCGCCGGCTGGGGTGGCGACGGTCAGCGACGCACGAAGGGGTTGTCGAGCGTCCCGATCCCCTCGATCTCGACTGAGACCCGCTGCCCCGCTTGCACGGGCCCGACACCCGCAGGCGTGCCCGTGAGGATGACATCGCCGGGCAGCAAGGTGAAGTAAGTCGACGCGTAAGACACCAGCGTCGCGACGTCATGGACGAGGTCTGCGGTCGTCCCGTCCTGGACAACCTCTCCGTCGCGACGGGTGACGAGCCGCAGTGCCGACGGGTCCAGGTCGGTGACGATCCACGGCCCCAACGGCTTTGAGGTGTCGAAGCCCTTGGCGCGAGACCATTGCCCGTCGCCACGCTGCCAGGTCCGCTCCGACACGTCGTTGGCGCAGGTGTAGCCCCAGACGCACTCCATCGCTTGCTCGGGCCGCACGTCCTTGCAGATCTTGCCGATGACCAGGGCCAACTCGCCCTCGTAGTCGACGGTCGCACTCCCCCGCGGGATGACGACCGGGTCGCCCGGGCCGATGACGGCCGTGTTGGGGACGAGGAACATCATCGGCTCGGCAGGCACCTCGTTGCCGAACTCCTTGGCGTGGTCGGCGTAGTTGCGCCCGATGCCGATGACCTTGCTGCGCGGGATGACCGGAGCGAGCAGGCGCACCTCCTCCAACGCGATCGGCTCGAGCCCAGCGGGCACGATCCCGACATAGAGGGGGTCGCCTTTGAGGGGGTGGATCACCTCCGCGCCGCGCTCGCCGTCGACGATCCCGTATGCCGGGTCCTCACCTGTGGTGTATCTCGCGATCCGCACCGGGCCACTCTA
>ERZ795030.3483-NODE-3483-length-16690-cov-3.596153_pt1 | contig 16690 bp, 15 predicted proteins | sample MGYA00375122_ERZ795030 | MGnify/ENA primary metagenome ERZ795030 (study PRJEB30165, sample SAMN05720146) | activated sludge metagenome | isolation source: anaerobic digester from wastewater treatment plant | place: Japan | collected 2015-04-20 ...
GACATGGGCGCCGGTGCGATGGATTTCGCCGATGTCGGTCAGGTAGCGCTTGATCAGGTTGTCCGGCATGTCTGGTCCTTATAGTTAAAAGCTTGAAAATAATAGGTAAATATTATGAAATACCGGCAGCGTCGCTGCTGGTTATTGCTTCTGGTGAGTTGCCGATTCAGGCGCAATTTGTTTCCCCCGCACAAACTTTAAGGCCATGGTGGTGATGTGATTCCTGCCGGTCCCACCTTATGGATATTAAAGGTGCAATTGGCAGATTGTGAAGGAACCATGACGGAAAGAAGAAGCTTTGTCAAGGGGATAAATACAGGATTTGCATGGGAGATTTGGATTAAATGTGGTAATGAGGAGCCTCGACATTCTCGAAGATGGTGCTTTCTGTCGGATGTGTAGAATGGAGGTTTTGAACTGTCGGGAGGGAACTTCGTCGTTGAAAACGGCTTTTAATCTTTACGGTCTTCTTGGTTTTGCCCTGGTGTGCTATTTCGCTGTGACTCAAGCATGGTCACTGCCGGCGTTCTGCTGGGGCACCTGGCTGGCCGGTCTGCTTTACACCTGGGGCTGTATCGTCACCGGGGCAATCCAGATCATCCTCTTTGCCCGTTCGGATAGGGTGGCCTATGAGGAACGCCTGCCGTTTGTGCGGCGTCTTCCTCCCCTTGCGTATCTATTTGGCATCGTGGTGTTGAGCGTCTGCGGGGGCATCGTTGCGTTTCGCGTCTACAGTTTCCTCTTCGGATTCTACGGTTTGTTTCTCTCCGTCTTCGCGGAAATGGAACCCCTGGTATTCTTCGGCCGGAACGGCTTTATCAATTCGGATTTCTTCAGCCCCGTGTTGTACCTGCTGGAGCGTTTCTGGCCCGTGGCGGTAGGGGTGCTCCTGGCCAACGGGGAGGATTTCTTCGGCAGGCTCACAAACCCCTGGCGGCGGATGGCCCTTCCGTTCCAGCGGGAGATCCTGCGCCTCCATGTCATGATCCTGGCCCTGCCCTTCGTGACCATGCTTTCCTGGGCGCTTTTCAAAGGTGCGTATCAGACGGTGACCATTGTCATCCTCATGGGTCTCCTCTTCCTTTTGTCCAGAAAGAGGGCAGCAAACGCAGCGAACCCTGTGACGATATCATGAATAAATAAGTTGTAAGGTAATACAATACAGCAGGGTACATATCTGATGCTTGGTGTTAAATCGGTACAGAGAGACTTGAAGGTATAAGCATGCCTTGTCGAAGTCAAAAACAAAAAAAGGACCGGCAAGCAGATCTCTTTTATTAGTTAGTACTCTGCGATGGTCGCGATTTTTCGGGTTTTGTCGATCAGGATGACGCCCTTGTCGACCAGTTCTCTGATGGCCAAATTTCATTGCCCTTTGGGATAAATGGCACTGATCACTGATATACTGCTCATCGGTGAGATAATCCTGCGAAATGAGATGCCGGAAAATACTGCAGAATTTTACGCCATGATTTCTGCACCGTTCTTCGAGTTTATGATTGAAAATCTCCGTGATTTTGTTCCTCCCCACCTCCGTACCGTACCTGGGAAAGTCCGGGTTCTGGTTCCAGCATTCCTTTTGGGAAGCGATGGGACCCCAGCAGATGATTCGGAATCCCTTGCATTTCAGGTCGTTGACGAGGGTGAAGTAATTGTCCAGAATGCCGTCGATGACGTCTTCTGCGCGCAGCGTGTTTTTTTCGGCCTGCCTGAGGATGTGCACCCGGCAGTCGATTTCCCCGAAGCAGAGAAGAATCGCTGCCCGGGGAGGAATTTGATGCTCCATCAGGTAAAGTATTTTCTCGCGTGCCTGAGAGGTGGTGTTCATCCGGGATAAATTAAACGCGAGGGCGGGGCCGATGTGAAAGGTTCTGAAAAAAGGGATGAGATGATTTCCGGTATGAATACCCTTGCGAAAACGAATGGATAAAATTTCTTCCTCGCCGCTGAAGAAATTGCTGTGACTGTCTCCGATCACGTAGATTTTACCGTCCACCTTTTTGATGGGTTGACCGGTGCAGTTGCGGATTTCCGCCAGCACGCGCTTGTTTTTGAAATAGCCTCTGATGGGTCTGGTCAGCGCGGGGAGCTTTTTCTTAATTTTTTTAAGATACTTATCTAACATACTAAGAATATGGAATTTCCCTTTTGGGCTTGATCTTCTGTTTCCGTATGGGGACTCTTTCGCGTGGATGCAAGGTGTGGGTGCTTATCATGCGGGAGGCCCGTACGGAATGAATCACGGGGCACCATGACGGAAAAGCGCAGCCTTGTCAAGAAGGCAAATATCGGAATTTATGGAGAGAACTTTTGAAGCGGGATGTTGTAAAAAGAGAATAAATATGCTGGTTTAACAAAAGTCGTGAATCATGAAAGTTCACATCGGCACATCCGGCTGGACCTACGCGCACTGGCGGGGGAATTTTTATCCTCCCGAGTTGCCGCATGCCCGATGGCTTGATTATTATACCGAATGTTTTCAGACAGTTGAATTGAACGCCTCCTTCTATCGCTCCCTGCGGGAAAGCACCTTTGCAAACTGGTATCGGAAGACTCCGGCGGATTTCACCTGGTCCGTCAAAGCCAACCGGTTCATCACTCATATCCGACGGCTGAAGGACGCCGGGCCGTCCCTGGAGAAATTCTTTTTGTCGATCAAGCCCTTACAGGGAAAACTGGGGGTGGTCCTGTTCCAGCTTCCCCCCAGCCTGGGGTTTCATCAGGCGGAGGTCGAATCCTTCGGCCGGCTTCTTCCTCCCGGGATGAAGTGTACGATCGAGGCCCGCAACCGGGAATGGTTTACCGATGAGGTGCTTACCTGTCCGGAGGAACACGGCATCGCCTGGTGCATCGCCGATACGGCGGGGCGCTACCCCTATCGGGAGGCCGTCACCGCCGATTTCATCTACATCAGATTACACGGTTCCCGATCGCTGTATGTATCTGATTATACGGAGGAAGAACTCGCCGCCTGGGCGGAGAAGATCCGGGGCTGGAACCGCGAAACCTACGTTTATTTCGATAACGACCACATGGCCTACGCGCCACGCAACGCCCAGCGTCTCAAGGTACTTCTGGAGGACTATCAGTAGGTTATCCCTTCAATAGAGAAAAACGGACAGGACAAGAAGCAGCAGAATGATCTGCGCGGCGTAAATGCCGAATTTATGCCGGTGGTAGAATTCAAAGGCCTTCTGGATGCGTTTCAATCCGCCCAGCATCCGGCGGATGATCAACAGATTCGGATACTTGTAATTATCCGAGGTAAAATCTTTCTGAAACGCGCACATGGGATACAGGGCATAAACGTCGTCCGTCAGGGACCGGAAGAGGGTGTCGTTGACAATTCCCCGCCAGGGTTCATAGGCCAGCGTTTCCGCGTAAGGCCGGTTCAATGCGTAGGCGTGGGTCAGACTCTGATAACGGACTTTCTGCACGCAGGGATTGGTGGTCTTCCGGCTGGAACGGATAAGCGCGCCGAGCAGCAGGACCTTCCATTGCGGGTGCTGCCGCAGGAATTCCGTGCAGCTTTTGAGACGTTCCGGATCAAAGCCGTCAAATTCCACATCGTCTTCAAAGATGATGATGTTTCTCGCCCCCGCCTCCAGCCCTTTTCTCAGGCAAAGCATGTGGGATTCGTAGACGCCGATTTCCATATCATACGGGTGACGTTCACCCAGGACAAACTCGACCCGGTCAAACAGTCCGACCTTCGTAAAGGCCTCGCGGGCCGACCGGCGGCGGTCTTCCCGTTCCCGCAGTGAAACACAGTAAAAGCGGTCAAAATAATCCCAGACGTTCGCTTCTTTTTCCACAGGTTCCCAGACAGGCGCGTTTTGATGTTTCCTCCTATATTACGCATCTTTTTCCCTGTCAAGAATCCACTGTCCCGGACGATCACCTTGCCTTGCGTTCAGACCACCAACATTCATCGACACATTCAAACACGCCCCATAAGCTCATTGTCGTGAAAAATCGGAGTTTATGAATTAAAGCATTCTTGATCGTTTGCCGATAGACAAGGTTAAAACAAGCTGACGACGGTTTGCAGCACAAAGATTTTTTTCAGAAGATAACCTATGCCGGATATTCAGTTTTTTTCGCTTGCGGAAAACGTCTGCAAGAAGCTCAATTTCCCTGCAATGCCTTTCCCTGTGCGTGAAGGCCGCGAAAAAACTATATTTTTTCCCGACGGCGTGGCCCTGGATCTGCTCCTGGAAGAGCTGGAACACTATCTCATCGAACACCCTGAAGAGCGTATTTTCTATAAAGATGCGGGTGCAAGGCTTGCCGCCCTGGAAGGCATCCGGCTGGGTGAAGACGGTTTCCACGAACAGGCGGCGCACTATTTTGAGCTGGGACTAGCGCTCGATACTGAAAACATCGCGCTTCGGGCCGACTACGCGCTGGCTCTCCAGAGCGCCGGCCGTAAGGAAGAAGCTATGCGGCAATACCGTTTTCTTTTGCGGCATCCGGTTTCCTCCGTCCAGCCCCTGATTTGGATTTTGGCCGCACGGCTTTTTCTGGATGCCGGCGATCCGGTCACCGCGCATCAAATTCTCAAACATTGCGCGTCCTTTATGCCGGTAGACAACGAATTCTGGGAGCTTTATGCCGAAGCCCGGGAACGCTGCGGGATCAAACCATGGACGGCGCCCGGGCAAAAGAAACAAATGAGAGCGGCAAAACCTGCCGTAACATCAGCGCCGCGTGAAAAAGAAAAAGTTTCTTCGAAGAAGAATTTCTGTCCTGCCTGCGGAAAACCGGTCAAAGCGGACGCAAAATTCTGCGGGAGTTGCGGCCATGCGTGTTAACATCAAAAAACATCTGATATTCCTGACATTTTTATGCATAGCGCTGTCTGTGTGCGTGATCGGACATCAGATAAGCGCGTTTGCCCTGGTTGCCCGGACCATGGGCAAAACCCTTCTGGATGCTCTGCCGCAAATCTCCGACCTGCCGGAAGGGTATCAATTTAGTAAAAGAGAAGGGGAAGGCATCAATAACTTGAGTGAAAACTCGAGTGGGGCCTACCAATTTTGGGTTGGCAAAAGAAACTACACCTGGACAAACAAAGACGGGAAAAGCTTTACGGAATACGACTTTATCCGTATCGCCTCTTACGCCGATTACCGTACCGGTATCAATGAATTCTACGCGGAATGGTCGCCGGAAAAATTTCGCGCCAATCGCCTCACCTGGGGTGAAGAAGGGCACAGCATCAAACCCTACAACAGCCTGCCCGGTGGCGTCATTGAGGAACATATGGACGTCAAACCATCCGGTACCGTGCACATGTATGTCGGGATATATTTCTGGAAAAGCCGGGAATGTAACGGCCAGATTTACATTCAATACGGGGTATCGAAAATTGCCATGTACGGTCCAACCCAGCCGTCTTTCGAAGCGCGGGTTGCCGAGGGCAAGGCTTTCTGCCGTACCCAGATCGAGCGTCTGGCCAAAGTGATTTACTCCCGCCTTCCGGAGGGCACAGGCAGCACGGAATCGCCTCTGTCGGAGGATTTATCTCCGACTGCGTCAGGTGCACAAGAAACACGGACGGAACCGCTTTCGCCGGAGGCAACGCTGATGGCCGTGGCCGGCGGCTCGATGGTGATGGCCCTGGGCGCGTTCATTCAGCTTTTCGGCATGGGAGGTATCCAGAGCCTGCAAGATATTCGCGGTACGCTCGAAGGCCTGTTTACCTCCGGAGTCACGGATGTGCCGGTAGATGATCAGGTAGTGTCGGGCACAGATATCGTGCAGGATATTGGAGGCATACCCAAAGAACCGGTGCCTGATATGCCGCAGACAATCATACCCGACCCGACTCCATCAGGCTTCGAGTTTCAGGGCAAGGTCTGGTATCAACCCCCGTGGGACGGGGGCGGCCCTTACTGGATGAACAAGGCCGATTATGACGCAATGCGCTCGATGCAGCGCCGGGGAATGGTCTGGTCGGATCGCTGGGGTTGGGTGACTCCGGAAGATGGAAAAGCTATGGAGGCCCAGTGTTGCGCGTCATGGGATGAATACAAATCGAATACCGACAAGGATATCAAATCCCTCACCGACCGGATTGACGAATCGCAGAAAAAGCTCGCCGATATGCGGGACAATCTTGAAGAAATGGACAAAATTGAACGGCTCAGAGAACGTCTCCACGAATTGGAAAGGCAGCGCGCACTGGATAACTCCTTCGCGACCCAATTACGTGAGACATGGAAAAATTATGAAGACGGCGTGAACAGAGATCTCGACGCCCTGCCTGCAGACCTGGGCAGACTCGCCCTGAATGCCGCCCGCGAAATCAGGGATACAACCGGCGCGGCGATTACCGCCGCCGGCTATACAGCCTCGGATATTTACAGAGAGATAACTGACGTTGACAATTACAAGGCCGTCGGTCAGGCGGCTGTGGATACGACCAAAGACCTGATCCTTCATCCCGTGAATTCTTCCGTCAAAGTGGGGGACGTCGTCAAGAGCGCGGGAAGCGGAGCGCTGAAAGCCGCGGGAGCAGTTGGAAACGTGGCGGCGGCAATCGCATCCAACCCGGTTGGTTTTGTGGAATCCGTTGTCGGAATCGACAACTGGAGAAAAGTACTCGATCCGAATGTTCCGGTCGGCGAGCGTGTTGCCCGCGCCCTGTACGGCGCCGTCGATGCCGGCATGAACTTCGCTTCCGGCGGGACCAAGGTTGCGGTGGAAGGCATGGAAGCCGGAATTGACGGCGTCAAGGTCATCAGGGGGGCGGAAACAGCAGGCGACGCGGCCAAGGCCGCAAAAAGTGCAGAGGCGGTGACCGATACCGCCAAGGTTGCCAAAGGGGCGGAAACGGCGAGCGATGCCGCCAAGATCACCGCCAAGCTGGAAGACCCGGCGCGCGTGCAGGCTTGGGAAGCCGGTCGTCTGGCCGGTCAGCAGAAAGCGGACAATCTTGCAGAAGCGTTAAAGAGCGGCGATGCCGATGAAATCAAGAAAGCTTTGGTGGAATGTCAGAAAGACAAGCATGCCATTCAGTCCCTCAATAAAGGGGATGATTCCATCAAGCTGGCCTATAACCGGCAAATGAAGGAACTCATTACCGATGACGTGGATAAGGTGGTGAAGGAAAAGATCGCTCAGCGTTACGGCGTTGACACCAAGGACGTGGAAATTATAAAGCCCACCAATCCGACCGCCAAGCCGAAAGTGGGCAGCGATCTGGATTTTACCGTCAAAGTGAAAGCCAAACCCGGCGAGATCGTGGCGGATCCGAACAATCCCGGAAAATTCATCAAGGTCGAACCGGGGGATGTTCTGACCAAGGACGTGCCTGTAAAAGACGCACAGCAAATATATAATCGAGAACTGTACAGCAAGGTGACGGGCGAGCCGATTCCGACCAATCCTGAAAAGTTTGAAGTGTTTCAGGCCAGAGCCGACAAGCTGGCTCATGACATGGACCATGTGGCGGGACATCGCGTCGGAACGGAATCCTACGGCGCTTCGCAGAAAGATCTGGACGTCATCCTGCAAAAATCCGGCGGACAATTTACCGATCCCGAGCAGGCAGGAAAGTTGGCCGCCTTCAAATCCAACCATCTTTACGCGCAGGCGGAAGGCATTGCCAAGGTTGATCCGGACAAGGCCGAAGCGCTCATCTCCGGTGGGATGCGGCAGACTACCAAGCAATACGGCAATCTGATTGAGACGCGGGTGAGCGCCCTGCAGGCCAAGGGAATTGATGTTGCCGTGGATCCGAAACTGACAAAAGCGGTGGATATTCTCAAACAGGTGGAAAACACCGGCATGGCTCCGGCCAAGGCGGAAGCTCTGCTGAAGGCGCAGTTGGGCATGACCAAGGACGATGTGGCGAACATGCTCGGAGAGCAGTTGGCCAAACTGCATATGGTGAAAGGATAACGATCAAGAGGGAATTTTAAGTTATGTGGCCTGTTTTTCTGAAAGTGGTTTCTTACTTTTTCCTGGCACTTTTTGTACTCGGTGTGGTGCTTATGCTCCTGACCTGGCGCAAGGAAAAGTTTGTAAAGCCCAAGTGGATTCTTTTCGGGCAGATCATCGCGCTCATCGCGCTCATCGTGTTCACCGCGCTGTCCCATAATCCGCTGGGCAAATGGCTGTGGCTGATCATCTTTATCGCGGGACTGGTTGGCGGATATTTCTACGGCCGCACGGTAAAAGTGAAAAAATCCGAAAAAGGAATCATGATGAATTATACATTGCCCTATATCATCACTTGGGGCGTGCTATTGTTCCTGACGCAGTTTCTGACCATCAGCACGGGGCGCGTGCCGATCATCGTGCTGAGCTTGTCGGTTCTTAACACGGGATTGAATCTGTCCATGAACGGTAACGTGGTCTGGAATTACAAGCGCATGAAAAACGCGGCTTAAAAGAAAGGGATTTGAACACGATGGGGAATGCCGATTTTATAAAATGCTCCGACTGTGGAGAGATGATGGAGCCGGATGCGACCTTTTGCACCAACTGCGGAACTCGCCTCGAAAAAAAAGCCGCTGTGAAAAACTGCGCTTCATGCGGACAAGCCATGGACCCCGAAGCTGTGTTTTGTTCGCATTGCGGCAGGCGCTATGACGAAAAGGCCGCACCGGAGGGAGTCGATCCGTTTTCGATTGAAAGCCGACTGATGGCGCTGGCGAACGAATTCCTGGCCGTGAGAAAAATCAGCCCGCAGCGGTTTGAATTTTCCGCCCAGACCGGCGCACAATCAGCGCTTCAAAAGGTGAAAATAAAGTACGATGCCGTAGTTCAGCTTGATCCTGTGAAGAAACTGGTAACGTTCTGGGAAAAGATGGTGGAAAGCTCCGCCGGATTGGAAGCCGGATTTTCCAGTGAGAAGACGACCCAGAAGGGAATCGAGGTCGGTAAAAAAATCTACGGGCACCTGCTGTTCGGAGGTCAGTACGGGTTTGAATACGGTAAATTACGCGACGTGGTCAAAGCCATCGCCCGCGAACAGGGGTGGAAATTTAATATCTCCATCTTCGTGCCAAAAAAGGATGCCGGGGCGGCGAATGACACTCATAAAAAAGGCCGGCCGATCAAAAAAATGCTGATACCGGTGCTGGTTGTATTGCTGATCGTGGCTTTTACGGCCATCGGGAAATTGCTTCTTTCGGATCGTGCGACGACGAATATGTCGCAGGCAAAAGTAGAAAACGGGGACCGGAATTCAGCGGCAAAGCAGGAAGCGGCGGAAAGTCAAATCCTGCAAAAATCAGAGGCTCCGGGTATTAAGAAAAAAGTTCTAATCGAAACCGATCAGGACACCTACCGTCGAGGAGAAAGGATCAAGGTAAGATACTACCGCGCCCCCGGATCATCAAGGGACTGGATATGTATTGTCCCGGCCGGCTCCCGCAAAACGGAAGCGGGAGATTATCAGTACATCCCCCGGCGGGGAAAGGGCGTCATGACTTTTAACGCTCCCCGACCGGGAAATTACGAGGCCCGTGCCTTCTACAATTACAGCCCCGGCGAGTACAGGATTACGGCTCGGCATAAATTCACCGTGGAGAAATGAAATGGCAAAAGGATGGAAGTGTCGGTTCTTTTGCGTAAACCGGAAACGATGAAGGTCTCCGGTGATCTCCGCAGGAAACTGAGCAAGACAGAACATCGTGTATTTCAGCGTCAGATGGACCAAATCCGTGCATTGTAAAAGCTCATAAGACTTCATTTCATCGGGACGGTCATCAGGCACAAATCGGTTGACATAGTCGCTTTTGGCTGCTACAAATTTTGCGGTCTTCGGACAAGTTATTAAAAGACGTTTTTAGCTTCTATGCACGTAACGTGCGATTGTTCCTTCCGGCAAATGTTTTCAGCGCGAGGTACAGATGCAAATCAGCAAATATGCTTTTAACTGCATCTTTGAAGATGAGGCCGTTCTTCCTGAATATAAAGGATCGACTTTTCGGGGCGTCTTCGGCCATGCCTTAAAGAAAATCGTATGCGCGCTGAAATGCCAGACCTGTGAAGCTTGTCTCTTGCGTTCTCGCTGTCTCTATGCGCTCGTTTTTGAAACTGGTCCCGCTTTTACCGATAATCGAAATGATGGTGACGTTTCCCTCTTGGGTACCGGCCGCTTAAAACCGAGAATAGCCGCGCCGCCTCATCCCTACGTCATCGAGCCGCCCGCCACGGACAGGACTCATTTTATCCCAGGCGATCCTTTTGATTTTCAACTCATCCTGTTCGGTTCGTTTAACGATGCACTCCCCTATTTCATTTATGCTTTCGAGCAGATGGGGCAGTTGGGGATTGGTAAGAAAATCAATGGTCGTAAGGCGCGGTTTATTCTCAACAGGGTTGAAGCCGGGACTTTGCCTGTATATGACCGCAGCAAGCGGAAAATTGCAAACGGTCTCTTTGCGGAGGAGTTTTCCCCGGTTCTCTCGCATGCGGAGACAGCGCGCAAGCAAGTTCCGCTGAATCACAAACTCTGACCGTCGATCTGATCACTCCCCTTCGTCTGAAATTTGAGAATCACCTTCAGGCCGAGCTGGCGTTTCACATCCTTGTCCGGGCGATGCTGAGGCGCATTGCTTCGCTCTTTGCAGCCTATGGCGAAGGTGAACCGCCTTTGGACTATCGAGGATTGGTGGCGAAGGCGATGCAGGTCACTGTGAGCGGGGCCGATCTGAAATGGTTCGACTGGCGGCGTTATTCCAGCCGACAGGATCAGGCAATGCTTATGGGGGGCTTGACCGGAAGCGTTACCTACCGGGGAGACATGGCGGCATTTCTGCCGCTGCTCCATTTTTGCGAAAAAACGCATCTTGGTAAGCAGACTGCTTTCGGCTTGGGTAAAATAGAGATATCAACCTGAATGGAGGGTGCCTTGCACATGGCGTTAACCACTATTCAGGGACGTTGTGTCGTTCTCTGAATTTAAACGCAGTTGATTCTTTCGGATATCGGCTTGACTTGACTATTTCTCGGTAAAGCCTGCCTTATAAAACGGATTTCGGTTTCTTTTACAAGCATTGGGATTTTAACCATGAAAAAAATCCTCCTTGCCCTGGTCGGTCTCAGTCCGCAGGTGATCACGGAAACTCTTTACGCCCTCCATCAGGAAGGATTGGGTATTGATGAAATCCATGTCATCACCACACGCCGCGGCAGGGACCTGACCCATGCCCACCTGCTTGCCTCCGGAGAAGGCATGTTCCACCGCTATCTTTTCGAATACGGAATTCCCCAGGACAGCATCACGTTTACCCCGGCCCATGTTCACACCGTCCAGGATTCCCGCGGTGTCGAAATTGAAGACGTTGCCACGGAAGAAGACAATGAGCAGCTTCTGCGCCTTTGTCTTGATTTGGCCTTCAAGTTAACCACTGACGATACGACGGTGTATTTCTCCCTTGCGGGGGGCCGTAATAGTATGAGCGCCTGCCTCATGGTAGCGGCTCAACTTTACGGACGACCGCAGGACCGGATCTATCATGTTCTCGTGTCGCCGGAATTCGAGGGCAGTTTCAATTTCTTTTACCCGCCCAGACGGTCCGTTCCCATCGAATTGCGGGACGCAAACGGCACACCCTTCGTCCGCGAAACCCGTCATGCAGGAATCAGCTTGGTCCATGTGCCTTTCTTCAGCATTCGGGATCAGCTTCCTGCATCCTTTTTCAACGAGCCCTGTCTCAACACATCCCCCTTGTTTTTACGGATGATTCGAGATGATCCCTATGTTTTGACCGTTGATTTCACTTTCCAGAAAATAATCTATCGAAAACGGGAATTTACGATGATGCCAGCGCATTTTGCACTCTATGCATTCTTCATCGAGCGGAAAAGAGCCTGTCCCAGGCTGCCAGATCTCAATGGTTTGAAAAACCTCACCGTCGGAGGGATGGAGAACATGGCGCACCGGCCCACATGCCGCGGCTGCACGGACTGTTACCTCGATTTTCAAGGCATCAGCAACCGGCAATCGCACATCAACGCAATTTACCGTCGGATTGTGGGGCTCAGGCCGATTGCGGAGATGAGCGACACCGGCATTGTCAACCTCAATGCGGAGAATTTTAATTCGTACAAGGGCAAAATCCGCAAAGACTTTGAAAGGGTTTTCGGCTTATCCGGTGCGTCGCGGTTTACCATCGAAGCCTGGGGCAGACGGCCTGATACCCGTTATGGTATCCCTCTCGACCGGGACCGCATCCGGGTCGTGACGTGAAGAAGGGGTACGGCAATGTTGCAGAGGTTGAAATCCTAAGAAACTTTATGAATTAATAGACTACGAAATAAGACAAGAGGAGTATCCATTATGATGGACGATACGGTTCTTAAAGTGGCGCTTGCCGGGTTATTACACGATATCGGTAAATTTGCCGAAGACGGCATGAACGTTTCACCCGACTTTCTGGACAGAAATGCCGATCTTTATCAGCCATTTTTCAACAATCATCACACGCATCGGCACGCGGTTTATACTGCTGCCTTCATCGATCACATCGAAAAACTCCTTCCGCGTCAGCTAAACCAGGGGCAGTGGGGATTGGAGGATACGTTTGTCAATCTCGCCGCCGGTCACCATAAACCACAAACCCCGCTGCAATGGGTGATTGCATTGGCAGACCGTATAAGCAGCGGCTGGGATAGAAACAATTTTGATCGGGAATATAACCATGCGATTGCATGGCAGGATTACCGAAAAACACGCCTGCTGCCTCTTTTCGAGCGTTTGATGCGGGACGATAAAAAGGGGCGCAAAGATTATGTTTATTCCTATCCGCTGAGAGAAATAACGCCGGAGAGCATCTTTCCCCAGCAACCTGACCGGCACGAACCGGCAAGCGACGAAGAGGCCGCAAAGGAATACAGCTCTCTTTTTCTCGAATTTGTTGATGCCGTGGAAAAGCTCTATCATCGTGATGTGAGTGTCACGCTGTGGTTTGATCACCTGGAAAGTCTCCTTTTAATTTACACGTCCATGATTCCGGCGGCACGGGCCGGCAAGGTTACCCCCGATGTTTCCCTGTATGACCACATCCGGGCCGTTTCGGCCATTGCGGCGGCGCTCTACCTTTATCATCGTGACACGGACAGTATGACCATCGATGCCATTCAGGATTACGAACCGGAGAAGTTCCTGCTGATCGGCGGCGATTTCTACGGCATTCAGAGCTTCATCTTCAATGACACTGGGGACGCCGGAAAACACCGCGCAAAAATACTGCGTGGACGGTCATTTGCCGTGTCGCTTTATTCCGAACTGGCGGCGGATATGCTATGCAGAGAAATCGGTCTTCCATCCACAGCCGTTTTGCTGAATGCCGCAGGTAAATTTACAATCATCGCCCCTAACACGCAGACGACAATACAGGCAATGAAGTCCGTGGAAGATAGGGCCAACCGATGGCTTATGGACATCGCCTATGGTGAAACAGCCATTGGGATTTCTGCTGTTCCTGCCTCGCCCGCCGATTTTACGGCTTCCAGATTCATCGCCTTGTGGGACTCTTTGACCGAAAAAATGGCGTTCCATAAATATAAGAAATTCGATCTGGATCAATATGGCGGACCGGTAAACGGATACCTTGATGAATTCCGGAACGATTTGAATCCTCCCTTATGTCCCTATTGCGGCAGAAGACCGTCGGATTCGGAAGCATCGGCACTCCACAGAAAGCAGGAGGACAGGGCCATTTGCCGCATCTGTCGTGACCACATCTTTCTGGGTGAGAACCTCGTCAGACAAAACCGGATCGCCATTACGACAAAGGATGCCGACATCAGGGGTGCCGAAAACAAACTGCTTTCTCCGATATACGATGAATATCAGGCCGCTTTTATCGGGGGCGGTTTGAATGAACTCGCAAAAACAGGAAAGCTGTGGAAATACTGGGATATCTCCATCAGTGCGTCGGGCAAGATGTCAAAAGAAGTCGCCGCCAAATTCCTGAACGGCTACGTACCCGTTTATAGTGACGCCGATCTTTATGATGACCGTTACCTGGAAGGCAAAAAGAGCGATGAGAAAAAAGAGCGACTTATTGAAGATATTCGTGATGGAAAGCCCAAGTCATTTTCTCATATCGCTGCCAGAGCGCAAAACGATAACGGGGGAGGTAAATGCTGCGGTATCCAGGCCCTCGGTATATTAAAGGCGGATGTGGATCATCTTGGTATGCTGATGGGATGTGGCTTGAGCGAAAACGATTTCACTCTGTCGCGTCTTGCCACAATGAGTCGTCAGTTCAATTTCTTCTTTGCCGTGTACATTCCCCATCTCCTCAAGACCAATCCGCAGTTTGTAGATGTTTATACGGTATTTGCCGGGGGTGACGATCTCTTTCTCATCGGTCCGTGGAACCGGATTATGGATCTTGCGGGTCTGCTGCAAGCCCAATTTGCCGATTTTACCTGTCGAAACAATGAAATTCACTTTTCTGCGGGCATTTGCCTTAAAAAGCCGAATACCCCGCTCCGAAAACTGGCCCTCGAAGTCGAACAGGCATTGGAAGCTTCAAAAGACAGCGGCAGAAACAAGATCACGGTCTTTGGTGAAACGGTCACTTGGAAAGAGTATGCAAGACTGCGGCAAATCAAGGAGATCATAAAACAATGGCACGAGGATAAGCTGATCAACAATGCGATGCTCTTTCGGCTGAACGCATTCATCGGTCTGGCGAATCTGGAGAAAGAAGTTCTAAGAGAAGGGGGTGTCAAAATTGAGGACATGGAGTGTCTGAAATGGCGGTCCCTTTTCCGGTACACGACGGAGCGGAACATCGGCAAGATGATGAAAGACGAAACGGATAGAAAAAAGGCAAGGGAGCGGTTCGGTGCGGCCGCCAGCTGGCTTGATGAGTTTGGTGGCCGCCTGCGGATTGCTCTGTGGGATCTTATTTACAATCAACGGTAAGGAGGCGTCTTATGAACCAGGTTGTATTCTATAAGGATAAGGAAAAGAAGATCATCAATCCGAAATTGTTTTCTGATGTTGCGGAACAGGTTGCTACCGACATTGCCAAATCCGGACAAACGCCAACAAGAGAGGGCAAGCCGAAACTTGATCGTAACAAGCGCACCCAGCTTCGCAAATTTTATGATGAGGTGGTTCGCCTGAATGGCACTGTCAAAAGCAACCCCGATGACTGGGACAATGTGCTCCCCTATATCAACATGCTGATTGCGAAAGCAGCCTATGCGAACGGTAGAAACAGGCTGGTTACGGATGAATTTGTCGATCTGCTCAAGTGTTGTGTGGCGCAGATTCAAAATCCACCGGATTTGGATGTGTTCGCTAATTTCTTCGAATCTTTCATGGGCTTTTACAGACAATATGAATAGGAGGAATGATCATGCAGCTTACAGATGTTAAGAAAATCAAAGGGAAAATCGTTCTCAAGTCTGGTCTTCATATTGGGGCTGGCGATACGGAAATGCACATCGGGGGAACCGACAACCCCGTTATCAAGCATCCCATTACACAGGAACCATACATACCCGGTTCATCCCTCAAGGGCAAAGTACGCTCCCTTCTGGAGATGGAAAGCGGACTGATGGCGAAAACCAAGGGAGAGCCGGTGCAGGCAAGAACACTAAACGGGCTTTCAGGTGATCAGAAAGATAAATGTCTGAAGATACTCAAGATATTTGGTTCGAGCGGTTCAGATACCGATGCCATTGTTGAAAATAACATTGGTCCGACTCGCGTTTCGTTTGCAGATTGTCCGCTTAACGCGCAATGGAGAGAAAAGGCAAGAACGAGCCGCTGGGATTTTTTTGAGGTCAAGTCGGAGAATTCCATTAACCGTATTGAAGGGACAGCCAGAAACCCGCGTTTTACGGAACGGGTTGTTTCCGGTGCGGAATTCGATTTCTCCGTTTCTTTGAAACTCCTGGGAGAAAATGAAAGCGATCTATTTGACTACCTCCTTTGCGGGCTCAAGCTCCTGGAAATGGATGCGCTGGGGGGGAGCGGCAGCCGGGGTTACGGACGGATTGCTTTCCAGTTTGACGATGCTGCCGTCAATGACGCCTATCAATCTGTAAAACCCTTCGTCGATTAAGGAGAAGTGCCTTGAAATTCTACGAAATCATTGTAAAGCCGCTTTCCGGATTAGGGACGCCGCTCAAGGGCGACACCCTGTTCGGACACGTTTGCTGGCAAGCCCGCTATGATTCAATGCTTTTGAATGGCGGCTTGGACAAGTGGATTGCCGCCTACGGAGAAAGGCCCTTTGCCGTGTTTTCCTCCGCATGGCCGAAATTGTGGATCGAAGGAAAAGCTTTTTATGCACTGAAGAGGCCGGATCTTCCCCTATCCCTCCTATTTCCAGCGGCGGATAAAAACAGAAAAATCAGGATGGCGGATCGGAAGGAAGAGGAGAAAAAGAAGTGGCTGCTGGTCGGCGAAGATCTGTGTATCGATCTGAAGGCGGCAGAATATAAGTCGGAGTCTGATCTGACTTTGCTGGCCTTTGGGGCGCTGACGGATGAAACGAGAAGGGTCATGCGAGGGCGTGACATAAAGCAACTGCTGATGACGTCTAACCAGCCGCACAATACAATTGATCGTGAGACCCAAACCACTGGTGAAGGAATGTTTGCACCTTTTTCTATGCCTGCGACGTACTTTTACCCGGAACTGGAACTGGCTGTCTTTGTCTTGATCGATGAAGAGGCGACGGACATTGAGAAGGTAAGG
>ERZ795030.3489-NODE-3489-length-16672-cov-5.137630_pt1 | contig 16672 bp, 13 predicted proteins | sample MGYA00375122_ERZ795030 | MGnify/ENA primary metagenome ERZ795030 (study PRJEB30165, sample SAMN05720146) | activated sludge metagenome | isolation source: anaerobic digester from wastewater treatment plant | place: Japan | collected 2015-04-20 ...
GGCCGTTTCCGAGGCGGCCCAGTAGCGCGTCCGTCGCTTGCCCGTTTCGCGGGAGGCTTTACAGCAATGGATTTTCAAGGAAAGACCGCATTGGTTACGGGCGGTGCGCGGCGTTTGGGCAAGGCCATAGCGCTGGCGCTTGCCCGGCGGGGCGCCGGCGTCGTGGTGCATCATAGGACGTCGGCTGCGGAGGCGGCGGCGTTCGTGGAAGAACTACGGAAGATCGGTGCGGGAGCCTGGGCGGTTCAGGCCGATCTAGCGTTGCCGGAAGCTGCTGCTGGGCTTGTGTCGCGCGCGGCGGATGCGTCCGGAACTTCGATCGACTGGCTGGTGAACAACGCGTCCATTTTCACGGAGTCGCGGGTGGACTCCTTTTCGCCGGAGGATTTGGCGGCGAACATCGGGATCAACGCGCTGGCTCCTGCGTTGATCGCGCGGTCGTTTGCGGCGCAGGGCCGCGCCGGGGCGATCGTCAACCTGTTGGACGCGCGCATGACGGACTATGATGGGGGGCATGCGGCCTATCATCTCAGCAAGCGCATGCTCGCCTCGCTGACCAGCATGATGGCCGTCGCCTATGCGCCGCGAATCCGCGTGAATGCGGTCGCGCCGGGGCTTATCCTGCCGCCTCAGGGGAAGGATGCGGCGTATTTGGCCGATCTCGCCCATACGAATCCGTTGAACGCCCATGGCGATCCGGAAGATGTGGCGCAGGCGGCGGTGTTTTTGCTGGAGAGCCGTTTTATCACGGGTCAGGTGCTGTATGTGGACGGGGGCAGACATCTGCGAGGACGCATGTATGAGTGAGGAAGCGCTGGACCGTATTCACATCCGCGATCTGCTGGTGCGCTGCGTCGTCGGCGTGAATCCCGAGGAGCGAAATAACGCGCAGGACGTGGTGTTCAACATCACGATGCACGTCGATCTTCGCCGGGCATGCCAATCGGATCGGCTCGACGACACCGTGGATTACGAAGCGATCAAGAAACGCGTCCTCGCGATGGCGCAGGAATCGTCGTATTTGCTGGTGGAGCGATTGGCCCAACGCGCCGCGGACATCTGCCTCGAAGATGCGCGCGTGCGCCGCTGCGACGTGTCGGTGGACAAACCGGGCGCGCTCCGTTTTGCCCGAAGCGTGGCGATCGGCATAACGCGCGAGCAGCCAAACGCCGCCCGGGAGTAGAATCCATGCGCGCGTTTGTTGCTATCGGGTCCAACATAGATCCCGAGGCGAACATCCTCCGGGCATTGCGGCTGCTGGCGGAACAAACATCGGTGCGGGCGGTTTCGCGGTTTTATCGAACCGCCGCGATCGGCAGGCCCGATGATCCGGCGTTTCTCAACGGAGCATGCGCACTCGACACGGAATTGCCGGCCGAACGGCTCAAGCGCGACGTGTTGCGGCGCATCGAGGATGCGACGGGGCGATTGCGCACGGCGGATGCCTATGCGCCGCGCACGATGGATTTGGACATTGCGGCGTATGGCGAGCAGGTCGATCCGGATGTGTATGCGCGGGCTTTTTTGGCAAGGGCGCTGTATGATTTGGCGCCGGAGTTGGTATTGGCGGACACTGGCGCGCGGATCGCGGACGTGGTTCGACGTTTTTCGGACGCGCCGCTGGAAATTGACGAGCCGTTCACCCGAACGGCGCAGGAGATGTTTGCAAAATGAACAAGGAACGCATCGCAGGATTGATTCGCGCACTGCTCGTGGAATTGGGCGAAGACCCGGAGCGGGAGGGGCTCGCCAAGACTCCCGACCGCGTCGCCGCGGCCTATGAATTTCTTATGAGCGGCTACACAACGAACATGCGGGATGTCATCAACGACGCCGTGTTTGAGTCGCACGGGAACAACATGATCATCCTGCGCGATGTTGAGGTGTACAGCATGTGCGAGCACCACATGCTCCCCTTTTTCGGGCGGTGCCATGTCGGCTACATCGCGCAGAAAAAGGTGCTGGGGCTGAGCAAGCTCGCGCGTATTGTTGACGGCTATGCGCGGCGCCTTCAAATTCAAGAGCGGCTGACGGCGCAGATCGCCAAGGAAATCATGGGGATCACGCAGGCCGAAGGCGTCGGCGTGGTCATGGAATGCCGCCACCTCTGCATGATGATGCGCGGCGTCGAAAAGCAGAATTCCGTCATGACCACATCGTCCGTGCTGGGCAGTTTTCATAATGACGACGCCACCCGCATGGAGTTTTTGAGTCTTATCGGCAGATCGATGTGAAAGCGCCGGGCCCCGGAGCAGGGGGCGCCGGCATGTGTCCGGGCGAGCAACGTGCAGAGGAGCGCGCATGAATTCCAGAGAGCTTTTTCATTCCGTGATGCATTATGGATCGTTTGACCGGATGCCGGTGTGGCACTGGAAGGGATGGCCGGAGACCGAGACGCGATGGGAGCGGGAAGGCATGCCGCGAAACGCCGATCAGGCGGCTTTTTTGGGGGTGGAGTCGTTGCCCCCCGGCATTCCCTGTTACAATTTTCTCTTGCCGCGTTTTGACGAGGAAGTCCTCGAAGAAACCGATGCCTTCCGCATTTTTCGTCAGGCCGACGGCGTCGTCGCGCAGCATTTCAAGGGAAGGTCTGCGTTGCCGCATTACGTCGATTTCACGTTGAAGGATCGGGCGACATGGCCCGAATACCATCGCAGGCTGCAGCCTTCGCCGGATCGCATTCCGCCTGATCTCGACGAAGTGATTGCCCGGCTTGTCGCGACGGATCTTCCGTTGGCCATCGACGTCGGCAGCCTTGCGGGATGGCTTCGCGATTGGATGGGCGTGGAGAATTTTTGCATGACCTCGGTCACGGATCCGGATTTCATTGCCGAGATGGCGGGCGCGATTGCCGATCTCGTGTGTTGGAATCTGGACCAGATTCTGCCCAAGGTGAAAGTGGACATCGGCTGGGGATGGGAGGATATTTGTTTCCGCTCCGGGCCTCTTGTCAACCCCGATCTCTTCCGCCAGGCGATGGCCCCGGGGTACAGGAAGATAGCGGAGAAATTGCGTTCGTATGGATGCGATCTGTATCTCGTGGATTGTGACGGCTGCATAGATCTTCTGCTTCCCATCTGGCTTGATTGCGGCGTCAATGTCATGTTCCCCCTCGAAATTGGCGCATGGAACGCCGATCCCATGGCATTCCGGCGTCAATTTGGAAAGGACTTGCGGATTATCGGCGGCATCGACAAGCTTGTCCTTGAGCGGGGGCGCGAGGCGATAGATGCGGAAATCGAACGGCGCAAGCCGCTCATGGCGGACGGCGGGTACATTCCGTTGCCCGATCACTTGATCACGCCCGACACGCCGCTCGATCAGTACCGCTATTACCTCGACCGGCTTCGGGAGCTTCGGTTCTAGGGCGTCTGGAAAAAAGAGCCCGGCGCATCATCTTGCCTCCCTTGGGGCGTTCTCGCGCCGGGCTTTTCGACAGGCCCCTGCCGGCCATTTTTTCGCGGATCGGATTTGCTCGCAGAGAACGGGTTGGCTATGCTCGTGGATTGTCTGCGCGCATGCCGCGCCTTTTTCCGAGCGAATATTCAGATCGGATGCATATTGGCCGTTTATGGGACGTCCAAACGGGCGATCCCGCGGAAAGGACTCCGATGAACATTACGGTTCGCACATCTTATCGAAACGATGTCTCCTCCTGGCTGCGAGGCAATCTTCATGCCCATACTTTGTTGAGCGACGGCTGCCTTTCTCCCCAGGAAACCGTCGACGCCTATGCGGCGCGCGGTTACGATTTCCTGGTGTTGAGCGATCACGACATGCTGACCGACGTCAAAGGTCTTGATTCGCGCGGCATGACGTTGATTCCCGGAAACGAGATCACCGAATACGGGCCTCATCTGCTGCATGTCGGCGCGAAGACGTGCATTCCTCCCGATCGCGATCGGCAAAAAGTCATCGATGCGATACGGGCCGAAAACGGGGTCGCGATCCTCAATCATCCTGCGTGGGAGCGGCATTTCAATCATTGTCCCATTGAGCGATTGGAATCTCTCCAACGGTATGACGGCATCGAAATTTACAACGGCGTTGTGCGGCGGGCCGATGGCAATCCTCTGACGACGGACCGGTGGGACCGCATGCTCAGCGGCGGACGGCATTGTTGGGGATACGCGAACGACGATTGTCACGAGCGATCGGATTTTGGCGTGGCGTGGAACGTGGCCCAATCGATGGATCGCGATCCGGAGAGCATTATGGCTGCATTGCGGGAGGGGCGCTGTTATGCGAGCACCGGCGTGACGATAACGTCGATAAGCGTTCATGGCCGTCATATCGCTGTCGAGACGCGAAACGCGGATAGCATTGCCGTGATCACGAATTGGGGTTGGCGCGCGCAGACCTTCGAGGGCCAGGCGGCGACTTTCCGCGTTCCGGATGAGTTTGCCGTCGACATGACGTACGTTCGTTTTGAATGTTTTGGGCGCGGCGAGTCCATGGCCTGGACCCAGCCCTTTTTTATCGATAAGGAAGAGACCACAAGCGCCGCATCGTAGAAGAACGCGTTGTCAGGTGCTTCGTTCTCAACTGTCGGCGCCCACATTTTTACATCTTTTCCTTCGGGTGGTAGAATCCGCCTTCCTGGAAGATGCGCGGCTGCAGCGTATTGTAGGATGCGCATCGAGTCCGGCGGCATGTTCGTGAATAGGCTCACGCACGAACGCGGATGCCGTGAAGATGTTTCTCGCGGGAACTTCTTTCCCGGAGCAAGGCGAGTCTTAACGGGGAGTGCCAATCATGGCGTCGAAGCGCAAGACCATTCATGTTGTGTCGAATTCTCACTGGGACCGCGAATGGGGCTATCCGTTCGAGGAAACGCGGCTGCTGCTGCTGAAGTTCATGGATGAACTCCTGAACCTGCTCGACACCGACCCGAAGTTCACGTCGTTCACGATGGACTCGCAGGTCCTGTGTGTCGAAGATTATCTCGAGCTGCGCCCGGAAAAGCGCACCACCGTCGAAAAGCATGTCAAGGACGGCCGCCTCATCATCGGGCCGTGGTACAGCCTGCCGGAAGAATACCTGGTCAACGCGGAGTCCATCACCCGCAATCTGCTCGTCGGCCACCGCGTGAGCGAGGCCTACGGCAAGGTCGCGAAAGTCGGCTACACGCCCTTCGGTTACGGCCAGACCTCGCAGATGCCGCAGATTTACAAGGGCTTCGACATCGACACGATCATTTTCTACCGCGGCATCAACACGCCGAACTGTGAGTATGAGTGGGAAGGCGCCGACGGTTCGCGCTTGCTCGGCATGCGGTTCGGCTGCATGAGCCGCTTCAGCTATTACGTTTACATCTATCGCGTGTTGCGCTACGGTTCGGACGATGTCTTCGCGCGCTACGACTGGGACCGCGGCGCGGCGCCGTTCCGCTTGGCCACCGACCGCAACCCGCGCGGGCATTACTATGTGCTCGATGATTCAAAGAAACAGTGGAACGACGCGCCGATCCGCGAACAGTTGTTAAAGCTGGTTAAAGATGAATCCGAGCATTTCTCCACGAGTCAGATTTGCTCGATGCAAGGCTTCGACACCTCGAATCCTGATCCCAAGGAATCGGAGATCATGGCGCTGTGTCAAGAACTCCTGCCGGAACACGACATCAAGTTCTCGTCCCTCGGCGAATACATGGAAGCCATGCGCAAGGAGGTCAAGAACCCGACCTTGCTCAAGGGCGAGAGCCGCGACCCTGGTTCGACGGGCAAGTGGACGCACCTCTTCGGCGACGTCATCAGCGCGCGCACGCGGCTGAAGCGCGCCAACCACCGCGCGGAACTGAACCTGCAACGTTGGGCCGAGCCGTGGAGCGCGATCGGCTCGATGCTCGGCGGCGAGTACATCAAGAGCGCCATCGACCGCGCGTGGAAGATGCTGCTGCAGAACCACCCGCACGACACCATCACCGGCGCGGGCATCGATCAGATGGAAAAGGACTCGCTGTTCCGCTACGACCAGGTCGACATCATCAGCGAAGGCCTCGCGCGACGCGGCATGGCGTCCGTGCAAATCAGCATCGACAACAGTGACCTCGACGCAAAGGATTCGGTGCTCACCGTGTTCAACGGCTGCGCCTTCCCGCGCAGCGGCGTCATCTCGTGCTACGTCGACATGCCGCAAAACATGGGCTACGAGGCGTTCTCGATTCGTACGCCTGACGGCAAGAAGGTCGGACGTATTCAGCGGAAACAGCAGTTCAAATGGGCCACGCTCATCCGCAATTTGCAGGACATCTCCATCGAGATGCCGTCCGAGCGCGTGCAGTGCCATATCGAAGTAGAGAACATCCCCGCATTTGGCTACAAGACCTATCACGTGGTGCGCGAGAACGCCTTCGCATATGTGCCCGGCACTCTCGCGCCAGAAACCAATGTCCTGGAGAACGAACACCTGCGCGTGAAGTTCAACAGCGACGGTACGCTCGACCTCACACACAAGGCAAACGGCCACACCTTCGCCGGCCTGCACTACCTCGAAGACACCGGCGAGACCGGCCATTCGTGGGTGCACATGGAGCCGGACGAGAACGAGACCATCACGTCGCACGGCTTGCCTTGCGCGATCACCCTCGAGGAATCCGGTCCGCTGTTCGCGCGCATGCGCGTCGATTACCACATGCAGGTCCCCGTGGGCATCGAAGACGAACTCACCGCGCAGTTCCGCGAACCCGAGATGAACCACACGCGCCGCATGAAGGCACGCAAGGAAATCATCGTCACGAGCCGTTTCACGCTACGCGCGGGCGCGAAACGTCTGGACGTCACGACGTCCTTCGACAACACTTGCCGCAACCACCGCTTGCGCGTCGTGTTCCCCACGCGTCTCAAGGCCGAGACGACCGAGGCGGAAGTCGCGTACGACGTCGTGTCGCGCGACATCACCGTGAAGAAGGGCAACGCCTACTACGGTCGCCCGAACCCGCAGTATCCGATGTACCGTTTCGTTGATATGCACGACAAGAAGATGGGCTTCGCCGTGTTGAACACCGGCATCCGCGAATATGAGGCGATGGACACCGCCGACCGTCCGCTCGCGATCACGTTGCTGCGCGCGTTCACCTACCGCAACTGCCCGATCTTTGGGCGTTGGGAAGTGTATCCCGAGATGGAACTCGCGCAATGCATCGGTAAGCACGAGTGGACCTACGCGATCTACCCGCACACCGGCGACTGGACCACCGGCGTCTACAACGAGGCCGAAGACCTCAACGTGCCGCTCGAAGCCGCACAGGCCGGCCCGCACAAAGGCACGCTGCCCAAGGCCATGAGCTTCGTCGAGGTGAAAGGCAACAACCTCCAGATCTCCGCGCTCAAGCGTGCGGAAGATCGCCCGAACTCCTATATCGTCCGCATCTTCAACCCGACCGACAAAACCGTGAACGGCTCCATCGTGCTCCACAAGAAGCCCAAGCGCGCCTGGTTCACCAACCTGAACGAAGACCGGCAGAAAGAGATCAAGCCCGTCGCGAAGGAAATCAAGATTTCCGTCGGGAAGAAGAAGGTGGTCACAATCGAATTTGAGTAGAAACACAATAGACACCGAGACTGTGTGGTAATGTATTGAGCCACGTAGGGGCATCCGAAACACGGCCATCTTAATGAGGGCGACGCATCAATAACGCACGATTCGCTCTGAAGACATGGAACCATTAGATTACTTTGCTTCGCTCGCAATGACAGAGCAGGATAGGTCGCCTCATCTGTGAGTCGTTAGTGTCCTGAGTTGTTAACGGGTTGAATATATCCGCCGCGTGTTCGTGGTCTGTACACGAAGGAGGATAACGTTGAATGGGGTTGTGTCCCGGTAGGGACAATTGACTGTAGCCCAGCGATTTATCGCTGGGAATGGCAATTTTGACATCGGTGTAGTGCCGTAGGCACGGTTGAATACCCGCGTTTTCAATCGTCCCTACGGGACTCGAGCAAAGGGGCGCTGTGCCCCACCACTAAAGTGGTGGGCTACATTCAAGTGCCCCTCCGGGGCGACAGACGAAATCGAGGCCTCACATGCCCCGCAAGAGGCCTAGCGAATCAACAAATTTGCGACTCAGGACGCCAGCATAGGAGATAGTCGGCATGCCGGTGGAGCAGAGCGAAGGCGATACCCTCGATTCAGAGGGTCTTGCACAAGCATCGCGCAGCGGACGCGGCCAAAAGCTGGCCACCGCGAGCTGGCGCTTAGCCATTTGGTCGTGTCCGTTGCTATGGTTAACTGTTCCAAGCGCGTTGAGTCTTGCCCTGCACTGGATGGGGTTTCCTCCGATTCCTCTTCCGTCGCTAGGCCTGGCAATCATAGCGTTAGCACTAGCGCCTGTAGCCATTGTCACCGGGCACCTCGCCATAGCTAAGAACAGGCCAGGGCGCGTGCCCCGGCGCGCGCTATTTGGCACTGTGCTCGGCTACCTCAACATCGTCGTGCCAGTCGCGCTTGTTACGTTGGCCTATTACGGCAAAGGGCGCCCGAGCACTGATCTGGTGACGTGTCAGAACAATCTTCGCAACGTGCAGACGGCGCTTCGGGAATACCGGGACAAGCACTTTGGCATGTTTCCCGATCTGTCCTCACAGGCCGGCGTGCTTATGTTTTCGCCGGATGCGATTCGCCTCGACCCGCACGTGTTCACGTGTCCGACGATACGCTATGCAAAAAAACGCGCGAAGAAATCGGACACTTCTGACAAGCACGTCGCTTTCTACAGCAACCAGAATTACTATTATCTGGGATACGCAGTGTTCAACGACGACGATGTCGAAGCGTTTGCGAAGGCGTATCGCAAACAAAGTGCCGAAGGCGGCACTTTCGACAAAGACCTCGTGGTGGAAGATGCCAACGGAACGCACGTTTTGCGCCGACTTTCTGATAGTGTGTTCAAGGACTTGCCCGCGACAAAGGACCGCCGATCACCACCGCCGCTTGAGGGGTACGAACAAGTGGGGGGCTACCAGACCATAGGTGTTGCTCCGACCGACGACGTCCCCATTCTGATCGAACGCGATCTGGGCCATGAACAAACGGACTGGGGTCCCCCTCGCCCCGTTGGCGCCCACGTTTTCTACGCATACAGCGGCATTCATTTTATTGAGCGTGGCACATGGCCGATGACCGAGAAAACACAGCGCATTCTCGCGGAACTCGCCGGGAATTGATGTAGCAAAACCAGAACAACGTAAAGGAGTTTTGATATGCCGTTTGAACAACTGGATCGCATGAAACTGAATATCAAACCGTTGTCCGAGCGTAAGGACAAGGTGTATATCGAGAAGGAGTTTATCGCGCCGGAGACGCCTGCGCCGGAGTTTTCGGACATGGCGAAGGACGTGCTCGATGAAACCATCGCCCGGATCAAGGCGGCGCGTGATGCGGGTAAGCCGCGCATGTTGACCTTCGGCGCGCACAGCGTGAAGAACTGCCTAAGCCCGGTGTTCATCAAGCTGATCGAGAGCGGATGGATCACGCACCTCGCCACGAATGGCGCGGGCATCATTCACGATTGGGAGTTCGCGTTCCAAGGGCACAGCAGTGAAGACGTGCGCGCGAATGTCACGCAGGGGCAGTTCGGCGTTTGGCAGGAGACGGGCTTCAACATCAACCTTGCCATCGTCGTCGGTGCATACGAGGGTCTCGGCTATGGCGAGTCCGTCGGCGCGTTTGTGGAGAAGGAAGGGCTCATGATCCCCTCCGAGGACGAATTGCGCGGAGTCATCAACGATGCGCTCGCAACGGACCCGGAGCGTGCGGCGGCGGCGGCGGACCTGATCGCGATCATGCGTCGTTTCGACCTCAAACCCGGCTGGATGGCCGTGCCGCATCCCTTCAAGCAATTCGGGCTGCAATCGGCGGCATATCGTTTGGGCGTTCCGTTCACGGGCCACCCGATGATCGGTCACGACATCATTTACGTTCACCCGATGAACCACTGCCCGGCGATTGGTCGCGCGGCACAACGCGATTTTCTCGCGTTCGCGCAGAACGTATCGAACCTCGAAGGCGGCGTGTATATGTCGATCGGTTCCGCGGTGATGTCGCCGATGATCTTTGAAAAATCCCTGTCGATGTCGCAGAATCTCTGGATTCAGCAGGGCAAACACATCGACAATCACTACATGCTGATCGTCGACCTCGCGAAATCGCATTGGGACTGGACCAAGGGCGAGCCGCCGATGGACAACCCCGATTACTACTTGCGCTACAATAAGACCTTCGCGCGCATGGGCGGGACGATGCGGTACTTGTCTGCGGACAACCGCGATTTCCTGTTGGCGTTGTTGCACGGATTGGAAGGGAAATAGACATGTCGGAAGTCACGTTAAACGCGGTGGAGCAACAAGTCCTCGAAGGCATGCTGGCGCGCCGTCCGGATTTGGAGGACTGCGTGCCTGCGCTGTTGGCATTGCACGCGGCGTTGGTTCGCAGCTACGACGGCGGCGGCAAACTGTTGCTTTGCGGCAACGGCGGCAGCAACGCCGACGCGATGCATATAGCCGGTGAGTTGTGTAAAAGCTTCGAGCGCAAGCGTCCCATCGATGCAAAGATCGCCGAGCGTCTTCAGTCGTTGCCGATGGGCGCGGAACTAGCCGCCAATCTTGAGGCGGGTTTGTCCGCAATCTCGATCGGGTTCAACGGCTCGCTCAACACCGCCGTCGAGAACGACGTGCCCCTGCGCGACATCGCCTTCGCGCAAGAGGTGTTCGCGCTGGCCAAGCCCGGCGACATCGTCCTCGGCATCAGTACCTCCGGCAACGCCGCGAACTGCCTCATGGCGCTCAGTGTCGCCAAAGCCATCGGCGCAACGTCGGTTTCCTTGACGGGTCCCAAAGGCGGGCGCATGGCCGAGTTCGCCGACATCGCCATCAAAGCCCCCGGCGACAGCACCAAGGTGGTTCAAGAGTCGCACGTCGTGCTCTACCACACCGCCTGTGCGATGATCGAGGCCCACTATTTCCCCGAATCGCGCTGTTGACCGTTTCCTGTTCTCGATCGTTGCGCGATATGGGAGCGATGATCCCGAGGGGGGATGCCGACACGCGTTCTTCTGTTCCGCTATGAAGGAACGGGTAGTTTTGCCGACAATATCCGCCCGTTCTGCCGGTATAAATCATCCCGAAGAGTGGGAATTGTGAAAAAATGTGTTCTGTTGTCACAGAACGGCAATATCAACCACAATATTTTGTGGGAACGGGAAGATATTGCACAATAAATGGTGACTGACGGCTTGACACCATATGTTGTCTGGTATAGAATCAATCCGGCGGCGAGCTGCCGATAAAGGAAAGAGCTGCAATCGCTTGCTGGAACGAGTTCTCCCATCGGCGACGGTGAAAGGATTTCCAGAGTGAGAAATCACGGAAGTGGTGCAATGGCCTCTCGGAAAGGATGTTGATGGTGGTGTGAGGTATGACCGGCGATTCGGGTGTCGCGGCTTTTCGATGCGGCGTATAAGGTTTCGGCGGCATATGACGATAGAGGAAAAGTGTTTCCCGAGATAGACGTTTCGCATGACGGTGACACGCGTGCTTCGGGGGCGAGCGTCGGTTTTCTTGGATGACGGCGAGACGGAATGGACGGCAGTATGGTGTGTTCCTAGGCGAGGGTCGGGGTGGGGCCTCATGAGCGTTGAGATGGAACCCGTGCTGAAGCAATTGGGGTTGCGCGAACAGCCGTTTGCCCCGACGGCGGATCCGGCGTATTTTTACGCTACGCGGGGACATCGCGAGTGCTTGTTTCGTCTATGGAGCAGCGTGGACGAGCGACACGGCATTGCCGTGGTGCTCGGGGATTATGGAACCGGCAAGACGACGTTGCTTCGTAAATTGTTGACGGGGATGGGCGCCCAGCCGGAACGCTACAATACGGCGGTGATTGGTTCCCCCATTCCTTCCTGGACGAGTTTCTCTCTGCTGGAAAGCATTATCGCCCAGTTCTCGTTGCGCCCGGACAAACGATCGTTCGTGGCGTACATGGAGTCCCTCAACCAATACCTGATCCAGAACCGTGCGCGCATCAACACGCTCATCATCGACGACGCGCAAAATCTGAACAAGCGCGGGCAACTTGAACTGTTGCGATTGGTTCAGAATTTGGAGTTGCCCCAGCATAAATTGCTGAATTTAGTGTTGTTTGCGCAGATGGAGTGGACGGCCGTGTTGAAGGCCGCCCCCAATTTTCTGCAACGCATCAACATGACCTATACCCTGGGACCGTTGGATGCCGCCGAGACGCGCGACATGATCGAGTTCCGTCTGGCGCAAGCCGGCGCCGCCCCGGAGACGCTTCAATTCGACGACGCGGCGGTGCGCGCCATCCACGCATATGCGCAAGGAAGCCCGCGCATCATCATCACGCTGTGCCGCAATGCCGTCATTCTGGCCTCGCAATTGCGCATGCCGCGCATCGGCCAGGAAATTATCCTGCATACGATACAAAAGACCATGTTGCCCGATCAGGAAAAGCGGGCCCAGGTTTTGGCCGCCTTGACCGCCTCGGATTCCCGGCGGGAACAGCCGACGCCTCCGAGACCGCCTGTCCGGGAGGAGTTTCCCGCGCAGGATCCCAAGCGCGCCGTCGCCCTGACCCGGGAGGAGCGAGCCAACCAGTTGCTGTTGCGCGCGGCGCGTTCGCAGCCTCATAAGCCCGGAACAGGCGGCGCTTCATGACGATGGACTCGCAGCATACGGATCGTCCTCGCGCAGGAGGCGAGCCGGAGCCCTTGATCCCGGATCGCTGGATAGACGAAGACCTTTTTGATCGCATTCATGGCGATCCGCGGTTGGAGAGCGGAGTGCCCGAAGAAATGCGAGGCAACGATCTCGAATTCATCCAAATGACAGGGCTTACCCGGCCCGACGCCGTGGCGCCGCACGCGCCGTCTGTCGCGGCTTCTCCCTGCGACGAGGAACTTGCCCGCCCCATCAGCTTTTACGAGAAGGGGGTTGCGGACGTCGACGGGGAAGAAGACGATGTCCTGGGTTCGTCGCCTCTGGAAACGTCGGCGCGATCCTTTGACGCTTCGGTCTCTTCGCCCATCGAGGATTTGCGCACGATCATTTCCCGCTTGACCGAAGAATTGACCCAGTCCGCCGCGCCGATGCCGGAGCCGTTGGCGGAGCCGATGCCGAGCGAAGAAGCCTTGGCGTTTTCTGAACCATTCCCGCAAGAAGAGAGCGCGGCGCCGTTCCTTTCCTGCGAAGAGCAGATGGAGACCGGCGAGGGAGAAGAATCGGCAAACGGCGGCGATCGTTTCTCCAGCGTTGCGGAGTGCGCGTCTGCCGTTGGCGATCGCGACCTCCAAGCCATTGAAGCGCCGGACTCGATGGGGATGGAAGAGGTCGTGCCCGTTTATGACGCCTCTATGGCGTATGCGACGGTCGGAGATGGCGGAATCGCCGCGGACGAATCCCAGGAGCCGGATGCCGTCGCGTTAACCGGCGAGGCAATTGCGCCACCGCAGTGCGCTTCCCCTGAAGCCGTCAGCGCGCCGTTGGATTCGGAAGAAACGCGGGAATCGTTTGTCGAGGGATTCGATGTCGAGGAAACAGCGCAGGGAGACAAAAAACCGCCGGATGTTGTCCCCGCGTTGACGGGGCTTGATGTCTCTCCCGAGGCCCTTTCTCCCGAGACGTTTCTCGAAACCGGGGACATGACGTCTCCGGTCGATCTCGTGTCCAGGGACGTGCGGTTTTCGTCCAATTCGGCGCTGCTGGATGCGGAGACGTATCTCGACGCACTTGAGCAGCAGATATCCGGCATGCCGGAAACGCCGCTGGAAACGCGCGACGAGCAAACCTCCGTGCCGACCGAAATTGCTCTGGACGGACAAACCGTCTCATCGGAAATTCCCGTGACTGAGAGCGAAGCCGATGCCGATGTTTTGGATTCCGCTTTTCCCGACGCGGATCTGGCCCAGGCCGAGATATATCTCCGGCAGCTGGAGCACCCGACCATTCCGCAAAACGAGGCGGAACCGCCACGTGACGATGCCGCGCCGCTCCAAGAGACGTTTGCGGAATCGCGTTCCGATGTTCCGGAGCCGGCGCCGGAAATGCCGATGCCTTGTCTGGAAGAAGAGAACGTTGCCAAAGAATTCGAACAGGCGCCGGCGGACCTTGTCCCGGAAATGGCGGTTCCAGCTTGGTGCGAGCCGGAACCGCCATCCGAAGCCGAGCGAACAGAGGAGATGGAAGGACAGGCGTTGGCTCCGGATTCATGGGCAGAGGCCGCTGTGGATCAATCGGCGGTTTCTTCGCCGGACGAAGCGATTGAAGAGACGTGCGTCGAAACGGAGCAGGTCGACGCCGATGAGGAGATAGAGGAGGAAAAGGCCGCCGTTTTAGAAGAGTTGGAAGAGTTGGAGGAGTGTGCCCGCGAGGACCTTTCCGGGCCCGCCGACCTCCCTGTTGCGGCTGTTCCCGATCCTGAAGACTTCGCGTCTATTGCTGGCGTCGTTTCCCTGGAAGGGAGCGAGGAAGCGCCGTCGCCAGTCTGGGCCAGCACCCAATCTTCGGCGCCCGGCAAGGTGTTCACGACGGATATCGATAACTCTCCAGACCGCATGCAGACAGAGCCTGCGCCCGCCGAAAGCTTTGCCGCGGCGGCGTGCGATTCCGATCTTCGCGCGAGCATTCCCCCGTTGGCGCAGGGCCGCTTCGAGCCTTCGTTGGAGGATCGGGACGCCGACGATTTGGGACAGGACTTGCCGACGCGGCGCGCCATGTACAGGCGACGTTCCAAGGCGCTCGGGGGGGGGCGCCGAAAAATCGTGCGTTATGCCTTGTGGACGGCGATGGCGCTTGTATGTTTGGGCGCGATGCACGGAGGCATGATCTTGTATCGAGGATGGACGGCCACTCCCGAGGGGCTGTTCTCCCAAGCGTCTGTTCTCACGACGCAAGGGCGTTATGAAGAAGCGGCGGATCTTTACCTCGATTTGTGCCAACGGTATCCCGACCATCCCCGCCGCGCCGACGCCGAGTTCAATGCGGCGGCGGTTCTTCAGATGGATCCGCGCGCCGCTTCCGGGCGACAACGGGAGATGTCCGCGCGTTCTTTGACGTTGTTCGAGGCGTTTTTGAAAAACCACCCTTCCGATCCCAGGGCAGCGCGCACTCAAGGACTGATGGGCATTTTGCATTTCCGCTTGGGAAACCATGCGGAGGCCGTGCGCATCCTCTCGAATCCCGATCTGCGGGAAAGCGATCCCGTCGCGGAACTGCCGATGTTGCGCATGCTGGCCCAAGCCCAGGCGGCGCTGGGCGATCTTGCCGCCGCCAAGGCGACCTGTCTGTTGGCGATTGCTTCCCGTGCGAACATCAATCCCGAACAGGACCGGATAACCCTTGGGGCCTTGTGTGAAGCGATGGCGGAACAGTCCCCAAGCGACGCCGATCGCAAGACACATTGGAATGCGGCAATGGACGAATATGCGCGGGCGTTGCAGGTTTCGGGAATCTCTCCCGGCGTTCGCGAGCAGATCAACGCGAAAATGAAGGGCGTTCGCAGTCGTCTTGCCGCACTCGCCAAGCCCCCGGAAACAACAACGCCGGCCGTTGACACGGCGCCGGCGACGCCCGTCGAAGCCGAGGAAGAAACGCCGGAATACGCCAAGATACCGGCCATCGATCCCGAAGAAAGCGAGGCAACCGCAGCCGCGGAGAGGGCTTCCGCGGCAGACTAGCGGGCGATTGTCCGCGGCGCCAGCATGGGGTCGGGTGATGTACGAGCGCCGGGGCGCAGGGAATGAAACGTCGTGAATGCCGATGGATGTCTGAAGCGAGGAGAGAGCGTCATGAAGATGTTGCGCGGAATATTGGGCGGCTGGACGCTCCTGTGGGCATGCGCGACACTGCCCGCGTTTGCCCAACAGACGGGCGGAGGAGCGATCAAGACCAGCGATTTGGTCTATGTCGAGGTGTACCGGCACCCCGAACTCTCCACAACGGGGCAAGTGGATGGCAACGGCAACCTTTCCCTTCCCTATGTGGGCAACGTGAACCTGGCGGGACTTACCGAGAAAGACGCATCCGAACGGGTGACGGCTGCCCTGACCAAGATTCTCAAGAACCCCCGCGCCACCGTGTCCCGAAGCGCTAGCCCGACGGCGCCCAGCGCCTACCGCAAAACCGAAATGCGCACCGAAATCGTGCCGCTTGAGAACGCCAATGCCGAACAACTCAGCAGAAACCTGCAAAACATCAGCAGCGAGGGCGGATCCGTTTCCTTTGATCCCGACACCAATTCGCTCATCGTCACCGATTCGCCCGAAGCGATCAACAACATCCTGTCGATCATCCAGCGTCTCGATCAGATGCAAAGCCAGCTCACGCAGGTCCGCATCGAGGCGAAGATCGCCGAGGTGCAAATCGGCGCCATGAAAGAGCTGGGCGTGCGCTGGTTTGTTCAGGGCGAGGACTTGCTGGGAGGGTATTACGCCATGCCCACGCAGACCGTCGGCATCAACGCGCTACGGGGCTCCCAGGCGGACCCGATGAGCAACGAGCACGTGGGCGGACTGAACGGAAACAACGTGGGGAATTTGGGGCGCCAATACGTGAACAATGGCAAGTTTGATCGCCGCCTGAATGCGCCGGTTCACGTGCCGAAAGCGGGTCAGATATTCCTGGGAGGCCTGAGAAACGGCATCGATATCGGCGTGATGTTGGAT
>ERZ795030.3511-NODE-3511-length-16559-cov-4.882271_pt1 | contig 16559 bp, 12 predicted proteins | sample MGYA00375122_ERZ795030 | MGnify/ENA primary metagenome ERZ795030 (study PRJEB30165, sample SAMN05720146) | activated sludge metagenome | isolation source: anaerobic digester from wastewater treatment plant | place: Japan | collected 2015-04-20 ...
CGGTGCACGGATTCGAACCGCGGACACGTGGATTATGATTCCACTGCTCTAACCAGCTGAGCTACACCGGCATCCTGTCTGACAAGCGAGCGTCTCTTGGGACGCCTCACGCGCGGCATGATACCAGAACGTATTCCCTAACTCAACCAACCTGACAGGGTCATCGCATGTGATTCTTGTTTTTGTTCATTGCTTGCGGTGCGTGCGTTTGACGCGGAGACTGGATGTTGATCAGGACGCGCTGGCGAGCGTCACTTCATCATGAGCAAGCTTAGCGACATGACCAACATGCCGGCTACGAGGCCAAACAGGCTGTCGTGTCCTTTTCCGTATGCCCGGCTTGTTGGCAGCAATTCGTCGAGGCTGATGTAGACCATGATGCCGGCCACGCTTCCAAAGAGCATTCCCATGGCCAGTGGCGATACAACCGTTTCGTCTCCGGCCGCGAAGAGACGGAGGGCGCCATATGCGGCAATCGCTCCGACGGGTTCGGCAAGGCCGCTCAGCAGGGAGTACCAAAATGCTTTGGTGCGGTTTCCGGTGGCGTAGAAGATGGGCACGGACACGCTGATGCCTTCGGGAATGTTGTGTAGGGCAACGGCCACGGCAATGGCCACGCCAAGGCTTGGATCGTGCAGGGCGGCAAGGAAGGTGGCGAGGCCTTCGGGAAAATTGTGGATGCCGATGGCCAATGCCGTGAACAGGCCCATGCGCATCAGTTTTTGATGGTGAATTCCGTGATCATGGGAGCCAAGGGGCGGCGGGGCCGCGCTGGTCGCGCTTGCGCTAAAATTCGGATACGGCGCGGATGGATCGTGCAACGGCGAGGTTTCTTCTTCCGAATGGGTTTCGTGGGGGTTGTCGGCGGCGGGGATCATGTTGTCGATCAGGCCTATCAGCAGCATTCCGCCAAAAAAGGAAGCCGCGTTGATCCAATGCGCCCAATACTCTCCATACCGCTCCGCAATGGCTTCGACGCCTTTGAAGAAAATTTCCACGAACGATACGTACAGCATCACTCCGGCTGAAAAGCCCGTTGCGACGGAAAGGAATCGGTAGTTGGTTCTTTTGGCGGTGAATGCGATGATGCTGCCGATTCCGGTGGCCAGTCCCGCGAAAACCGTCAACCCCAATGCGATCCATACGTCTTTCATGGTCTGTCCCTATTGCGGCGGCGATTGGTTTTCGCGTGCCGCGGCATGGGTCTGTTTCCTCGTGAGCATGTGACAAGCGCGTCATTCTATCGCGCCGCCGTGGCGGATGGAAATCGCCCGTGTTCCTGGCATCCTGATTTTGGGGGGGAGTGTGTGTCTTGGGGCTTCGGTTGCGTTCGTTTTGTGTGCGGATGTGTGCCTGTTCTGGGGATCGGGGCGTGGGGTTGTTTTGACTTCTTTTTGGATTTTGCTATAATCGTCTGGTTTGTTGATTCCATAACTGCCGTTTCTCGCATGAGTTATGTGGCGACGGCGTCAGCATGGCAGGGTCAAGCGCCGCGGTTTCGCGCCGAGTGTTGCGATGGCAGCGGCCTGTAGCGGCGGCCTGTCCCGTCCGGCGTTTCCTCGGGGGCGCATTGCGCTTTGCGAGCGGCGAGATGTACAGGGTTGTCCTGATTCCGATAGGGAGGGAAATCGGTGTTCCAGTTTTTGAAGCATTTGCCGGGGCTTTTTTCGCACGACATGGGCATAGATTTGGGCACGGCCAATACGTTGGTGTATGTGCGGGGTCAGGGCATTGTGCTCAGCGAGCCGAGCGTGGTGGCGATCAACAAGGACACGGGCAAGGTTCGCGCTGTCGGCAACGAGGGCAAGAGCATGATTGGTCGCACGCCGGGCAATATCGTGGCGATTCGCCCGATGAAGGATGGCGTGATCGCTGATTTCGAGATTACCGAGGCGATGCTGCGGTATTTCATCCAGAAGGTGCACAATCGTAAGCGGTTGGTGTCGCCGCGCGTGGCGATTTGCGTGCCGAGCGGCAGCACGGCGGTCGAGAAGCGCGCGTTGACGGACAGCGCGCAGCAGGCGGGCGCCAAGCGGGTGTATACGATCGAGGAGCCGATGGCGGCGGCGATTGGCGCGGGTCTTCCGGTGCATGAGGCGCAGGGTTGCATGATCGTCGACATCGGCGGCGGCACGACGGAGGTGGCGGTGATCTCGCTGGGGGGGATCGTGTTCTGCAAGTCGGTGCGCGTGGCGGGCGATGAGATGGATCAGGCGATTATTCAGCACCTCAAGCGGACGTATAACATGTTGGTGGGCGATCGCACGGCCGAGGAGATCAAAATCGCCATTGGCAGTGCGTTTCCGTTGAAGGAAGAGCTGGAATTGCAAGTCAAAGGCCGTGACCAGGTGATGGGGCTTCCGAAGATTTTGACGATCACGTCGGAGGAGATTCGCGAGGCCTTGCGCGAGCCGGTCAGCGCCATGGTGGATGCGGTGCGCGTCACCTTGGAGCGCACTCCGCCTGAGTTGTCCGCTGACATCGCGGATCGAGGCGTCGTTTTGGCGGGCGGCGGGGCGTTGTTGCGCGGTCTGGATCAGCTTCTTTCCAAGGAGACTGGTCTGCATTTTTCCGTGGCGGAGGATCCGTTGACGGCGGTGGTGCTGGGCACGGGCCGCTATCTGGAAGGCCTTCGAAATTTCCGGGACGACGAAGCGTAGATAGTGTCACTTTCTCGGCGCATAAGGGAGAATCGTCCGGCGGTGACGTTGGGCGTGCTGGTGTTGCTGTCCTGCATCACGCTGGCGTCGGGATCGCGCGCCACGTTTCTTTCCGAATCCGCCAAGCTTGTCGTGACGACGGTGGCGCATCCGTTTTGGCGGGCTTTTCAAGGGGCGGAGCGTCTGCAAAAGCGGTTGACGGGATTTGTGACGTCGTATGGGGCCGCTCAGGAGGAGGCGGCGCGGTTGCGCGCGCAGCTTGCCGAGCAGACGGAGCTTATTCGCGAGCGGAATGAGTTGAAGGCGGAGAATGCCCGGTTTCGGGAGATGTTGTCTTTTGTCCGGGATGAGCCGCGTTTAACGCTTGAGCCGGTCAGCGTAATCGCCCGCGCCGAGAATCAGGGGGCCATTATCGTTGATCGGGGCGCATGGCATGGCGTGGAGGAGTCCATGTGCTTGATCCGTCCTGAGGGCGTCGTCGGCATTGTGACGAAGGCCAATCCGCTCAACAGCATCGTATTCACCGTCCATCACGTGAATTTCAAGATTGGCGCCATGGTCAAGCGGAGCCGTGTGCGGGGAAGCGTTCACGGCAGCGGGAGCGGCTTTAGCAAGGCCGTTTGCACCTTGCAGTACATTGATGCCAAGGATGACGTTCGCCGCGGCGATCAGGTCGTGACGAGCGGGGAGGGCATGTTTCCGTCGGGCTATCTTATTGGAACCATTACGGAGATGTCGCAGGAGGGGTATTTGCTGCGAACGGCGACGGTGGAGCCGGCCGTGGACCCGTATCGGATTGATGAGGCTTTTTTGGTGCGCCGGGCTCGTCCTGCGCAGGAAGAGCTTGCGGGGCCGGCGCCGGCCCGGGCCGAATCGTCGGCCATGGGCGCGATGTCGGAGGCGCCGTCTCTTCAAGAACGGTATGCGCCATGAAAATAGGGATGGGAATGCGCCGGAATGCGGGGTGGGCGCTTGTCGTGGTGGGCGCGGCTTTGTTTCAGACAACATGGATGGATGCGATTCGCCTTCTGGGCGCCACGCCTGATCTCGCCATTCTGCTGGTGGTGTTTTTCGCTCTGGTTGACGGGGAGGAGCGGGCCATGTACACGGGGCTGTTGAGCGGCGTGTTTCAGGACGTGGCCGGCGACGTTGTGTTGGGACATCATGTTCTGGCGCTGGTGCTGGTGGCGTATGCCGCGGGGCGGTTCACGAAGCGCTTGGTGACGGATCATCCCGGCGTCAAGGTTCTGCTGGTCTTTATTGCGAGTCTGTTGTATGGGGTCTTGTTCACGTTTATTTTGTTTGTTCAGCAGCCGCAGATTCCGGCGTTCGGCATGATTCTGACGCGCGTGATACCGGGGGCTTTTTACACGGCGTTGGGCACGCCGATCGTGTTTTTGCTGCTTGATCGTTTGTTTGCTCGTTGGTTGGTTCCGCGTGGAGCGAATGTGTGACATGACCGCCCCAATTTCCCGGAAAAAGCGTTACGAAGGTTTTGAGCGGCGCATCGTTTTGTTGGGGATGGTTTTGGTGGCGGCTTTTGGCGTTTTGTTGGCGCGGTTATGGCACATGCAGGTGATTCATGGTCCGGCGTATGCGCGGGAGGCCGAGGAGAACCGGTTGTATGTGGAGCGCCTGAGATCGCCGCGCGGCATCATTTACGGACGGAACGACGGCATTGTTCTCGCCGATAACCGCGCTGCGTGCGATATTGTTCTGGTGCCGAAGGAATGTGGCGATCCCGGCGCGGCGGCGCGGCGGTTGGCGGAAATTCTCCGGATTGACGCCGAGGATTTGCTTAAGCGCATCAAGGACAATGGGCGCAAGCCGTATCAGCAGGTGATTGTCAAGCAGGATGTTTCTAAAACCGATCTTATTCGCGTCGAGGAATTGTCGTATGCGTTGCCCGGCGTCTACACCATTGTCCGGCCACAGCGAAGGTATCTCTATGGAAAAACGGGGGGGCATCTTCTGGGGTATTTGGCCGAGATAGGGCCGGAAGAGTTGAAGCAGTCGACCGAGAACGTCATGGGCGATTTGGTCGGCTGGGCGGGTCTCGAGATGATCTACCAAAGCCAGTTGCGGGGCCGAGACGGTCAGTTATGCGTGAGCCGGTATGCGCAGGGGACGCCGCAGATCCGCACCGATGCGCATGGCACGCCGTATGTGGTTGCGGACGATTTGGGCCGCAAGCTGGAGACGGATTATCGGGAGGATCCCATACCGGGCAAGCCGCTTCGGATTGTGTTGGATATTGGGCTTCAGCGCGAGGCCGAGCGCTTGTTGGAGGGGGAGGTCGGCGCGATTGTGGCGTTGAACGCGGAGAGTGGAGAGGTGCTGGCGATGGCGAGCGCGCCTGGATACGATCCCAGCGTGTTCGTCACGGCGGGGCAAGCGCGGCAGCGGATCGCCTTGCTGAGCGATCGCAAGCAGAAACCCATGCGCAGCCGGTGTTTTCAGGAGGTGTATCCGCCGGGTTCGACGTTCAAGGTGATGCTTGCCGTTGCGGCGCTTGAAGAGGGCGAGATCGATCGGAACACGACCTTTTCGTGCGGCGGGTTCTTTCGCCTTCCGGGGGTGTCGCGTCCGTGGCGGTGTTGGATGCATGATCGCGGGGGGCACGGCTCGGTCAACGTGGTGGACGCTTTGGCCTATTCGTGCGACGTGTTTTTTTATAACGTCGGGCTCAAGCTTGGTCCGGAACGCATCAATTTGTGGGCCGCTCGCATGGGGCTTGGCGTTCCTTCGGGCATCGATTTGCCTTCCGAGGCCGTCGGCATTGTGGATTCGCCGGAGGCCAAGCGGAAGCGGTTTCAAAAGCTTCATCCCAAGGAGCCTTCTGAATGGAAGTGGTATCCGGGCAATACCGTCAATCTTTCCATCGGGCAGGGGGCCGTCGCGGTGACGCCGTTGCAGAATGCGATCATGATGGCGTGCATTGTCAATGGCGGCAGACTGGTGCGGCCGTATTTGAATCGCGATAGGGGGCCGTCTGTTTCGGAGCCGTTTATCAGCGAGCGGACGATTGCAATTGTCGAGGAAGGCATGCGGAAGTGCGTGGAGAAGGATGTTCCTCCCAGCGGAACGGGCAAGGAGGCGCGCATTCCCGGCATGATTGTCCTGGGCAAGACCGGCACCGCTCAGGCCGTTGGCACGCAACACTATGCTCAATATAAGGGGAAGGCGCGGGAGAAAGACATTCCGTATGAATTGCGCGATCATGCTCTTTTCGTGGCGGGCGTTCTGGATCGGTCTCCGCGTCTTTCCGTGAGCGTCATCATCGAGCATGGTTTGCACGGCAGCAGCGCCGCCGCGCCTATCGCCCGCAAGGTCATCGAGTATTTTTACGCGCATCATGTCCCCGAAGCGGACGATCCGGAGGAGCCGTCTTTGGACGTCGCCGGCACGGAGGGGCCGTCGCGTGGATAGCATTGTCCGGGAGCGCAACATTCTTGACGCTCGCATTGGCGTTGTGAATGTTCGTAATTTGCGTCGCGTGGACATTGTGTTTGTCGCTCTTTCGTTGGCTTTGGCGGGCGCAGGGCTGCTGGTGTTGTACAGCGCCAGCGTGGGGTCGTCCTCCGAGGCGCCGTATTATCTCAAGCAATTTGTGTGGTTCTGTATCGGTCTTGTGGTCGCTGCGGCGATCGTCTGCATCGACTATCGTTTTCTTGTGGCGATGGCTCCTGCTTTTTACGTTTTATCGGTCGGCAGTTTGTTGTTGGTCATGCTTTTTGGCGCTGAAGCGAAAGGGGCCGAACGTTGGCTTCCGATCGGACCGTTCAAGTTTCAGCCGTCCGAGATGAGCAAGCTGGCGCTGGTGTTTATGTTGACGTGGTATCTCAGCGCTTTTCAGGATCGCATCCGTAAGTTGCCCATGTTTCTGTTGGCCTTTGTGATTGCGGGCATCCCTCTTGCTCTCATCCTTAAGCAGCCCAGTCTCAGCACGGCGATGGTTCTGATCCCGATTGTTTTTGTGATGTTGTTCGTCGCGGGGTGCCGGTGGTGGCACATGGTCGCGATCGTCTTGTTGGGCTTTTGCGTTATTCCCTTTGGTTGGATGCATATGGAGGATTATCAAAAGTCGCGCGTGACCACGTTTCTTGATCCTACTAGCGATCCCAAGGGAAAGGGATGGCAACCGATTCAAACCAAGATCACGGTGGGAAGCGGCGGTCTTACCGGCAAGGGTTTTTTGCAGGGGACGCAGACGCATCTCAAGTTTCTGCCCGAGCATCACACGGACTTTATTTTTTCCTTGTTGGCCGAGGAGATGGGTTTTGCCGGCGCGGCAGGGGTTTTGGCCCTTTTTTTGCTATTTTTGCTGCGGGGCTTGATGTTGGCGCGCGATTGTCCCGAGATGTCCGGCGCGCTGTTGTCCATTGGAGCGTTGACGATCCTGGGATTCCACGCTTTCATCAACATCGCGATCACCATAGGGTTGATGCCGGTGACGGGTCTGCCGTTGCCTTTTTTGAGTTATGGCGGTTCGTTCTACCTTACCACGATGATGTGCGTGGGCGTTCTGTTGAGCGTGCAAGTCAGGGGCAAGTATCTGGGATGACGTCCTGTCGCGGACCAGAAAGGAGCCGAGTCGTTTTGTGGGCGTGATCCGGGCCAAATTTGCGCGCGGCATGGAAACGCGCTGTTGGACGCAGCAGGAGTTTTTGGATTCCATTCATCGTGCGCTGGAAGCCTGCGCGGCGCCGGTGGTCCGTAGCGCCGGGCAGCGGGGGCGGTTCCGGATGATGGCGGGGCCTCCGTTGTCCTTGGGCTACATCAGCCGGTGCGAGTATATTGATTTTGACATGGCGGAGGCGCTTACGGCGGCGGCTTTGGGGGCGCGGCTTCGGCCATGCTTGCCGTCGGGGGTGACGTTGTTGTGGCTGCGGCGGCTTCCGGCGCAGGCGCTCGGCATCAAGGCGGCGGTGAGGGGATTCACGTACCGTGTGGGGGGGGCGTTTTCTCCGGCGCGTGTGGCGGCGTTCCGCGCCGCCCCAACGTGGCCTTGGGTGCGCAAAAAGCCGGGCGGGGAGCGTATACTGGATTTGAAGAAGAGCGTTGCGCGGCTGGAGGCGTTTCCGGACGAGTTGTGGATGGATATCGTCGTGCGGGAGGAGGGAACGCCCAAGCCGACGGAGGTCCTTGCGGCGGTGTTTACGGTCGCGGAGGACGCGATGCATGAATGGGTGATGGAACGCATCGCCATGCGTTTTGCGCCGGAGTTCCGGCCTGGGCATGGCACAGGGAGTTGATATGAAGGAAATTGTCATAAACGTCACGTCTTTGGAGACGCGCATCGCGTTGATGGAGGACAAGCGTCTCGTCGAGCTTTCGATCGAGCGCAGCGAAAACCGCAGCGTGGTCGGCAATATTTACAAGGGCCGCGTGGATTCGGTGGTGCCGGGCATTCAGGCGGCTTTCATCGATATTGGGTTTGAGAAGAACGGTTTTTTGTATGTGTCGGACATCGCGGGCGCTGAGGGAACGGGCGATTTTGATTTTGAGGAGGGGACCGCCAAGCCGCGCGCGCGCAAGGGCAAGCAGCCGGGCATCGAGACGATCCTCAAGAAGAACCAGAGCATCATGGTTCAGGTGAGCAAGGACACGTTGGGCACGAAAGGCGTCCGGCTCACCAATTATGTGACGCTTCCGGGCCGGTATATCGTGCTGATGCCGACGGTCAAGCATTTGGGCGTGTCGCGCAAGATTGAAAATGAGAAGGAGCGCGATCGCCTCAAGAAGATCATGCAGGAGGTGCGTCAGCCGGGGGTGGGCATGATCACGCGCACCGCTGCCGAGGATAAATCCAAGGCGGAACTGCACGCCGACATCAAGTACTTGATGAAGATATGGCAAAAGAGCAAGAACAAGATGGAGTCGATGAAGGGGCCGTGTTTGTTGCACGAGGATTTGACGCCGGTGCTGCGGTTGGTGCGTGACACGTTCACGAACGATATTGACAAGCTTACCATCGACGATGAGCAGGAGTATGGCCGCATTCTCAATTTCTTGGACAATTTTGCGCCCAGTCTCAAGAAACGCTGCAAGCTTCATAATGTGAAGAAGCCGATTTTCGAGAAGTTCGAGATTGAGCCCGAGATTCAAAAGGCTTTGAACCGCAAGGTCTATCTGAAGAGCGGGGGGCATATTTGCATCGATCAGACCGAGGCGCTTGTCGCCATCGACGTCAATACCGGGCGGTTCACGGGATCGAAGCATCTTGAGGAGACGGTTTTTAAGACGAACTTGGAGGCCGCCGACGTGATTGCCCGGCAGGTGCGCTTGCGCGATCTCGGCGGCATCATCGTCATCGATTTCATCGACATGCAGTACGAGCGTAATCGCCGCGAGTTGATCAAGCGTCTTCAGGACGCGCTCAAGGACGATCGCGCCAAGACGACGGTGTCGGAAGTCAGCGAGCTTGGCATGATCGAGATGACTCGCAAGCGCGTGAAGCACAATCTCATCAAGGCGCTGTCGCAGCCGTGTCCTTACTGCGAGGGGATGGGGCTTGTGCGATCGGTGACGACGATGACGGCGACGGTTTTGCGGCAGCTCGAGAATCTATTTTGTCACACCAAGGAGAAACGGATCATCGTGCAGGTCCATCCCGACGTGGCCCGCCGTTTGCGTCATGAGAGCAAGGAACTTCTTGACGACATTGCGGCGCGTTTTGATCGCGAGATTCAGGTCGAGTCCGTTTCGGATTTTCACATCCACGACATCAAGGTTGTCAGCGCGCGCACGCGGAAAGAGATTACTGTTTGAGGCGTTTCGCGCGCGCGTGATATCCGTCGTCCGCGAGGGGTTACGTCATTGGCGCTGTTCCGGGGTAAAAGGGCGTCGCTGGGGGCGGGCGGAGGGCTTGCGCCAATTTTTCCGTTTGCGCGAGGTTCGCTTCGAGTTCTTTCACTTCATTGGCGTCGGGCATGATTCGTCTGGCGTTGGCGGCGGCCTCGCGTCCGGAGGCTAGAAGCGGCTGAATGTCCTCCAGCGCGCCGCCGTTGTCGAGCACCGCCATGATCTGGCGCAGGCGGATTTTGCCGATGTCGATGTGGCAGATCATTTCGAAGTACGCATCCGAGAAACGGGCGATAGGGCTTTTTTTTGCTTGTTTGGCGAACAGATGCAGCGCGGTTTCGAGTTCGCCTTGGGCTACGGCCAACCATGGTTTTGAGGCGAACTGAAAGCACCGGGCCAGGTAGTAATGCGCGCCCGCATCCTCCGGATCGGCCAAGAGCTTTTTTTTGAGAACGGGGATCGCTTCGTCAAACTTTGCATCGAGAACCAGGGTTTCGGCCTCTTGCATCAGGTTCCGCTGTGGAGGCGTGTGGCATGCAAGGCCGATTCCGGCAAGTAAATATGCGGCCGCGAGAAAGCGGCGTCTATTCTCGCGGCGCGCATTCATGGCTATTTTTCGGGGGCGGCAGGCGTTTCCGCGGGGGCCGCGTCCCAACGGGGCTGCAGGCGGAAAAATCCTGTGCGCGGGCCAACGCGGCAGAACAACGCCGCCTCGCCGGGTTTTTGGGCGGCGATCGTTTTCACGGCTTCCTCGAATTTTGCGAGGTTTTCAACGGGGATGCCGCCGAAGGTCATGATGAGCACGCCGGGGCGCAGTCCGGCGAGTTCGGCGGGACTTCCGGATTTTACGCGGCGCACGATGACGCCTTTGACGTCGTCGGTGAGATTCAACAGGATGCGGATGTCCGTCGTGAGTTCGCGAACGGTCAGGCCGAAGATTTTGTCTTCGAATTCTTCGGCCTCGCGCGCGGGTTTGGGGCGTTCGATCAAGGTGACGCGGACTTCTATGGGTTGTTTGTCGCGCAGCAGCTTGATGGGAACGGTTGCGCCGACGCCGGTTTCGCGCACGAGTTTGGTGAATCCGAGGACTTCGCGGTTGAGGCGTGCGCGCACGGGCATGCCGTTGAATGATACGATCACGTCGCCTCGTTGTATGCCCGCTTTTTCACCGGGAGATCCCGACACCACGGCGCCGACTACGATGCCGCCGTTTTTGGGCAGTTCCCAGTATTCGGCCAGATCGTCCGTCAAGGGTTGCATAAAGACTCCCAGCCATGCGTCGCTCGCGGTTTTCGTGGCGTCGTGTTCCGTTGGGGGCGCATCGATGTAGCGGGCGAAGAGGTCTGACTGATACAGCAGGGGATGGCCGCTCCGCACGTAGAGTTCGCCGCCTTCTTCGGCGGTCAAGTCAAACCCAATTACGCCGATCACGCGGCCGTTGGCGTTGATCGCCGGGCCGCCGACGCAGCCGAACGGCACGTTGTCGTCCAGGCAGTAGGTTGTCCGGGGCTTTTCGAGGATGGCTCCGATGTTGCGGTGGGTGACGGTGCGGGCGAAATCGAGCGTTTCGCCCAGTAGCCCGATGATCGCGACGGGATCGCCGATGGCGAGCTTTACATGGCGCTCGAATGTGACGTGCGGAAGGTCCAGGGGCGCGGCGCTTTCAAGGCGCATGAAACACACGTTGATGTCGTCTGGTTTTTTCAGGAGCGTTGCAGGGTATTCGCGTTCTTCTTCGCCTTGGCCCACGGCGACCCGGATGTTGAAGGGCGTGGCGTTTTCCCGCTGCATGTGGCCATGGGCCATGACGAGGCCGTCGCGTGAAACGATCAGTCCCAGGGCGCGCGAATCTCGTTTTTCGACTTGTCCCGACTGCGGGTTGGTCAGATCGGCGGAATAGGTGATGAGGCAAATCGCGGGCGTCACTTGCGCGTACGTTTTCGCGACGATTGTCTGGGGCGTTTGGCTCCAGGCGGACGGCATGAACAACGCGGCCATCAGCGCCGCCGCCAACACGCGGTTCTTATTCGTCATGACTTGGCCCTTCCGCTGGCTTGCCTTTGTTGGATTGTTGCGGGGCATGTTCGGGTTCCATCTTCAGCAGCACGAAACGTCCAAGGGCTCCGCGTCGGACATCAAGAAGCACCAGGCGTTGCTTGGCTTGTACGCGTTTTTCGTAGATCTGCTTGAACGCCGCCATGGAGGGAACTTCTTCGTTGTCGACCCGGAAGATGATGTCGCCCTCGGAAAGCTGCGCATTCGCGGCGATTCCCCCCACTTGCACGCCGAGCACATACACTCCCGCAAGGGTTGGCAGTTGCGCGCGGCGCATGATGGCCGGGGTCACTTCCGCTGCCGTGAAGTTCCACGCGGGGAAGTCGACTTCCTCGCCTTTGAGGTCGGCTTTTTCCGCCGTCTTTGTCTTGATGTCGATTTCCTCGTCGCCTCGTTTGATATGCAGGGTCACCTCGTTGCCGATGGGCAAATCGGCGATGAGCTTGTTGACGCGGGGAATTTCTTCCTCGAAGCGCGCGTTCGTGGCCTCGCCATCGATGTGCAGCAGGATATCGCCCGGTTTCACCTGTGCGTCGAACGCGGGCGAGAGCGGATCGACGTCGCCGATAATCACGCCTTTTTGGCTGGGGTCGTCCGTTTTGCCCATCATTTCCTGGAGGTTGATGCCCAGCCAGCTTCGTTTCACGCGGCCGTTGGCGATGATCTGGTCCACGACTTCCTTGGCGATGTCTCCTGGGATGGCGAAGCCCACGTTTTCGCCCGCGCGGATTTTGCGCGCGTTGACGCCGACCATTTCTCCTTTGAGATTCACCAGGGGGCCGCCGCTGTTGCCTTGGTTGATGGCGGCGTCGGTCTGGATCCAATTGTTGAAGGGGGACACCAGATCGTCGCTGTCGCCGAGATAGCGATCGGTGACGCTGACAATTCCCATGGACACCGACCGGGCGAGCCCCAGCGGACTGCCCAGCGCCAGCACGGTTTGACCGGGCTCGAGCGTTTTGGAGACGCCGAACTTGACGCATGGGAGGTCCTTCCGGTCCGTCTTCAGTTTCAGAACCGCCAAATCCGTATAGCGATCCGTGCCGACGACGTCCGCTTCGACCTCGTCTTTGTCGTAGAGGACGCATCGCACCGATTTGCTGGCGCCGGCGACGTGTTCGTTGGTGACCACATAGCCGTCGGGGGTGATGATCGAGCCGCTGCCCACGACGACCATTTCCTCTTTTGTTCCGCCGGTGTACACTTCCTTTACGGGACGGATGTGCACCAGCGCGGGAAGCACTTTGTTTTTCGCGCGCACCACGCGTCCTTCGGCCGTGAGTCCTGTTGTCGCGCAACCGGAAGCGCACACCGCCAACGCTGTTATGAGCCATGCCGCCTTTCTCAATCCGCACCTCCTTGTTTTCGCGGCTCACGCCGCGAACGCTTATTATACGTGGCGGGTGATGGAAACTAAACAGGTCGGCGGGTCGAATTGACCTCGCGCCGGGGGGTGTGGATAATCGCGTCATCACTGCAGGGGGCGCGTCAACGGGGATAATGTGCACGATCGCAATGGATTCAGCCCGGCGAAGGGCCTTGTGGCTTGCGGAAAGCAGGCAGCCGTGCGTGAGACGTTGAACACATCGTATCATCGGCGCGACTTCGCACGTCCGCCGTTGCGAGAAAGCGTCGTGTCGTCGCATGGGCTCGGAGAGCGTTTTGCCGAGAAGGGCGCGCCGGTTCCTGCGGACGGCGATGGGGAACTGGCAGACGGTTGTCTGCCTCGGTTCGGGGGGCATGCAGGCGCGTTTCGTCTTGAATCCGAGGAATTGCCGCAGTCTAATCAGGGGTCTTGTCCGTACGGCGATCTGGCCCGGCGCGAATGGGCGCGATTTGTAGAGATGTACGGTCTCGAGAGCGGATCTTCCGTGGATGAGGAGCCGCTTGTCGCGGAAACCGATCCCCGTGGGGCCAACGCGCCCATCGTCTCGATCATCATACCGACGTACAATCGAGCTCGCCTGTTGTGCTTGGCTATCGAATCCGTCGTTCATCAAACCTATCGTCATTGGGAGCTGTGGATTTGCGATGACGGTTCGACGGACGATACGGCGGCGGCTGTCCAGCCCTATCTCGTTGATCCGCGCACACGCTACATTCCGTGTTCGCACACGGGACTTCCTGCCGCGGCGCGCAACGTCGGCCTCGAACGCGCCACGGGGAAATATGTGGCGTTTCTGGATTCGGACGACCTGTGGCTGCCCAGTAAACTTGCCGAGCAAGTGGAGGCGATGGAGAGAGAGCCCGAGGCGGGCGTCTGCTCGGCCAATGCGTACGCGTATTGGGAGCGTGAGCCCAGCGAAGTGCGTCTACTCCTGCGCGAAGGGCAGGCGAAGAGCGGCGCGGTTCTCGACACCCTCATCCTGGATAACTACGTGGTCAACTGTACGGCGATGGTTCGCCGCGAAATCCTCGGCAAGTCGGGTTTCTTTTCGACGGATCCCGAGGTCGTTGAGGACTACGATCTCTGGGTGCGTGTCTGCGCCGTGTCGCATTTGGCGTATCTGGATAAACCCCTGGCCATTTACCGCGTGGAATCTTCGGACAGCTTTGGCGCACGCGACACGTGGGAAAAACAACGGCTTCGCTTGCTCCATGTGTTTCGGCATCTGGATGGATTCCTGGCCGATCGAGGAATTTTGGGGTCATTCCGGCGCGGTCCGCTCGAAACGGCCGTTGAAATGCGGTGGGGCGAGGTTTTCGAAACACGCCTGAGTTCGTATCGATGGGGCAAGGCGCTCCAGTGGATGGCGTTTGCGCCGGTCCTGCATCCATACAAAAAACCGTATTGGGCGGCAAAGCGGCTGCTCCGTTACGCCCGCGCGCGGGTGAGGCGTGGTTGGGGGATCAAGCGCACCTTGTTGCGCGTGTTCGATACCGCGCGGGCGCCGTTGAAAATCTTGCGCTACGACAAGTTCTTCGACAAGAATTACGGCTGTCTTAGACCCGAACCGGGCAAAATCCATGTGTTGTGCATGATGCCGTGGATCGGCGCGGGCGGCGCGGAACGCGTGATGCTGAATATCGCGCGCTTTGTCGACCCCGATCGTTTCTGTTTTCACGTGTGCGCGGACTCTCCGGACGGTTTCGGTTGGCGAAGTGAATACGAGAGGACTTTCGCCAATGTGTTGCAGCCCGGAAACCTGCCTCCTGCGCTGTTTCGGAGATTTCTGCGTCGGATTGTGAGGCAACTCGACATTTCGATCGTCTTTATCTCGGATTCGCGCATGGGGATTGGCTTCCTGCCCACGCTTCGTTCCGAGTTCCCGCACATTGCCGCGGCGGACGTAATGCACTCGAAGGAATCGCCGGGCGTCATTGATGAGCATGCGTGGGTGGCGCCGTTGTTGGATCGGCGCGTGTGCATCAGCCAGGATCTCCGGGAGCATCTGATGGGGCGGTACGCGCTCTTCGATGTGGATCCCGATCATGCGGACTGCGTGCAGGTCATTTACAACGGGATTGACCTGCGCGAGCTGGATCCGGCGCGTTTCGATGCCAGCGCATTCCGCCGTGCGCAAGGCATTCCCGAAGGGGCGTTCTTGGCGTGTTTTCTGGGAAGGTTTTCCGAGGAGAAGCAGCCGCGGCTCTTCGTGGACATGGCGCGTGAACTTGTGGGATATGTTCTGCCCGTTCCCGTCCGTTTTGTGATGGCGGGCGATGGCCCCTTGCGCGCCGATACGGAACGGGCGATTGCCGAGGCGGGACTCAAGGACCATTTCGTGCTGCCGGGTCTTGTGCAGAATGTGGGGGAGCTTCTTGCCTCGGTAAATGCGCTGGTCATCACCTCGCGCATCGAGGGCATTCCCTTTGCCGGCGTCGAGGCCCTGGCGATGGGCAAGCCGGTGATCAGCACCGATGTCGGCGCGTTGCGCGAACTCGTACAACCCGACGTGAATGGTTATCTTGAACCGCACGATGCCGCCGCCGCCGCGCGCCTGGCCGAACGGCTTGCACTGTTGATCCGCGAGCCGGATCGTTATCAGCGGCTTGCCGGTCAGGCGCGTGAATCGATCATGGGCGCCTACTCCGTCGATGCCATGGCCGCCGCATACGCCCGGCTCTTTTCAGACATCCTTGAAGAAGCGCGCGCGCGCATGGGTGGGGGGCGATCCGTGCGCATTTTCGGAAAAAGGCGTCAACCCTATTCCGAAAACCGGCGTCTGGATTCGGTCTGACGCGGGAGCCGGTTGCATGGAATCAATCTCAGAAACACATAATCCCGATTCCGGATCGTTTTCGGGGCGGTGCTGAAGGGCTGCTGCGCGCAAGAGAAGATGTTTTGTTTGAACGACGCGGGCGCAAAGAATCCGCGCAGGGCAAGTTGATTGTTTGAAAGCGTGTATTTCTCATAGCCTCGAGTGGCGCTGCGAAAAACGGGACCTTGCTGCGTGAAATGCGTTACAATGACGTTTCCGGCTGATTTCCGGCGCGGAGGGTTAGGATAATGGTAATCCACCGGTCTTGAAAACCGGCGCCTTCGGGCTTGGGGGTTCGAGTCCCCCACCCTCCGCCACCTTTTTTATCAATGGTTTATGCGACTTTTCCGATCCGAGGCGCAACCCAAGAACAGCTCCGTGGCACACTTTTGGCACACTTTTCCGCAATAATGACCCCTTTGTTGTGCCAAATAGATTTTCTGTCCCTTCCGCGTAGGTTCATGAGTGCCCGACATTGCACCGGTGGTCTTTGTTCCATGGAACCGTGAACACGGTTTCTTTTTGCTTTTCGCTATCTCAAAGCACCGGAACAAACCCACAAAACAACCTCATTTCATTTCGAATTGTGCCATGAGTGTGCCATTTTGCGAGGCACACTTTTGAAGAACTTTATTTATATGCATTTAATCCTATAAGTCGCCGGTTATTATAATCTATTGTATTCTGTTCCAGTTTGCGGCATACTACGTTCACGAGTAGCGAGAGCGGGAAATGGGATTCGCAGGTTCAGAATTGCGGAACAAAATCCACAAAACCCGAGAAATGTCTGCGCCGGTCGAGAAGTGCGCGGGTGGCGGTCTAAAAGTGCAGCACCCGT
>ERZ795030.3512-NODE-3512-length-16556-cov-4.470032_pt1 | contig 16556 bp, 8 predicted proteins | sample MGYA00375122_ERZ795030 | MGnify/ENA primary metagenome ERZ795030 (study PRJEB30165, sample SAMN05720146) | activated sludge metagenome | isolation source: anaerobic digester from wastewater treatment plant | place: Japan | collected 2015-04-20 ...
ACCGTGAGTATCAGCCGCCAGGAAGCAGTCTCCCGGTTTAAAAGCCATTTCAGGACGCTCCCAACGCTCGGCGTGCGCGCGCCCGGCCGAGTCAACATCATCGGAGAGCATACGGATTACAACCACGGTTTTGTGCTGCCGATGGCCATCGAACGTGATACGGTCATTGTCGCCCGGCCCCTCGATGCCCCGATCATCCGGGCCTGTGCCGCCAATCTCAACCGCGTGGCGGAGGCTCCGCTGGATCGTTTTGAGCGCAATCCCGCCGAGCCCTGGCTCGACTATATCGTCGGCGTGGCGCGCGAGCTGGCGCTGCTGGGCAGGCCGCTTTACGGCGCCGAAATGATGATCCTCGGCGATGTCCCCGTCGCGTGCGGTCTGAGCAGTTCCGCCAGCCTCGAAATGGCCGCCCTGTGCCTCTTTGAACAGCTGGGCGGGTTCACCCTGGAGGGGCCGGAAGCCCCGCGCCTGGGACAGCGCGTGGAAAATGATTTCCTGGGGCTGAGTACCGGCATCATGGACCAGTTCATCTCACGGATGGGCAGGGCCGGCCACGTCCTATTTCTGGATTGCCGCAGTTTCGAGTATGAGCTTATTCCCGCCTCATTTGACAGCGCGTGCTTCGCCGTCGCCAACACGGGCGTGGCCCGCGGACTGACCGCTTCGAAGTACAATGAGCGCGTTGCGCAGTGCCGCGAAGCCGTTGAAGGGATGCGCCAGACCCTGGGAAAGACAGGCAGCCATCTCCGCGACTTCACAATAGAGGATCTGGAGGCCGCGCGCGCCTCTCTCTCCGGCATCGCGTACCGGCGCGCCCGGCACGTCATTACGGAAAACACGCGAACCCGCGCCGCCTGCGGAGCCATGCGCGCGGGCGACCTGGACGGCCTCGGCCGCCTCATGAACGCCTCCGATGAAAGCCTGCGGGTGGATTATGAAGTCACCTGTCCGGAACTCGACGCCATGACGGAGATCGCCCGCAGCATTCCCGGGTGTTTCGGCTCCCGCATGACCGGGGCCGGTTTTGGCGGATGTACGGTCAGCCTCGTGGCCAACGCGGAGATCGAGCCGTTCAAGGCGAGGCTGGCCCGTGAATACCATGCGCGCACCGGATTGCCCTGCGACATACTGGTGACTGGCGCGGCCGGGGGCGCCGGTGCGCTTCCGCTGTAGAATGCCAGGTGGCGCAGATCCTGCGGCTCATTCAGTCAGCGTCTTGCGCAGGATTTCCCGGAGTTCATCGCCCGTGTAGGGTTTGTGGATGAATGCCGTGAGCCTCTTGCCCGTAAACCGGCCCACCACGTCCATTTCGCTGTAACCGCTGGACAGGATGATGGGGAGATCGGGTTTTCGGGAGCGCAGCTGCAAAAAGGCCTCTTCACCTCCCATGCGCGGCATGGTGAGGTCAAGAATGACGCACACGATAGCCTCAGAATGCCGATCGTAGATTTCCAGCGCCTCTACGCCGTCATAGGCTTTCAAGACCTCGAAACCCAGGCGTTTCAGCATGCCTTCGCCCACGCGCAAGACGGCATCTTCATCGTCGACGAGCAACGCCAGGCCTTGGCCGCGCCACTCCACGGCCGGTGCGGGCGCCGCGGCTCGCTCTTCCGCCGGTTTCACCTGGGTGCTGGGCAGCAAAACCACAAACTTCGAGCCGGTGCCCGCCTGGCTGTCTACGCGAATCGCGCCGTTATGGCCGCGGATGATACCAAGCACCGCCGCAAGTCCGAGCCCGCGCCCCGTCAATTTGGTGGTGAAGAATGGATCGAAGATCTTGGGAACAATTTCAGCGGGGATCCCCGGCCCGTCGTCTGATAGCTCCAGAACCAGGTATTCGCCGGGGGCCAGCGCGTCATCCACGTAGGTGTTGGCGAGATAGCGTGAATCGGCCCTGATGGAAGTTGTGCGGATACGGATTTCGCCGGCACGGTTCCCGATAGCTTCCCGGGCATTGTCCAGAAGCGCAATGATCATCTGGCGGAGCTGGCGGTCGTCGGCCAGTACCACCGGCAGATCGTCGCGCAGCTCGTACCGAAGGTGGATGCGCCGCGGAACGCACGCCGTCAACAGAGGCGCCATATCGCGAATCATCTCCGACAAACTCAACGGCCGCATCGCAAACCGGCTCTGGCCGGAAAACGCGAGCATCTGGTTCGCCAGCTGGGCGGCCCGCCGCCCGATATGCTCGATCTCGGTCAGATGCTGCCGCACCGGGGAACTCTGGGGCAGGCTGGTGAGGGCCAGATGTGCGTTGCCCATGATCCCCATCAGCAGATTGTTAAAATCATGAGCCACGCCGCCAGCCAGAATTCCCAGGCTCTCCAGCTTGTGGGCCTGGCGCATGCGTTCCGACAGTCGCTTCTGCTCCCGTTCGGCGAGCACGGCCTCGGTAATATCCCGAATCGTGCCTGTGGCCCGGACCGGCGTGCCATCCTCGTCCCGTTCGACCACCTGGCCCCGGACGAGCATCCATCGCCATGCCCCTGTTTCACGTTTCATGCGGACCCGGGCTTCACAAAACGCCGTATGCCCCTGAAGGTGGCTGTCCCATGCCTCTGCGGCCTGCGCGATGTCTTCCGGATGCGCGGGCCAATAAGGCTCGAAACTGTGCTCCTCCACGGTTTCGGCGGAATATCCCAGCAGCGTGTTCCACCCTTGATCCCGGTAGACCCGTCCTCGTTTCACGTCCCAGTCCCACAAACCCAGGCCGCTCCCCTCGAGGGCCAGCTCGAGGCGGCGCTGACTCTCCAGGAGGGCGCCCTCCATGCGTTTGCGTTCCGTGATGTCACGGCTCGTTTCCACAATGGCCGATATGCCCCCCTTCGAGCCGTGGAAGGGCGTGGCGCGGACCCACATGATGCGTTTCCGGCCTCGCGTGTCAACAACTTCGCATTCGTAATCCCGGGGGACGCCGTCGTATTGGATGGCCGTGTGGGCGCAATCCGGGCAGCGAACCGTGCGGTTCAGGTTCTCATAGCACTTGCTGCCCACGCTGTTTCCATAGATTTCGCCCGCAAGCGTATTCCGCCAGACGATCGTCCCTTCGCTGTCGATCACCTCGACGGCATCCAGCATGACTTCCTGAATGCCCCGGAGAAACGCCTCCTTGCTGCGCAGGGCGCTCTCGGTCAGCTCCCGCTGGATCGCCGCGCTGATGCTGTCCGCCGCGGCGCGCAGGGCAGCTATTTCCGTGCGGGTCCAGACGCGTTCCCGGACGCTTTCCTCAAACCCGATAAACCCCCACCACTGCCGCCCGGCAAACAGCGGCACCAGCAGAATCGACGCGATGTCCTGCTCCATAAGAAATTGCCGTTCCTGCGGGGGAAACTGGCGCGTAATCCCCGAAAGGCATTCGCCGTGGGACAAAACGGTTTCCCAGCGCGCCAGGCCCGCAGCGCGGTAGGGGAGTCCTTCCGGCAACGGCGTCTCGAGCGTTCCGCTCACGCCGGGATCGACCCATGAAGCGTGCGGCCGCATGAGGAACTCGCCGCTCTCGAGCTGGTGGTTCTTGAAGATGGTAATGCGGCTCACATGGGCGGCCGCTCCCAACCGCTCCAGCACCTTACTGATGGAACGTTCCCAGCTCTCGTCGCGAAGCAGCTGTCCGGCCGTAAATCCGATGCCTTCAAGGATGGCCTCCCGCTTCCTCAACTGCTCTTCCAGTGCGTGCCGTACGGTGATGTCCTGGAACCAGGCATGCCGGCCCAGAGGCTGGCCATCCGTTCCGTATGCGGGCTGGCAGACATGATGGAGCCAGCGTTTGCGGCCGTCCTTCGTGATGATGCGGAAATCAAAGCGGGCACACTCCGGAGAGACGATGTCTTCCCGGTAATGCTGCGCCAGCGCAGGACGGTCGTCCGGATGAATGATCCGAGTGAGGAGTGAAGGATCGTCCATGAATTCCTGCACCTCATACCCCGTGAAACGTTGGCATGACGGCGAGGTGTAGAGCAGTTCTCCCGCGACTCCGAGCCAGATCTCCCAGTCGGGGCTGCCGTCGGGTGCCGTGTCCTGGTGTTCCCTGTTGGCCAGGAGATCTTCTTCCGCGCGTTTGCGGGTCGTGATGTCGACATACTGTTCGATTCTTCCCCCGGCATACAGCCCGGACACAATCGGCTGGCTCCAGTGTTCCAGCCACCGGCCTTTACGGTCGCCCGACTCGAGCACGCGGCACTCAAAATGCTCCGGATACGCGTTGTTGTCGTAGGCGGCGACCATCATGCGTTGGAATTCCGCAGGGTGCGCAAGGTGCGGGGCGAGCTCGTCCACGATAAACGCGCGAACGTCCCGGCCCAGAACCCGTTGCCGCTGGAGACCGAAAAAACGCTCCATCGCGCGGTTTATCCAGGCTATGCGGTGTTCTGCGTCAACGAGCAGGAGCGCAACCTGAGAAACCTCCAACACGTCGTCAATCAACGATTGATACCGCTGTTTGCCATGCTGAAGCGCATGCCGCAGCCGGTATTGTTCCGCCGCTTCCCGCGCCCGTTTGAGCAGGTATTCCATGTCCAGCGGTTTGGTAAGGTAATCAAACGCCTTCCGCTGCATGCTGGCAATCGCGGATTCTATCGAGGGGCATCCTGTGATGATGATGACCGGCAGGGACGGATGCCGGTCTGCGAGCCGCTGGTGCAATTGCTCTCCTTCGCTGCCCGCTAATGTGTAATCCAGGACCACAACGTCAAAGGCATCGCGCTCAAGATGTTCGAGGACAGCGGCGCCGCTCGTGACGCCCTCGCCTTCCCAGCCCTCCCGTTTGAACAGCTCCAGCGACGAAACCACCAGCGGCTCCTCATCGTCCGCGAACAAGACCCGCAGGGGGCTGGTGTGCAATGGTTGAAACATCGCTGGATGCCACCGGACGTCTTCCGGCCGCGGTGCCGCTGTGGCCATTGCGTCATCGGCAGGGTTCATGGCGCCGTCCTCTCTATTCGCGGTAGCGGCGGTGTGACCGGCAGGAACAGGCCGAACAGCGTGCTGCCCGTCGGAGAAGCGTTTACGGTGAATTCTGGCGGCATCGTGCCCGCGAGGCCCCGCGAAACAGACCGGCCCAAGCCCGGGTGGCTCGCAGGCCGCAAAGCCTGCCCGCGCCGGTCTCCTGAGGAAGGCGGCATCGTTGAGGCGTTACTCTGCTGCATTCCTTCTTTTCCATTGCTTGCCCGGGCCGGGCAGGGGCTGTATGGTCCACGGATTGACGCCCTGCTCCCGGGGTTTCCGTAACATCTTTCTCGTCTTTTGGATATCCGCAACCAGAGACCATTGTACGGGCTGCGAGAGAAACGTACAAGAGGGTGGAACAATCGCTTCTATTGCCGGAAAAGCCGCCTGGCACGAGTCCGCCGCGAGGGGGCCTTCATTCTGCTCTCGTGCAACAGACATAACGAGTTTTCGGGCATACCCTCTCAATTGGAACGAAACCGATTCAGAAGGGATATAAGCAAGGGCGAAGTCTCTGCGTCCGCGGTATGCGGAGCGGCGCTTGCTCCAGGGTACGGGCTTCATATAGACTGACTTTGCGTTCGTGCAGACTGCGCTGGCTGCGCGGGGGTCGGACGGCCGGAACGGGTAAGCCTTCGAAGTACCGGGCCTTCCTTCTCTCTTCCGCCAGAGCGGGTGTCTCCCCGGGCGCTCAGGCCAGGTCGCCATGCATGAGAAGCCTTTTGCCGATGCGTCAAGGCGCACTCAGGAAGGCGGGTGCGCGTCGAGATAAGGCAGGATTGGACTAATCGCATATGCGCCAACGATGTCTTCAGCGATCAGGGGAAATTTTACGCACCATCGTACTGCTTTCGCTCGCTTTCATCTGTCCGCTTATCTCTCTTCCAGCCCGCGCTTTAGACCAGATTTTCCGCCAGACCGACGTCGACCTCTCCACCGAAGCCCAACTACTCGCCAACCCGGCATTCGACCAGGGCGACGCAGTTGCCGAGAAGGACGGCAAGGGCGTACAGCTTCCAGAATGGGATTTCTGGGGAGACGGTTATGTCATTGTCCCGGGCGCCGGCCGCAACAGCAGCCGCGCGATCCAGTGCTCGATTGCCGACGACACCACCGAATGTGGCGCCGGGCAGCGTATCGAACTCAACCAGGAGCAACCCTTTCCCGTGGTGGCCACCGCCTGGAGCCGCGCGCAAGAGGTCAGCGGCAGTCCCGACAGCGGCTATTCCATCTATCTGGACTTCATTTTCCAGGACGGCACAACCTGGTGGGCCCAGACCGCCAATTTCAGCACCGGCACACACGACTGGGAGGAGCGGCATTTTATTGTCGTGCCGAAGAAGCCGATCCGTTCCGTCTACGTGTATCTTCTCTTCCGCAGCCATGTGGGCACGGTCTACTTCGACGATGTGAACCTGCTCGAACTTCGTGGTGAAACCTACATGTTCGAGGGCGTTCCGGTCCGCCCCCAGCCGGTTCGCGCCCCCGTCGAAAAGGTGTGGATCCCTTACATGCAGACCCGGAACGGCCTGCAGATGGCCCTCGAGCGCAAGCGTGCCCGGGTATGCGGTCTCTGGGTCAACCAGGAAAAGGTCGGGCTGAACGGTCCGGGCTTCTTTGCACGGGACACGGCGGCCAAATCCGATTTCCTTGCGCCCTGGAACTGGAATTTCACCCAACAGGACAGCACCCTGGTCATCAAAGGGGACATCGAACCCCTGAATCTCCGAATCACGGCATCCATGACGCCACGCGACGATCGCATCCAGGTGAGCGGCGTTGTAGAAGCCTTGCGCAGCGAGGAGCGCGCGGTCACCGTCTATTTCGGGCTCCCGGTTGATGATTCCGGATGGTTCTGGTGCGATGACCCGCGAACCAGCATTCCAGCGACGGCGACCATTTACATGAATGCCAACAATACCGTCGCGGGCGCCACGGGCGCCATGTCCAAGTTTCCGCTCGGTGCGATATACAAAGACGATCCCGTGGCATCGCCGCGCAACCGCGGCGTAGCTATCGCCGTGCCCATGCACGAGCCCCGGCACTACCGCATCGGCTTCGACGCACGTACCGGGTTGTTTTATGTGGCGTTCGACTTTGGTCTGGCGCCCACCGCCACGGCGACACCCGGCAAGGCCACGTTTGATTTTGTCATCTATCCGTTCACCGCCCGATGGGGATTCCGCGGCGCGCTCGCCTCGTATTACAGCATCTACTCGGACTATTACCAGCGGCGGGCCGGTGTGGAGGGCCTTTGGCTGCCTAAGACCCCCGTGAATGCCATCGAAGGGCCGGAGGATTTTTTCTTTGCCTACTATTCTGTCCGTGACAACATCGGCTTGAATGCGCAACCGGGTTTGCTGTCTTTTGTGTACTCCGACCCGACCAACGTCTGGGTGCCGATGCCTGAGAACATCCCGCGAACGCCGGATGACGCCGTCGGCTTCGTCCAATCGCAAAAGCCCATGGGCAGCGACCAGATCGCCAGCTCCGGAATCCTCGACATCACCGGCCGCCCCGTGCTGGCCATGAAAGATACGCCGTGGTGTAATGGTGCGGCCTTCGCGGTCAATCCCGATACCGGGCTGGCTGGAGCCACCAACAAGGGCCGGCACGAGCTGGACTCGATCGCTCAGCGGCTTGGCAGCCGGGGCGCCCCCACGCTGCCGGCGTGGCCGCCGCTTGATGGCGGTTATACCCTGGATGTCGGCGGCGGTCGTGGCGGAAGTACGGCCATCCGCCTGGAAACGTCACGCAGCACGCCCCGGGCCGGCGCAGGCCAGCGGGTTGTGATCGAACAGACAGAACCCGCCCCCCTTGAATTCCGTGGCTTCACCAAAACCAAACCCCTGAAGAGCCGTTCGGACGACCAGTGCGTCATCTCCGTGACGCTCCTCGATTCCCAGGGCCAGTCGCGCACCGAGCGGATTCAGGTTGCACGGGAAAAGGACGATTTTGCGCCTGTCAGCCAGACTTTCGAAAGCACGGAGCCCATCGCTCGGGCCACCATCAAGGTACTCCTGTGTGATGCCAAAGGCGCCACGGCCTGGTTCGATGACCTGTTCCTGGGAGAAGCCGGTTCGGACGAGAACCTCCTTCGTGACGGAGCGATGGAGGAAGAACCGGTCGAAGCAGGAGGCATGGGAGGTGTATTCGTCGATAATCTCAGCGGATGGGGCTCCACCATCAACTACAACCACGCCCATTTCGGCCAGGCTGAATTGCCGCTTGTGTACGACAGCCACACCCAGAAGGTTGGCATCTTGAACATGTTTTCGACCTACGAGTACCTTCGCGCGCTCGCTGAACCCTTCCGCAAAAGCGGCATGCTCATTATGGCTTCCGGCGCCTTCGGATTTCCTGTCCCTCTGGTGGATATCGCCTGCCAGGAGGTGAACTGGTGCCGGGAAGGCCGATGGTACCCCACTACGGATGACACCCTGATCTCGTACCGCGCGCTCGCAAATCAAAAACCCATCTGTCTCTTGCTCAACACCGACTTCGACTCGTTTTTACGGGAGCCCATTCTTGCCGACCTCGACCAGGAGGTTGACCCGAACATTGAGCGTCAACCCTCCCTCATCATGGCGGAACGGTATTTTCAATGGGCTCTGTTTTACGGCATGTTCCCCGGATTCTTCAGTAAGGACGGCGATACCGATGCCTTTTTTGAACATCCCGAGTGGTATAACACGCTCCGCCCGCTTTTTGTGAAATATATGCCCCTCATCCTTGAACTCTCCAAAGCGGGTTGGGAGCCTGTCACCGGCGCGGAGACGGTGGGGACCGACCGAATCTATCTCGAACGGTATGGGCGAGGAGAGCAGGGCCAGGTGTTTATCACCTCACGCTATGGCGACCAGCGCTGGCAGATGAGTTCCGAAGAAGGCCGCGATGTGCGCGAGCAGCTTGACGAGCCCGTCACCGCCGAAATCGATGTTAACATGGCCCATATCGGCTTTCTTGGAACTGACTCTTTTGAAGTGGTCGATTTGCTGACAGACACCCCGATTGAGTTCCGCTATGACCAAAGCCACCTCTATTACACGATTACACTTCAGCCGCACAGCGTCCACTTGATTCGCATTCGCCCCGCATGAAGGCCGGGCCCGGCGCCCCGTCCGGTGATCCCGCTGATGAGGATACCGTCCGCGCGCGCGCTGAAATCCGCACGCGCATGGACTGATGGGGTCGGGGAGGACATCCCGCTCTTTTCCACGGGGTAGAACCGTGTGCGCCTCGAAGGCAGGAAGCGGGGTCTCTGGGAGATGATACAAGAGTGCGCATGAGGCCGAAATCTATCATAACTGACTGATAACAAGTCAGTTGTGATGAATGCGACTAGACAGACCCGAATAGGCGGCCCGGCTCACGTGTTGAGGAGGATGTGGGGTGCGTTCTTTGACAAGGCCGAGCGCTTACTCTACACTGACGCCCAGGCCATAATTTCGCCGCGAACAAGAACTTAGAGGCAGGCGGCGGTGGAGGAAGCAGAAGGTACGCCATGGCAAGCAGTCACGATCGGGAAAGAGAACGGGCCATGGACCTCGCAGAGGAATCGCGCGAGGCGGAATGGACGTATCCCAGTTTCGTGGAAGAGCTTTTTCACGGCAATTTCCGATGGGATCTCCTGCATCCGTTCCCTGAACAAAGTCCCGAAGATAAACGTACAGGCGACGAATACATCAACAAGATCCGCCGCGTTCTGGAAGCATACATTGATCCCTGCGAAGTGGACCGATCCGGCGAGATTCCCGAAGAGGCCCTCCTGGCCTTGGCGGATGCAGGTGCATTTGGGCTGAAAATCCCAAGAGAATACGGCGGACTGGGCATGTCTCAGACCAACTACAACCGTATCATGGAGTTCATTGCCAGTTACTGCACATCAACAGCGGTCTGTCTTTCGGCCCATCAGAGCATCGGCGTGCCGCAACCGTTGAAGCTGTTCGGGAGCGAAGAGCAGAAAAAAAAGTACCTGCCCCGCCTGGCCAAAGGTGCGGTTTCCGCATTCGCGCTCACCGAGCCGCAGGTCGGGTCCGACCCGGCCAAAATGCGCACCCGCGCCGAGTTGTCCGAAGACGGCACCTATTACACCATCAACGGCGAAAAACTCTGGTGTACAAATGGCCCCTGCGCCGAGATCCTGGTTGTGATGGCGCTGACGGCCCCCAGGATCGTCCGAGGCAGGGAACGGCCGCAAGTCACGGCGTTCATCGTCGAATCGTCCGAACCCGGCTTTGAGGTCGTTCACCGCTGCAGTTTCATGGGAATTCGCGGCATCTCCAACGGCCTGCTCCGATTCACGAACGTGAAGGTCCCCGCCGGGAACATCATCGGCCAGCCGGGGCAGGGGCTGAAAATCGCTCTGACTACGCTGAATACCGGCCGCCTGACCGTGCCGGCCGCTGCGGTGGCCGTTGGCAAAGCCTGCATGCATTTCAGCCAGAAATGGATCAATGAGCGCGTCCAATGGGGTGCGCCCATCGGAAAACACCAGCCGGTGGCCCGGATGATTGCCGATATGGCGGCCGATACTTTCGCCATGGACAGCGTGAACACCCTGGCCTGCGCGATGGTAGATCAGGGCGGCGTCGATGTGCGGCTCGAGGCGGCCATGGCGAAATATTACTGTTCCGAGACGGCGTGGCGCCTCGTGGATGACTTCCTGCAGGTGCGCGGCGGGCGCGGGTTTGAAACGGCCGAATCTCTGGGGATGCGCGGCGAGGAACCCATCCCAACCGAGCGCATGCTGCGTGATGCCCGCATCTCGCGCATCATCGAGGGCACCACTGAAATCATGCGGCTGTTTATCGCCCGTGAGGCGCTGGATGCACATGTACGCCGCATTATGCCTCTCATGACGGGAAAAGGGCCCAGGGGCCGGCTTTTCTGGGACGCCGTGAAGTTTTACGCCCGATGGTATCCGAGACTATGGCTGCCGTCAGCGGTATCGTTGAATGTTCGGAACCTGACGCCCCGGAATCAGGACCACGTGCTCTATATCGCGCGAGCCAGCAGGAAGCTCGCGCGCACCCTGTTTCACACCATGGCGAAATACCGGCAGAAGCTCGAACGGGAACAGCTCATTTTGCAGGCGTTCGTCGACATCGGAACCGATCTCTTCGCTATGGCGGCCGCGTTGTCCAGGGCCGAATTTGAGCTCAAGGCATACGCTGGCGATGAAACCCTGCAGGACCTGGTGGATCTCTTCTGCACGAACGCACGGAGGCGCATCCGGGACAATTTCAGGAAGGCGAAGCAGACCCGCGGTCGTGCCATTTCCAGGGTCGCAAACGCCTTTATGGCGGGAAAATACCGCTGGATGATCACCGATGTCTACACCGACTTCCCGCCAGCCAGCCGGCCCGCCCGTATGACCCGTCCGGTCGAACTGAAACGCCCGGAAACCCCCGCGCCTCAGACGGAGGAGCACGAATCTCCTGTTGCGAATCCCTAGGGCCCCGCGACCCGTCCAGAAGGAAGTCCCATGCGATTGACCCGTAGGAGCCGGGCGCTTCTGCTTGGCATGCTCGTGCTGGCGGCCGGGATGTTTCAGGTCCTGTGGGGTATGTTCTTTGCAGGCGACGCCGGCCGCCCGGTTTCCCCGGCTGTCCCCCCCGCGCAAAACGCTCCAGTTTCCCCGGCACAAGCCGAATCGGCCACGGACCAGGCGCTCCAGAGCGCCTTCCAGAATCAGCGCAGCGGAGTTCAGGTCCTGGGGGAAGGTGTCGTGACCCGGACGTTGCCTGACGATCTGGAGGGTTCACGGCATCAACGATTTATCCTGCGCCTGGGCAGCGGTCAGACGTTGCTGATTAGCCACAATATTGATCTGGCGCCTCGAATTGGGGGATTGCAGGCCGGTGACACCGTGGCATTTTATGGCCAGTACGAGTGGAGTGCGAAAGGCGGCGTCGTGCATTGGACCCATCACGACCCGCGCGGGTCTCACGCAGACGGCTGGCTGAAGCACCTCGGCAGAACGTACCAGTAACGGTGGGAAACGGCCGCGGGACCGGAATTCGGATCCTCGGAGTCCTTGCAACCCGTGCTGTTTGAACGGATGGGCAGGCGCCGAAAGAGGTCATGGCGGCACACGGCTGTTTCCTCCCGCAACCTCTCGAGCCGGGATCACGCTGGCCTGCGCTACACCATCAAATCATCAGCGCCAATCGAGGAAACCAGTATGGTCGCCGGAGTGTCCAGCAGGAGGGATTCGTATTGATGGAACCAGGTGTGCTCATGACCTGCGGGCGGCACTTCAAAGCCAAGGAACACGCAGGATGCATCCGAGGAATAGTGCGCCAGTATTTCTGCGAAAGGCTGCTCACTCACCACGACGCCTGTTTCGGCCTCGATATGTGCATCGCGAAGCAAGTGAGTCAGGTCGTTGAGGGCGGATTCACGCCCGGTTTCGTTGCCAATCTGGCGCAGCACACGCAGGCGTGTGTTCGTCCATTCCCAATTGCAGGTGAGCAGGTGGCCGAGAATGGCCATGAGCTCGCCGTTTTTTCGGCCGCGCCACCAGATATCGACCCGTTTCGGGCCCTGCGGGATGAGTACACGCCCGGGATGAATGGCCGCCACGTTCATGCCCAGGCGTTTTGCGCGGCAGAATTCACGCAGGTGCGCCTTCAGGCGCGCCGGGCTGTCGGACCACTCGAAAACGGCCAGGTTCGTGCGAAGCGGGCCCATGCTGAGCGCCTGCATCACTCCGGTCATGCCGTTTTCGAGATTTTCGTCAATGACGACAACAGGAAATGCGTTTATGGCTCGTTTCCGGCAGAATTCGCGCAACTGGCGCGCCGCCGTGGCGCGGTGCAGGGCGTTCTCTTCAAAATTGCCCACCAGCACGTTGGCCAAAAATACCAAACCGCGGCCGGCCTCCATCCAAATGGAATACATTACCAGGGCTTCGCGGCGTTCGGGATTTTCCGAAAAAACCACCGCCGCAGGCCGCCATTTCCTGGGCGTTTCCTCCAATTCGGTCAGCTGCATCAGATGATTGCGGGTTGACCGCCACACCTGGCCACGCCGCGAATCGCCCAGGGTATCGGTCAGTTCGCGCCGTTTGATCGTCCAGGCCAGCACGCCAAGGAGCGCCATGGTTACGAGGGATTGCCACCAGAGAATTGCAGTGGCTGCGACGATGCATCCAATACTGCCCGCCAGCGCCGTGCCCCAGTGAAAATAGCGGAACCGCGGCCGGAACAGCGGGTTGCTTCGAAAGTCCTGGATGAAAGCCGCCAGATTCAGCGTGGCAAAGGCATAGAGAGAGAAAAGCGTCATCATGCGCGCAACCAGGTCCAGTGCCGCATCCCCGGCGGACGATCTCGCCCCGAAGATCACCGCGAGCGCGATGAGCGCGCACCCGGCAATTCCCCGCCGGGGCTCGTCCGTGTCTCGTGAACCCTCGGCAAAGGAACGGAGCGCGCCGACCGTGTTGTCGCGTGCGACCGCCTGAAGCACCCGTGACGCGCCCAGGAGGCTGACGAATCCACTCGAAAGCGTGGCCGCGAACAGGCCGGCCGCAACAAGAAATCCAAGCTGCAGCAGCGCATTCTCCGCCACGGCCGGGCAGGGCGCGCCCAGGAGCTGGTCCCGGGAGCTGGCGCCTCCAGAGATGAGTATCTGCACCAGGTAGAGCGTCAGCCCGATCCCCATGGCGGCGAGTATGCCCCAGGACACGTTCCGCGGCGGCTCCTTGAGCTCGCCCGGCGGGTTCGCGCCCGCCATGAGCCCCGTCACCGCTGGAAAAAAGACCGCGAAAAGCATCCACAACGAAGGTCCTTCGCCCGCCGTGCCGCCGAAACGGATCGAAATGTCAGACGGCCAGAGGTTCGACGTGAAATTCTCCGGTGAGAAACGCAGTGCTGCCTCCGTCAGAAATACGAAAATGGATACCCCGAGGACACCGAGGATGACGTAGTGCACCTGGGCCGTCCAGCGCGCGCGCACGTATGTCGCCGCAAACAGGCAGCCCGCGGCAATCAGCGCCACGGCCAGCCCCTGCTCCCGCAAGGGCGGGAAGGTTTGTGTCGCCACGATGGAAAACGCGAGCGCATAAAACGACACCGCCATTGTCTGGGCCAGGAACAGCATGAGGCCGATGGCGCCGCCGAGCTCCGAGCCAAGCGCCCGGCTGATCGCGTAGTAGGCGCCGCCGCCGCGCACTGCCGTGTTGGTGAAGACCGCGCCTGCCGAAAGGGCCGTGAGCAACGCGATGGACTGGGCAAAAAGAAGAACGGCAATGGCCCCGGCGACGCCTGCCTGCCCCACCACGAACGTGGACCGCATGAACAGAATGACGCTCAAATTCGCCACGAGACAGGGCGCAAACACCCGGCCAAAGGTGCCGGATCCATTCCGTTGATTTGTCTGGCTGTGATGCCGGTGCTCGGGAATATTCATGAGTGAACTGCTTCTACGCGCATGGGTGAAGATAGCCGGAAATTTCCGCCGGCCTCAGGCCACCACGCCAAAAACCGGCTTGCGGGTCTTCCATTGGCCCCGGGTGAAGTCCGGCACCTCCACGGGAACACTTCCTCTCGCGATCGATTCCCCCGACAACCCGACGACGCAACTCATGGTCACACTGTCATAAACATCGATCGGCGTCTGGGTCCTGGCGCGGACTGCCTGAACAAACAGGGCCAGTTCCAGCGCATCCGTACCGCCATGGCCGTCCTGCCCAGTGGCCCCCTCGCGCCACCAGGCGTGGCCAAACTCCTCCTGGTACGGCGAAAACGGCTCCCATTGATGGTATTCGGGGCTTCGCCCGGTGAGGCAGACCGCATCGCGCTGTTCATTATACAGCCCCAGCGTCCCTTGAATCAGCCAGCGGTTGTCATAGGGCCGTGGCAGCTGCATGTCATAATTGACGATGATCGTCTTTCCGCCATGGGTTCTTATGGTCGTCGTGACGATATCGCCCTGGGCGAACGGCCTCGTGGCATTGGGATGCTCCGGGCCGAACCGGCGCGCAAAATAGGCATTGATGCCCCGCTGTGCCGTGGCGGCAGAGCTGAGCGTGGCAAATGCGTCGCCGCAGTTGATGTCCATCCAGCTCAAGACCGGCCCCAGGCTGTGGGTGGGGTACTGGTCCCGGTTGTATTTGACCAGAAACTCCGCCGGCCAGCGATCGTTGCCTTCCGGGTCGAAAAACCAGTGATCAATGCAGTCATGCGAGTGAGCGCAGTGGCAGTGAACCGTCTCCCCGAGCAGGCCCTGCCGGATCATGTTGAGTACAGCCAGGTTATCCTCCCGGAAACTCCAGTTCTCCAGCATCATGCACGGGACGCCGGTCTGTTCGGACGTGTTCACCAGTTCCCAGCATTCGGCCACGTCCAGCGCTGCGGGCACTTCAACTGCCGCATACTTGCCGTTGCGCATGGCACACACCGCCATCGGCGTATGCCACTGCCAATACGACGCGATGACGACAGCGTCCAGGTCGTCGCGCGCCATCATCGTCTCATACGCATGCTCACTGTCCCCATACCCCTCGGGCTTCGGTTGCCCTGCACTCTCCACGAGCGCCTGTGCACGCGCCAGGTGTTCGCGGTTGATATCGCATACCGCCGGAATTTGCACCCCCGGGAGGCGCAACAGGGTGCGCGCCAGGCTGGTCCCCCGGTTGCCGGTCCCCGCAACGCCTACGCGGACCGGTTTCGGCCCGGCCTCCTGACCCCGCGCCCCAGCCGACAGGGCCAGGCCCGCCGAAGCCGCCATGCTCATCCCAACAAACTCCCTGCGCGACCAGTGTTGCGTCATGGTGCCCGCCTCTCTTTCGATGTTTTTCCACCACCGCAGCAAAGATGCCTGAGTGTAGCCATTTTCCCTGTCCGCGGCAACATCACGCCGCGGCAAAGCCGGCGCCGGCTGGATACACCCGCCCATCGTCTGCGCATCCGGCCCGCTGCGGCCGTTTGCACGAACCGGGCAGCCTGCGCGCACCTCCTCCGCCAGAACATCCCGAGGCTCCTGAAATTGCAGTACTGCATCGCCACGGACACTCTCCGGGATTGGCTCCCAATTCAAAAACTGTCAAAACTCTTTAGAAATGTCACATGTCTTAGCTCGTTAGAAATGTCACGTTGCCGTGGTTTCCGGGTTAGTCGCTGGGCGAGTTTTCCAAGGCTTGTGGGCAGGTGGCAGCAGGTGGCAGCAGGTGGCGGCCTGAAAGGCTGGGGGTTCGAGGTCTGTCATGCCGAAAAGGACGCCGGCGGCGGACAGCCCCGCACGATTGCGTTCCGGAATGTAGGGGCAGGCCCCTACGCGCTGCGGAAAGCAATCCACGCGTGGACTCCCATCCCCGGGCGTTCGCCTTTAAGAAGGGCAGACACAGGGGTCTACCCCGGCGTGTCCGTCAAAACAGGGTAACCCCAGAGAAAATATTTCTTCGCGGCCCGGCTTGTTCCCGTTGCGTGGCCTGGCCATGCCCTCGTCTGGGCTGATGGGACCGCTGTATTAGATAGAAAGAAAGCCAGAAAGGGATTGCCATAGAACCGAGTGTGTGCTAATCTGTCGTACAGGTAATGAGTGAGAATACGTCGCTCGCTTCGCAGGGGCCTGAATTCAGCCGGCGGGGCTGAATTCGTTGGATTGGCGCGTGG
>ERZ795030.3522-NODE-3522-length-16528-cov-4.940387_pt1 | contig 16528 bp, 11 predicted proteins | sample MGYA00375122_ERZ795030 | MGnify/ENA primary metagenome ERZ795030 (study PRJEB30165, sample SAMN05720146) | activated sludge metagenome | isolation source: anaerobic digester from wastewater treatment plant | place: Japan | collected 2015-04-20 ...
AATTCACGCAGTTGCAGTCGAACATCGCGGACGCCATCCAGGCCCTGCCGCGTTACTGAGGAGCGAAAATGCGAACCCTGAATGAAGCAGACACCCTATCGGGATCGGACGTGTCGCTTCTTTCAGCGCTCAAGAGCGGCATTGCCGCCGTCCTGCCAGGGTGCGACGTCTGGCTCTACGGAAGTGTGGCGCGCGGGCCACAGACTGCCGAGTCCGATTATGATTTGCTCGTATTGACCGACGAGCCGGTTTCGACGTCCGTGCAAGCGCGTGTGCGCGACGTAACGTACGCGATCGAGTTGGAAAAAGGAATTGTGTTTTCAACGGTTTTTCGCACGCGCACCGTGTGGGACAGTCCGTTGATGAAGGAATCGCCGTTCCACGAAGAAGTGACGAAGGACGCCATAGCGCTATGACGCCGGAGCGCGCACAGCAGATCGCGTACCGCATGGAGCGCGCACACGAAGCGTTGAGCGCGGCCCGACTGCTGCTGGAGCGGGGTCATGTATACGATGCGATCAACCGTATGTATTATGCCGGTTTCTATGCGGTTGTGGCCTTGCTCTTGGTAGACGGATTGTACTCCAGTAAGCACACGGGCGTGCGTGCGCTGTTTAATATGCACTGGATACGAACAGAAAAGTTGCCTGTAGAAGTGGGTAAGTTTTTTCAGTTGCTCTTTGATTCACCCATGACGTGGATTACAGCGATTTCCCCGCCGTTACGATAGAGGACGCGCGGTCTATGGAGAAAGAGGCGACGCGCTTTGTTTCGAGAATTGAGGAAGAGCTCGCGCAGCTCACGAAATGAACTGCGCTTTTGCATTGCATGTGCAGAACCGTTGAGAGGCAGAACATGACGACGATCAGCAAAGAGTACCGCACCGTTAACCAGATCATCGGGCCGCTGATGCTTGTCGAGGGCGTCGAGGGCGTCACCTATGGCGAACTCACCGACATCAAGCTCGGCAACGGCGACGTGCGCCGCGGACGCGTGCTCGAGATCAACGGCGACAAGGCGATGGTTCAGGTGTTCGAGGGCACCAGCGGCTTGGCGTTGCAGGACGTCAAAGTGAAATTCCTCGGCAAGGGCATCGAACTGGGCGTGTCGGCGGACATGCTCGGGCGCGTGTTCGACGGGTTCGGACGCCCCATCGACGACGGCCCCGCGATCATCCCCGAGAAATGGTTGAACATCAACGGCAACCCGATGAACCCGTACGCCCGCGACTATCCCAACGAGTTCATCCAGACCGGTGTCTCGACGATCGACCTTCTCAACACCCTCGTGCGCGGTCAGAAGCTGCCGCTCTTCTCGGGGTCGGGTCTCCCCCACTCCCGTTTGGCCGCGCAGATCGCCCGCCAGGCGCGCGTGCTCAAGACGGGCGAGAAATTCGCCGTGGTCTTCGCCGCGATGGGCATCACGTTCGAAGAATCGGAATTCTTTATCTCCGACTTTCGACGCACCGGAGCCATCGAACGCGCCGTGCTCTTCATGAACCTCGCCGACGACCCGCCCATCGAACGCGTCGCCGTGCCGCGCATGGCGTTGACGGCGGCGGAATTCCTGGCGTACGAAAAGGGCATGCACGTGCTCGTGATCCTCACCGACCTCACAAACTACTGCGAGGCCCTGCGCGAAATTTCCGCCGCGCGCAAAGAAGTCCCAGGCCGCCGCGGCTATCCCGGCTATCTCTACACCGATCTTTCGACGATCTACGAGCGCGCCGGACGCATCAAGGGCAAGGAAGGCTCGATCACCCAGATCCCCGTGCTGACCATGCCCGAGGACGACAAGACGCACCCGATCCCCGACCTCACCGGCTACATCACCGAAGGGCAAATCATGGTCCATCGCGGTTTGCACGCACAGGGCATCTACCCGCCCGTGGATGTGTTGCCGTCGTTGTCGCGCTTGAAAGACAAGGGCATCGGCGACGGCAAGACGCGCGAAGACCACGCCGACGTGATGAACCAATTGTACGCGGCGTACGCGCGCGGCAAAAACGCCAAAGAGCTTGCGGTCGTCCTCGGCGAGTCGGCATTGAGCGAAGTGGACCTGTTGTTCGTGAAATTCTCGGACGCCTTCGAGTCGCGCTTCGTGACCCAAGGCGAGGACGAGAACCGCGCCATCGAAGACAGTCTCGCCATCGGCTGGGACCTCCTCGCGATGCTTCCCAAGACCGAACTGAAGCGTATTCGCGAGAAGTACATCGAGAAATATCATCCGAACAAGTAGGGCATAGGTTTGGTCGGTCGAATTGAGAAGAGTTTTAACACAAAGGGCAGAAAATCTTCTTTTCCTTGCTCTTTCTTCCCTTTGTGAATCTCGGTGTCCTTTGTGCCTTTGTGGTGAATCTTAACGCTTGATTAGGTGAGTGGATATGCGTTTAGCGGTGAATCCCACACGAATGGAGTTGTTGCGGCTGACGCGCCGCTTGCGCGTGGCGCAGCGGGGGCACAAGCTGCTCAAAGACAAACTCGACGGACTCATGAAGGAATTCATGGGGCTTGCCGTCGAGTACAAGCAGGCGCGCATGGCCATCGACGACGAGTTGCCGCACGTTCTCAAGCTGTTCGTGCTGGCCGAGGTCACGTCCTCGCGCGCCATCACCGAGAACGCCCTCGAAACCACGCGCCAGACCCTCGACATCAAACAGGGCCGGCGCCGCATCGTGAGCGTCGTCATCCCGCAATTGGAATTCACCTTCGGCGACGCGCAGGGCGGGTACTCGCTGCTCCACACCTCGCCGGAACTCGACCAGGCCATCGCGCGCCTCAAGGCCTTCCTGCCCAAACTGCTGCGCATGGCCGAACTCGAAGAAACCGTCCGCCGGTTGAGCGAGGAAGTCGAAAAGACCCGCCGCCGCGTCAACGCCCTCGAGCACACCTTTATCCCGCGCATGCTCGAAACGGTCAAGTACATCAAAAACAAGCTCGACGAAATGGAGCGATCCAACACCAGCCGCTTGATGAAGATCAAGGCGCAACGTCTCGCCGCGGAAGCATAACGCTGGCAATTGCACACCTCCGCGCTATCATCCTCGCCTCCCGCGCGGGTGGCGAAACTGTTCGGGCGAGGCAATGGGAGACCAACCATGAAGGCGTTTTATTGCGCAGGCACGCATTGGGACCGCGAGTGGTATGAGCCGTTTCAGGAATACCGCATGTGGCTTGTCGAGCTTATCGACAGCTTGCTGGACCTGCTCGACAGCGACCCGGACTACCGCTGTTTCCATCTCGATGGCCAAGCGATCGCGGTGCAGGATTATCTCGACATTCGGCCCGAGCAAAAGGACCGGCTGCTGGAGCATCTGCGCAACGGACGCATTCTCGCGGGGCCATGGCACGTCCTTCCCGACGAGTGGCTGATCTCGAGCGAAAGCTACATCCGCAACATCATGAAAGGCATGCGCACCTGCCGCAGCCTGGGCTTCGAACCGATGGACTTCGCATACACGCCCGACCAGTTCGGCCACGTCGCCGCGTTGCCGATGATCATGACCGGCTTCGGCCTCAAGACCGGCATCGTCTGGCGCGGCACGCAGGATGAACACTTCCCCGCCCACTTCGTCTGGGTCGGACCGGACGGCAGCCGCATGGTCACGCACCGCCTCGCGGATTACGGCGGCTACAACCCCTTTCTCTCCAACGTGCGTTGTCATTGGATCGAACGCGGCTGGACGGAGGAGGACGTTGAGAAGTACGTAGAGCCTTATCTGGAAGCAGAGAAATCCCGCTCAGCAACGCCGCTCATCCTGATGCTCGACGCGCTCGATCACATGCCTCCGGACGGACGGATGCCGGGCTTCATGAAAGCCATGCAGGCGCGTTATCCCGACGTAGAGTTCGTGTGGGGCTCGCTTGCGGAGTATGGCGCCGAACTGCGCCAGCACATTGACAGCCTGCCTGAGCATCGCGGCGAATTGCGCTTGCCCTTGCGGGATGCAGCCCGACGTTGGCAGTACCTCATCGCGCACACCCTCAGTTCGCGGTATCCGATCAAAAAACGCAACAGCGAATGCGAGACGCTCTTGGAAAAATGGGCCGAGCCGTACGGGCTGTTCCAGGCGATGGCGGGCGGCAAACCGATTCTTCGTTATCTTGACCTCGCCTGGGAGTATCTCATCAAGAACCATCCGCACGACTCGATCTGCGGATGCAGCATCGATCAAGTCCACCGCGACATGCACTACCGCTTCGACCAGTGCGCGTTGATCGCCGACGGCTTCGTGCGCAGGGCCATGGCGGACCTCGCGCACGCCGATGCCGCCCCCACAAACCAAACCAACATCGTGATCCACAATCCCCTGCCGTTCGCGCGATCCGGTCCCTTCGAGGTGACGCTGCATTTCCCATGCGATTGGCCGAAGAAATATGTCGACGGTCTCGCTTCGGGCGAGTCGATAAACCAATTCCGACTCTTCACGAAAGACGACGCGCCCGTCCCATTCCAACTGCGCAAAATCGCGCGCGGCATCGAGTGCAAACCGCTCGCCCCCAACGGACGCCTTGGCCACGGCCTCTTTGACCTATACGATGTGCTGGTCGACATGGAATTGCCGTCGTGCGGCTTCGCGGGACTACGCGCCGAGCCATGCGACGAGGCCGTGCGCCATTTCGACAGCCTCCGCACGGGGCCTCTCAGTGCCTCGAACGGAGTCTTTTCGTTCACGCTGAATGCAGACGGATCCGGAACGCTGGAGCACGCCGCGTCCCAAAAGCGTTACGACGGCCTTTTCCAGTACGAGGATTGCGGCGACAGCGGCGACGGTTGGACGCGCGGTCCGCTCGTGAACGATCTCGTGTTTCGCTCGCCCGGCAGTCGCGTCACGACGGCGGTAGAAGAAGACGGGCCTCTGCGCACAGTCTTCCGCGTCGATCGCGAGTTCGACCTGCCGCGCGAGATGGATCGGCGCACCTGGTGGCGTAGCGAAGACCGCGGAACGTTGCGCGTCGTCGACCGCATCTACGTCGAAAAAGGCGCCTCCATGCTTCGCGTGCGCACAGAGGTCCGCAACACGATCAAAGACCATCGTTTCCGCGTGCTGTTCCCGACCCGTCTCGCAGCGGATCGTTCCTTCGCCGATACGCCCTTCGCGATTGTCGCGCGCGACATCGCGATACCGCCGGAAACGGTGGCGTGGGCGGAGCGGGTCAATCCCGAAAAACCGTTCACCAGTTTCTTCGGCGTGCAGAACGGCGCGGCGGGCATCGCCTTGATTTCGGGCGGCGGGTTGCATGAATACGAGGTGACCCAGACTCCCGACCGAAGCCTCGCACTAACGCTGTTCCGATCAACGTGCAAAACCGTTCGAACTTCCGGCGAGCCCGATGGGGAACTGCTCGGAACAATGACCTTCGAATACGGTCTGCACCCCTTTGGCGACACATTCGATCCCGTGCTCGCCCTCAACATGGCGAGCCAACTGCAAACCGACATACGCACCCACGGCGTCGCCGAACTTCCGGAAACGATTTCGCACCTGTCGCTCCGCAAGGGCGCCGTCGTCGTAACCGCAATCAAGCCCGCCGACGACGGCGATGGCGGCATCATCCGTTTCTGGAATCCGGGCGGCGCCGCCCTGCATGACGAAGTCCGCTTTTCCGTTCCGCTCCGCGAGGCCCGCTCCTGCAACCTAAACGAAGAGCCCGGCGCGCCGATCACGCTCAACCCAACCGGTTCCCTGCCTGTGACCGTTCCCGCCTACGGCCTGGCGTCCGTGCGTTTCCGGTGGTGAAAAAACTGTCGCCGGGGATGCGCCCATTGCCACATCCCCGGCATTCAATGCCGTCCTCGCAACCAGGCCCCTATGGGACCTGTACGCTGACCTCCACGATCTGAGTCGTCCCGTCGTCGCCTTGCACGCCAAACGAGTAATCGTGCGTCCCGCTGCTCAACCCCGTTCGCTTCACCGTCACGGTGACGTCGTCCCGCTCGGTCGTCGTCGAGCCCGACGAAGGAGAAACGCTTATCTCCGGCGGGAGCCCTCCCGTTTGCACCGTCCACGTCAGCGTGCTTTGGCCCGTATTCGCGATGCTGAACGTCTGCGAGTCCACAAGCGGCTCGAAAGTCAACGTAAGCGGCGTCACGCTCATCACCGGAGGCAACACCGACGCCCATACCGTCACCACCGTGGATCCTCCCACGCCCGACGATCCGCCATCCCAATTCACCGTCATGGCGCCTGCGTACAAACCGGCAGGCCCCGTGCGATCCAGGGAAACCTTGACGATGTGCGGCACGAACGTGTCTTCAATAACGCCCTCGGAAGGACGCGGAACCACGAAACTCGGCTTGTCGCCCACTTTCCAGTTCAACACGACGTTGGCCGGAGCGAGAATGCCGCCGATGTTTTCGATGCTGAAATCCAGCGTATGGAACGCGCTGCCGAAATCCAAAACGCGCGGCGTCATGACCGCCGACGGGAAAGCGGGCCCAATCGAAGCCGCCGCGGGAAGAAGCCGGAACGCCGTGGGCGCGATAAACTGCTTGGGATCGACGTCGCCGCCGTAGATGCCGTTGTCAACCGCGAAATTTATCAGAAGCGGCGCGGCGGGCAATCCCGAAAACTGCAGCGCCACAAGATCGCCGAAGGCGCCAAACGGCAACACCGCATCCGGACTCGGCGCGTCGAAACGGTACACGCCGCTGCCGCCCGTGCCAAAATCCGCCACAAGAGTCTGAGACCAATCCTCGATGATGCCGCCGGTGGCTGCGGAAACGCGCGCAAGAACCAAACCCGCCGGCGCATCAACCGTGAATTGCAGCTTATTGATATTGCGCGGCACATACTCCGCCCGCACGATGACCGTCGCTTTTCCGCCCGAAATGCCCGAGCTCCGCACCGAAAGCTGCCCGAGTTTGACCTGGCCTATCACGGTGTCGAAATCCAGACTCTGATCCTCCGACGATCCCTCGATAACGCCTTGATCGGGAATGTCGCCAGGATCGTCGAACTGCGCGCTGAAACGCGTGGGCACGCTGGATTCGGACGAAAGCGTCACGTAGCCAAGAACGAGTTGGGCGTTCAAATCGTTGGGAATGGTCAACGGCCTCGGCTCGTCCGGCGTGGGCGACCGGAACTGAAGCCGCGACGCCATGCCGGACTGCGTCGGATTGTTCTGTGAATCCGGAAGAACTGGATAGAAATGGCCGCCGGTCTCGTGCGAAAGACGCGACAGCACCTCGTTATTGATAGCCTTGCCCCACGCAACCGAAAACACGCGAATCTTGTCTTTCTTGAGATCCGTTATCAAGGAAGCCACGTCGCCCGGGGGCGTGGTGAGCCATCCATCCGTAACGACCACAACAGCGCGAACATCCGCGTCATCAAACGGCATGAATATGCCGTCCCGCGCCACCAGCGATCCCGCCGCCGCCTGAATGGCCGGCAGCAGCTCCGTCGCCCCGTGATCGGCGATGTGCGTGGTCTGCAACGCGTTAAGCAGCGAAGCCTTGTTGGTGGTGAAACTCTGCCGGACCGACGCCGCCACGCCGCGATCATGAAACTCCATCAACGCGACCTCATAGGCTCCGGGCTCGGCGTTGGCCCCAAGCTGGTCCAACACCCCTTCAAAAAACGCCTGACCCGCCGCGTTGTATACGGTCTGCAAGGGGTCCGGACCGGGGATGCCAAGCCCCTGCGCCGCGGCAAACATGCTTCCGGAATAATCCAGCAAAAGGACGATGTGCGTGCGCACGCTGTTCCCACGCCGCAAAAATAGGTTCGTCTCCGTTTGCTCCAGCGGAATCGCCTTCTCGAGAATTCGAAACGCCGGCGCGCCGCCAGACGCCGGACGTTCCAGCTCGGCAATCTGGCTCGGCGTCAAGGTGATCGCCCGATCCTGCACATCGCGCAAAATGGCGACCCAGCGCACCAGCGAAGGAGGCCGCAAACGCGCCTCGGCGGTCTCAAAACTCAACGACGGCGACTGCACGGACACCGTCACTTCCGCAGGCGCAATGTCCATGTTGATGTTGCCGCCTCCGTCCAAGGCATACACGGTGAGAATCCCAACGGCCCCGCTGCTGTCGAGCGAAGAACGATCCACCGAAACGCTGATCGGCTGCACATCCTTCACCGAACCGGTCACGCCTCGGCTCGAGCCCGTTTCGGGATAGACAAACAGCCATTTCTTGTTGCTGACGATCTTGAAATTGAGAATGGTGTTCGCATCCCCCGCATTGAACACGGCAAACGCCTCGGAATCCTTGTCGAACCCCAAATCGAGATTGTCGACATCGGTCGCGATCGCCGGACGCAACGGGACCACCATCGACACTTCCACGGTCGCCTTGCCCCCGTTGGACGATATCGGCAATTGGTAAACATAACTGCCCGAAGCGAGATTCGTCCGGGAGACCGTCAGCGTCACGCGCGTGCTCCCGCCCGCCGTCAACGAATCCGCAGACGGGCGGATCGCGAGCCACGGCGGCAACTTGCTCGGATCGGCGCTCCAATCCAGCGTGCCGGTGCCCTGATTCGAGACAATCATCTCCGCCGAAGAACGCGAATCTCCGAATGCCGCCAGAGGCTGGTCCTCCGCCGTAACCGCCCCGGTGTCAACCCCCAGCAACGGTTCGACCGCCACCGAAAGACTCACCCGAATCAGCGCATCGCCCGCATTCGACGTGACCCAAACATCCGTCGCGTACGTCCCAGGCGCAAGCGCAACGCCCCCCGGAAAACGATTGGCGGTCAAAAGCGCCGGCTGCGGCGTCGCGCCCGCCGTTCCCTGCAAAGGACTGATGCTCAGCCAATCGGGAAGACTCGCCCCGTTTATCTGCCACGTCACCGATCCCACGCCGCCATTGCGGATGGACGCCAACTTGCTCGTGGCGAAACTGCCAAAATTCACCTGCAGCGGCGTCACCTCGAGCGTGGCGGGAAGAGCCGAAACGTTCACCGCAACCGTGGCAACGCCCCCGTTGGAAACGATGGCGACGGCCCCGGCATTCGCGCCCGCCTGCATCGCCGGATGCGACCGATCCACCGTCACCGTCACCGCATCCGCCTCCGTCGTCGTCTCGCCCGAAACCGGCGCAACGCTCAACCACGGGGCCGAGGGACTCGCCGCCACCGCCGCGCTCCACGCAAGCGTGCCTGTGCCCGTGTTGCGCACGCTAAACACGCCTTCGTTCAGGTTCGAGGCAATATCGAGGGTTTGAGTCGAAACCGTCAACTGCGGAACTGCCTGACCCACCGCCATGGTCACGTTGATCGTCGCGTTGCCCCCATTGCTTTGAATGGAAATGGAGCCGCTATACCCTCCCGGAGCCAGCCCGCTGCGCGAAACCGTCAGTTGAACCGCATCGGTTTCCGTCGTGGCCGTGCCCGCGCCCGGGGCAACCCCCAACCACGGCAGGCCATTGACAACGCTCCACGACAACATCCCGCCGCCCGTATTCCGAACGGTGACGGTCTGACTCGATCCCGCATCGCCGAACGACACATCCTGTGCGCTCACCGTCAACACAGGCGGATTCGGCGGCTCCGTCACAACGACACTCACCGGAACCGTCATGGAGCCGCCGTTCGAGGCAAGGACCAAAGCCCCCGAAGTCGTTCCCGCAGGAAGCCCCCCATACGCAACCGTAAGCGTAACGCTGGAAAGACCCGTCGTCAGAACGCCCTGATCCGGCGCCACCGTCAACCACGCAGGCGCGCTCGCAACGCTCCACCGGAGCGTTCCAGAACCGCCATTCGACAACGTCAGCGTATCCGTCATGGATCCGTTTGCAAACAAAAACGCGGCCGGGAAGGCTTTCAGAAATGGGCCGCCGCCCGGACATCCGACGCTTAACGCCCCAAGCGCCGCCAGCGCAACGCCGGCCAGTGCGACACGACCGATTCTTCGCGACATATAACGCTCCCCTCTCCCTTTGCCCGCCGCACGGCCCACGACCCTGGAACTGGAAATGCTCAGTGTTTCAACGGGTCCGTCGGGAACAAATCGTTGAAATCATCAAACGTATCGCCATCCGCATCCCACGCGCCCGCTGCATTCGGATTGAACGTGTTGTCCGCCGGCAAAGGCATGACCGTCGCCTGATTCGAGCCCGGACCGATCGCCAAAAACTCCGGATATTGGAAAAACTTGGTCACCGGCGGGTTTACGTACACGCGGTTGTCCACGCGCAACCCCAGCGCAAACACATCCGTCGGCTGGAGCCCCGAAAATTTGATGCGCAACAAATTGCCAAAAGCGCCATACCGCAACGGCGCATTCTCCGTCGTCAAAACGGTAAACACCTGGCTGGTCGGAATCGGAGACGCCGACTCCGTCTCCGGCACAAGCGTCCACCCGCTCAACAGTCCGTCCGGGACAATCTCCACCGTATACGGAATCCCCAGCGGCCCCGTAAACAAACGCACCCGCAATTGCGAAATGTTGCGCGGAATATATTCGGAACGCAGGATGACCTCGGCGGTCCCATCCTCCTGAATGCCCGCCGTGCGCAGCTCCAATTGGCCTGCGCGCACATCGCCGTCCGTAAAAACGCCCTCGCGCTGAAAACTGCCCCTTTCGCCTTTGTAGACGGCCGAAACCAAATACGTGTGCGTTCCTGCCTGAAAAAGCGCCACATACGACAGCACAACCTGACGGGCCAATTCCGCCGCAATAAGACCCGGCGCGTCCGGAGGCGCCCCGATTTGCCGATCCAGCAAATGGGTGAGTTCCGTGACCGAAGGCGCGGCATAATAGTGCCCGCCGGTTTCCTTGGCGATCTCGCGAAGCATATCGCTGTCCACCCGGTTGCCAAACCCAATGGGATACAAACGCACCCGATTGTCCTTCGCCAACGTAAGCATCTGCTCCTTCGTCGCCACCGACGACGTATCGCGACCATCCGTGACAAACACCAACGCCCGAACATCCGCGTCGTCAAAAGGCAACGCCGTCACATCCTCGTTGGCCAGCCGCGTGATCCCGTCCGATACGGCATCGAATATCTCGGAAGCTCCATGATCCGCCGGCGGAATGTCAAACGCCGCCAACGCATCCAAAATGGGCTGCTTGGCGGTCGAAAACCCATGTATCAACCGGTCCCGCTGCTGCCGTTCGTGATATTCCATGACAGCAACGCGATACGTGTCCGGCAGATCGGCGATGAATCCCGCCGCACCCGCCTTCATCTGCTGTATTGCGGCCCCATTGCCCGGTTCCGCGCCATACATGCTCCCTGTGTAATCCAACAACAGCACGACGTTGTACCGCAGATGCTTGGCATTCGTCACAAAAAAATTGGACTCGTCCAAGTCCAACGGACGCTCATCCTCGTATATGCTGAACGCCGTCTGAAGATTCGCCATCACGTCCGGGTCCAACGTATCAAGAGCCCGCCCAACGGAATCACGCAACAAAAATACAAACCGCTTCAAGAACGGCGGACGCGACCGGTTCTGGGCGCCCTCGAAGATGAGGGGGGCGCGCGTAGCCTTGATCGCAACCTCGACCGCCTGCGTCCCCGGAGCCGAAAGGGTGATCACGCCCGATTCCGCGTCCGCGTCGATCGCATCGCGATGGAGCGTCACCGTAAGCTTGACGCGATCTTGGCCCTGCTGCCCCGCCACCGCGACGCTGGTCCCGCCGCCAGGCTGGACGGAGAACAGCGATGAATCGCCGCTGGTCGCCGTAAACGTGAGAGTGCTGCCCGGCTCGCCGCTGTTGTACACATCGAACGTCAACGAAGCCGCTTCCGTCCCAAAATCCAGCAACGCCGGTTCCACGGCGATCTTCGCCTCAGACGCCGCCGAACCCGCAAACGAAAGCGTCACCGGCTGCGAACCGGACGGGGAAACAACCAAAAGCGTGAAACTTCGCATGGAGACAGGCAACAACGAACGGTCAACGCTCAACGCCACCACAACCGATTCCGACGCAGGCGTCGTTCCGCTGGACGGATTCGCCTGCAACCATGCCGGCAAAGCCGGATTGACCGCCTGCGAAACCAGCGTCCAACTCACCGCTTCCGCGCCAACATTCTGAAGCGTAAACGAACCCGATGTGCCCGACGCGCCAAAATCCACAAGGGTCGGCGCAATCTGGAGGGCCGGCGCGCCAGGCTCGGTCAACGCCACGCGCACAACCTGACTGCCGGCGTTCGAAGTCACGGTCACCGTGGCCGTATACGTACCCGGAGCAAGCCCCGCACGCAATGCCGTCAGCCTCACCCGATCGGTTTCCGTCGTGGCCGCGCCCGACATCACGTCGGCGACAAGCCAATCGCCGCCGCTGGACGTGGCAATCGCGATCGACCAGTTCAACGTCCCGCCGCCGGAGTTGAAAATCGTAAAACTTTCCGTGACGGCCCTATCGCCGAAGTTCAACGCAACCGGACTCACGGAAAGCGCCGGACGAGGCGCCGGGCATCCCGTCAACGCGGCGCAGGTCAACAACGCGCCCGCCAGGAGCAGAAACTTCGGACCAATGAAGATGCGTTGCGTCATGTTACGTCCTTCCTGCATCCCGCCGCATTGCCACACGACAAACCGCGATCTCCCTCAAACCAACGAAAAATCACGGACGTCAAGGCGCCGAAACCGCCAAAATAACGTTGATGCCGCTCGCCTGCAACGCCGGAACATCCACCAGGAGGGCCTGATCGCTCAACTGCGCCTCCTCAAGCACCACCGAATCCCCCGGCCCCAAACCGCCGTTGGCGGCATTGGTCACCAGCGCCTGAATATCCGCCGTCGGATTGCCAAACAGCGACAACATATCCAGATTGATAAGACCCGCCAACGGAGAAAGATCGAACACCCGGTTATTGTCCAAATTCAACGTCATGAGTGAAGTCAAATTCGCCAGCGGACGAATATCGGATACCTCGTTGTCCGACAGATCGAGATACGTCAAGTTGACGCATTTCTCGAGTCCTGTCAGGTCCGCAATCGCCATGTCGCGTGCGGTCAGCTCGCGCAAATCCAACAATGCGTCCTCCGTCAAAAAACCAAGCGGATGATCGAGCGCAAGCCGAACCGCCTTGTCCAAATTCGGATCCTTGATAAACGCGACCCTTGAGACGCCCGGACATCCGACGGCGAAAACCATCACCGCCATCAACACGACGCCAAAGGCGCTCCGCATGTGCCACTTGCTTTTCATGGTCTTACCCCTTCTTTCACACCGCCCCGACTTGGAACGTTTGCTCGCGCCGGACACGCTCCCACAGCGCCGCACAGACACTCGCGGCCATCACGGCGATACACAGTTCGCTTTCATAGATTATGGCCTGCTTCCTGCCATATGTCAATAGTTTTTCTTTCGTGAAAGACCCTATAAGGGACTTGATTCCCGAAAAGGATCGATATTCGCGAGTGCATACGCCGCAAAACCCGCAAAACTTCCTTTCCTCTCAGCACACATGAACATGGCCGCACGTCGCACATCGCCCGCCCCCATCGACGCAGCCGAATAATGAGCTTTTTACTATTTATGAACATCTCGCCCCACTCAGGCCCTTCACGCTCTACATGGCATGCCCCTCGTCCTGTTTTCCGCGGCCTTTCACGATCTTCTTCATGCAATGCCCCGATCCCCCCGCCCCTACCGCCAAACCCTATCGGGGCGATTCGACAACTCGCCACACAAGCAGTACAATGAAGCGCGATTCCGCTCTACGGAGGATTCCATCATGATCGAATTGGAAGTCTTGGGGATTCACAGCGACGGCCAATCCGCCCCCCTGGTTCTCTTGCGCCACGAAGAGCGCTTGTTGCCGATTGTCGTCGGATTTGCCGAAGCCGACGCCATCCATGCCGCCCTGACGCACCGCGATCTGGGAAGGCCTATGACGCACGACCTTATCTGCAATATTCTCGCTGGACTCCAAGGCGTGTTGCGGTCGGTCACCATCTATAAACTCGAGAACGACACCTTCTACGCCTATTTGAGCATCGAGCAGGTCTCCGGCGACGGCGACACCCAAGAAGTTCTCCGGGTGGATGCACGCCCCAGCGACAGCATCGCCATCGCCTTGCGGGTGGAAGCGCCCATCTTCGTCGCCGAAGAAGTCTTGGAAAAGGCCGGACAGGACATCTCCACGCTCGGGACGCAAGAGGACGACGAGGAAGGCGAGTCCTCCGAATTCGACGCATAGACCGCGTCTCTTCCCCCCTTCGTTGGCACGGCGAAAATGGCGGAAAGCCTTTATCGTCTGGCGAGGTCTCCGGAACGCAAAAAGGGAACGGGGTTGCAGGCCTTGGCATTGCGGCGCACTTCATAGTGCAGGTGATTGCCCGTGGCCCTTCCCGTCGAGCCGACATGCCCAACGATTTCCCCCCGTTCCACCCGCTGTCCAACCCGCACAACCCGTCTGCTTAGATGGGCATAAAGAGTCTGATACCCCCCGTCATGCTCCAGGACGATCACTTCTCCATACCCGCCTCGATTGCGTCCCGAAACAACACAGCCCCCACTCGCCGTAGCATGCACGGGCGTGCCCTTGGGAGCGGGAATATCGATTCCTTGATGAATGCGCTGACCGCCTCCATTTGACGCAGACCGAGCCCCAAAATCCGAAGAAATAAGCCGATATTGAGCCGTAAGCGGCCATCCTGCGGGGACAGAGGCGGACGGTTCCTGGACGCGTGGCCGACCGGTCGCGCAGGCAGGCAATACAAGGATCGCTGCCAGCAACAACGCCCTGACGACAGCGCGTTTCACCACGCCATATCCGGTCTTTTCCGTCAAAATCCCTCTTCTGCAGACCCTTTTCGAAAAAGATCGGATGCCTTTTCGCCTATCCCGTTCTCGCATTTTTCGGCGCCAACCCTTGGCCGTGCAGTCCCACAAAACTCCTCGGAAACGTGATTTTTTGTTTTTCTGTCAATATATTACCCCGCATACGCACTTTTGGCAAGGAAATTCGATGGATCGTGTTCTGGGAACTATAACGGCCTATCGCCGGAACGCATGAGGGAGAGTTTGGCCGTTTCCTCGTAAAACCGGTCCAACGGCAAGGCGGTTCGGGTCACGCAGTTGAAAAAATTGTAGCGCGCGAGGTCATGGTCGATGATGGAGTCCTGGGTTTCTTCGTAGATCACGGTGCCGGGGATAGGGGTCAGGATCGTGAAGGCCGGGAATACGGCCCGGTGCGCACCCAAGAAATCCGACAGCGCGCGGAAGTCATCCAGTTGGTAGTCGGGGGGAATGATGTAGACGGCGCGGATCATGATGCCGTTGTCGTTGAGGACGCGGACGGCTTCGGATATCAACGGCACGTTCGTGTTTTTGTTGTAGCGGCGCAGGTCGGATTCGCGGAACGACTCAAAGCCGGAGATGACCACGCGCAAGCCATTTTTCGCCAAGCGTTCGATGATCGCGGGATTGGCGGCGATGGTGTCCACGCGTATGTCCATCGCGAAGGTTTTGTGGATTCCTTCCTCGACGATGCGGTCCATGAGTTTCTCGGCGAAATCCAGGTTTCCCAAGGTGTTGGCATCGGCAAACCGCACGGCGGCGTAGTCGTCGAGGGTCTTCAATTCGTCCACGACGCTCTCGACAGTCCGGGGGACATAACGTCCGCCAAACTGCGGCCAGACGGAGCAGAACGAGCACCGGCAAGGACACCCCAACGACGTGAAGACGTAGGTGCTCAGGCCCGGCTGCGGTACGATTCGATATGCCTGCACCCAGCGTTGCAGCACGATCCGATCGGGCGCGACAAACGATCCGTCCTCGTCCAGCGACGCGCCCTGCGTGCGGTGCAAGCCAGTCGGCGTTTGCAATGCAATACCGCCGATGGCGTCGAACGGCTGGCGCTTCTCGTGCGCCTCGACGATCGCGCGAAAGGTCCGGACCGCTTGTCCCATGCAGACGACGTCTGTCGAGGTGTTGGCGAAATGTTGCGGGCACAGCGTTGCATGGACGCCACCGGCCACGGTAAGGATGCCGGGGTGGTGGCGTTTGGCGGCATCGAGCAGTTCCATCGCGGCGGGAAATTCCGAGGTCACGACGGTCACGCCGACGATATCGGGCCGGAAGCGCTTGATGTGCTCGGCAAGCAATGTGACCGGTGGCGGCGAATCGGGCCACAGGTCGTACTCGCCCTTCATGTCGAGCAACGCGACGTCGTGGCCGTTCAGCCCGGCGGCAAGCGTGGCCAGTCCCAGCGGAGGTCCCGCGAGTTTGCCGTGGATGTAGCGCCGCGCGTCCTCGGGGGCGTGTTGGAGGATGGCATTCTCGGACGAACGCGGCGGATTAACGAGAAGAATGCGCACCGGAGGCAGCCTCCTGCGTGCGGTGAAGCCGCCGAATCAGTTTCTCGGCCGTCTGGAGAATCTCCTTGCGGTCCACGATCTTATCCACGATTCCATGCTCCAAGGCTTCCGGCGCAAGGATCGATCGTCCGGTCAGGATCAGCTCGATGGCCTTCGCCGAACCCGTCAATTCCGGCAACCGGACCGTGCCGCCGCAGCCAGGGATCAACGAGAACTGCGTCTCGGGCAGCGCAAACACCGCGCGCGGCGTTGCGAGACGGAAATGACACGCGAGGGCCAGTTCGAATCCGCTCCCCAAAC
>ERZ795030.3524-NODE-3524-length-16518-cov-6.676122_pt1 | contig 16518 bp, 14 predicted proteins | sample MGYA00375122_ERZ795030 | MGnify/ENA primary metagenome ERZ795030 (study PRJEB30165, sample SAMN05720146) | activated sludge metagenome | isolation source: anaerobic digester from wastewater treatment plant | place: Japan | collected 2015-04-20 ...
TGCTGATGCTGAGGAAATGACCGAGTTGTTCAAGGATTTCATATATCGTGAATCAGAACGACGAGGGGAGTTACTGATTAACGCGAGGAAACGCGACATCGACGCCTACAACCTCACTGCCGATGAAAAACTTGCTCCCCTTGTTGTCATCGTAGACGAATTTGCCGACTTAACGGATCAATTATCAAGTCGTCAGGAAAAAAACGACTTCTATACACCTATTCGAAAGATAGCGCAAGCCGGACGTAGTAGAGGAATTCATTTGGTACTATGCACACAGCGCCCATCGGCTGACCTTGTGCCATCAAACATCAAGGCTCAACTCAATGGGCGGTTAGCTTTACGCGTCAACGATGCGATTGCTTCAAGAATGATAATTGATGACAACGGTGCAGAGCGTTTGCAGAAACACGGCGATATGCTCTATAAAACTGAGACTGGTACTGAGCGCGTACAGGGTTACTATATTGATATCCCTGAAGTGGAGAACATTGTCAACGAGGTTATGACTAACAACACAGGAAACTAAAATAGAACGATTTAACGATTCCTATATTTTTTAATTATTCCCCTTGCCCTTATCTGGTGGGTGCATAAAATAACGATTAGGGCGCAAAAGGCCAGCAATATTAAGGGAAAAATCAAATCCGAAGCTACTGCTAAAAACGCAAAAGCCCTGAAATCGCCTGATTTCAGGGCTTTTGCGCATAGAAAAATAGCTTGCCATTGTATCAATGACAAGCTACTTAGGTGGTGGAGCCGAGGGGAGTCGAACCCCTGTCCGAAAACCTGTCGACAAGACTTTCTACGAGCGTAGCTTATGTTTTAATATTCCCTCCGTCCGGCTCCCGTAAGCAGGATCCGGGTTTCAGTAGCTTCATAAAGTCCCGCCCGCGGCAAAGCTTACGCGGGTTGGTTCCCCACATTAATGACGCCCGTATCCGACGGCGTGGGCACCGCCGGGCGGACGGTCACTGCTTAAGCAGCAACGGGTGCGAAGTTTACTTCGTCGTTTGGTTTTTAAATTTCCCGCTTTTATCGAAGCGCGGGGCTTCGGCTCGCTTATCCGGCCTCCACGATCCCCGTCGAAACCATTTACGGCCCCATGAGCGGCGATCCGCCGTGAATACTATTATACACGAATCTGCGCGTTTAGTCCATATTCCTCATCTTGCGGTCCATGTCGCGCTTGGCGTCGCGCTCGGCGATCGCGTGGCGCTTGTCGTAAAGCTTTTTGCCCTTTGCGACGGCAAGCTCGAGCTTGACCTTGCCGTCCTTTAAGTACATGCGCGTGGGTATGAGGCTGTATCCGTCCGCCTGGGAAAGCGACTGGAGCCTGCGTATTTCCGACTTGTGCAGCAGCAGTTTCCGGTTGCGAAACGGATCTCGGTTGAAGATGTTGCCCTGCTCGTAAGGGCTGATGTGCATGCCGATCACATACATCTCGCCGTTTTTCACCATGGCGTAGCTGTCCTTGAGGTTCACCTTGCCCGCGCGGATGGACTTGACCTCCGTGCCCACAAGCGAGATGCCGCACTCGTAGCTGTCCTCAATGAAGTATTCGTGCCGCGCGGCGCGGTTCTCCGCAAGCTGCCGCACGCCCTTTTTAACCGGCATATTCCCCCATCCCTTCCATCAAAAAAGTGGCCGCCGTTTTGACGGGCGCTTGCGCCCGTCAATTTATGATACTACGATTTCCTCCCGCGGGCAAGGCGGCGTTTGGGCTCGGGCTTCTTCGGCTTGCGCGCGGGCTTCTCGGCCGGCGCACTCTGCGAGGTGCCGCCGCGCGTGCCGTTGGCGAGCTCGAAATCGATCGTGCCCGCGCCGACGTCCACCGCGATCACGCGCACGCGGGCCTCGTCCCCCAAGCGGAAGACCCTGCCCGTGTTGCGGCCCACGAGGCGGTAGCGCCGCTCATCGCACTCGAAATAATCCCCCGCGAGCGAGGCCGCGCGCACCATCCCCTCCACCGTATTGCCCAGCCGGACGAAAAAACCGTACTGCGCGACACCCGAAATGATCCCTTTCTCGACGCTGCCGATGCGCGAAGCCATGTATTCGCACTTCTTCAGGTCGTCCGCGGCGCGCTCGGCCTCCATGGCGACAAGCTCCCGGTCGGAGCAGCGGCGCGCCATCTCCTCCATGGCCGAATCGTACTTTTCGCTCACCTGCGCACTCATGCCGCCCGAGAGCAGCAGCTTCATCATCCTGTGAACGACGAGGTCGGGGTATCTGCGAATCGGCGAGGTGAAGTGGCAATAGTATTCGGCGGCGAGGCCGTAGTGCCCGAGGCATTCCCCGGCGTAGCGCGCCTTTTTCATGGAGCGCAGCATCACGCGCGCGACGAGCGTTTCATCCTTGGTGCCCTTCGCCCGCAAAAGTATCTTCTGCAGCAGCGCGGGCTTCCCGCTTCCCATGCTCCTGACGCCGAGGCCGAGCGTGTTGAGGAACACGTTGAGCTCGTTAAGCTTATCCTTATCCGGCGTTTCGTGCACGCGGTACATCATGGGGATGCCCGCGGCGGCCGCGTGCGCCGCGACGGTTTCGTTCGCCTCGAGCATGAACTCCTCGATCATGCGGTTGGATATGCCGCGCACGGCGGCTTTGACGTCCACAGCGCGGCCCTCGGCGTCGAGCGTGATGTCGGCTTCGTCCAGATCGAAATCGAGGCAGCCGCGCTTCACGCGCTTCTCGTGCAGGATGGCCGCAAGCTCCTTCATATCCGTGAGCATGGGCAGCACGTCCGCGTATTTTTCGCACAAAGACGCGTCCCCGTCGAGCATGGCGTTGACATCGTCGTAGGTCATGCGGTGCGCGGAGCGTATGACGGTATCCGCCATGCGGTGGGATACGGGCTTCCCCTCGGCGTCGAGCCGCATGATGCAGGAGAAGGTGAGCTTATCCTCCCCTTCGTTGAGCGAGCACGCGCCGTTCGAGAGCTCCGCGGGAAACATGGGCAGCACGCGGTCGGGGAAATATACGCTCGTGCCGCGCCGGTACGCCTCCTCGTCGAGCGGGGTGCCTTCGGCGACGTAGGCGCTCACGTCCGCGATGTGCACGCCGAGAATCCACCCGTCGGCAAGCTTTGTGAGCGACACCGCGTCGTCGAGATCCTTCGCGTCCGCGCCGTCGATGGTGACGATAAGCTTGCCGCGAAGGTCTTCGCGCAGCGCGATCGCGTCCTCGGGCACGGGCTTGTTGAGCGCCTTGGCCTGCTTCGTCGCAGCCTTTGGGAACACGTCCGGCAGCTCCAGCCGCCGGATGATCGAGAGCATGTCGGCGCGCGCGTCGTCCCTCGCGCCGAGTATCTCCGTGATCTCGCCCAGCATGGGACGCCTGCCGTCGGGATAGCGCGTGATTTTGGCGACGACCTTATCCCCGTTCTTCGCGCCCAGAGTATGCCCCACGCCGATGAGCATGTCGAAGCATACGCGCGGCTCGTCGGGCACGACGTAGCCGCCCTCGGAACCGTCCAGCTCATATGTGCCCACGATGACCGCGTGCGCGCGAATGGCGATCATGGCGACCTCGGCCTCCTGCGTGCCGTTGTGGCTCGAGGTTTCCGCCGCGCGCGCCCAGACCATATCGTTGTGCATGGCGCCGTGCATGGCGTCCGCGGGGATGAACATGTCTCCCCCGCCCGCCTCCGGGATAAAGAAGCCGTAGCCGCGCGCGCTGCCCTGCACGCGGCCGTAGATCAGCCCCGTCTGCTCCGGAAGCGCGAGCTTGCGCTTCCTCGTGAGGATCAGCCTGCCCTCGAGTATCAGCTTTTCGATGGCCGAGGCCGCCTCGTCCTTGTACTCGAAGCATTCCATGAGCGCTTCCGGCGACATGGGCCTGCCCTCGCGCAGCAGCGCTTCGATGATTCTTGTTTCCATTTCTCCCTTGCCCAAATCCAATCTTTCCGTTTTTATTATTTATGCTTTCCCGCCGACGCCCGGGACAAACAAAAAGGGTGCGCCGAGCGCACCCGTGTCAACCGATCGCTTATCAATAGAGCATCATCATCGCGATGCCGAGCACGCCTATGGCAATCGCGAGGATAACGGTCAGCTTCTGGAGTTTGGCTTCCCTGCTGGCGGCCCTGCCGCGCATCGTGAAGGGGGTCGCATCCCCGCCGAACGCGCCGCCGAGGCCCCCGCTCTTGGTCTGCTGCATCAGCACGACGCTCACGAGTATCGCCGAAACGACGATGAGGATTATGTTAACGATGATCCCGACAGTTTCCATTCCTTAAACCTCCTAAACGACTGCAAGCGGTATTATATCACGCGGCAATGCATTAAGCAAGCACGAATATCGCCCGTTTCCGCGGCTTTTCCGCGCAAAAAGCGGATGGTTCAGCCGCGCTGGACAAGCGTTTTGCCCGTCATCTGCGCGGGCTGCTCAAGCCCCATGAGCGCGAGCAGCGTAGGCGCGACGTCCGAAAGCCTGCCGCCGGGGCGAAGCTTCGCGCCCTTTCTCTCGGGGTCGACCAGCACGAGAGGCACGGGGTTGGTCGTGTGCTCGGTGAAGGGACCGCCTTCGTCGTCGTACATGCGCTCGCAGTTGCCGTGATCCGCCGTGACGATGGCGCGCCCGCCGTTTTTCAATATCGCGCCGACCACCTTGCCCAGGCATTCGTCCACGACGTGCACGGCTTTCGTTGCCGCCTCCATCACGCCCGTATGGCCGACCATGTCGGGGTTGGCGAAATTGAGTATCATGAGGTCGTACTTCCCGCTCTCGACGCGCGACACGGCTTCCGCCGCGACCTCATAGGCGCTCATCTCGGGCTTGAGGTCGTAGGTCGCTACCTTTGGCGAAGGGATCAGCGCCCTGTCCTCGCCGGGGTTGGGCGCTTCGACGCCGCCGTTGAAGAAGAAGGTGACGTGCGCGTACTTCTCGGTTTCCGCGATGCGAAGCTGGGTTTTGCCGCTTTGCGCGAGATACTGCCCGAGCGTGTTCTCGAGTGTTTCCGGCTTGAAAGCGACCAGGAGCCTGCCCTCGAAGTTCTTGTCGTACTGCGTCATGGAAACATAGCATAGGGGGAAGAAGCCGTATCTCCTCTCGAAGCCCGCGAAATCCTCGAAGACGAACGCGCGCGTGATTTCCCGCGCCCGGTCGGAGCGGAAGTTATAGAAGATCACGCTGTCGTTCGCGCGTATGGCCGCGACGGGCTTGCCGTTTTTCTCGACCACGACCGGCACGACGAACTCGTCGGTCACGTCCCTGTCGTAGGAAGCCTGCATGGCCTCTTCGGGGTCGCTGGCCTTCACGCCCTCGCCGTAGACGAGCGCGGCGTAGGCCTTCTCGACGCGCTCGAAGCGGTTGTCACGGTCCATGGCGTAGTAGCGCCCCATGACGGTGGCGATTTCGCCGCAGCCGATCTCCCCGAGCTTTTCCTTGAGCCGGCGGATGTAGCCCTTGCCGCTTCGCGGCGGCACGTCGCGCCCGTCCATGAAGCAGTGGACGTAGACTTTCGTAAGCCCGGCACGCTTGGCGAGCTCCACGAGCGCGTAGAGATGCTCGATGTGGCTGTGCACGCCGCCGTCGCTGCAAAGCCCCATCAGGTGCAGCGCGGAGCCGTGCGCCTTGCAGTTGTCTATGGCGGCGAGGAATTCCGGCGTGTGCCCGAACTCCCCGTCCCCGATGGACTTGGTGATGCGCGTCAGATCCTGATAGACCACGCGCCCCGCGCCGAGGTTGAGATGCCCGACCTCGGAGTTGCCCATCTGCCCCTCGGGAAGCCCCACCTCGAGGCCCGAGGCGAGTATCTCGGTGTGCGGATACTCGTTCCACAGCCGCGTGAAGTTCCTCGCGCCATCCGCCCTGATGGCGTTGCCCGCGGCTTCCTCGCGGCAGCCGAAGCCGTCGAGTATGATAAGAGCCGTCAGCTTCTTCATTTCGTACCTTCCGCGCTGTAGTGGACGACCTGCAAAAAATCGGCCGCCTTGAGGCTCGCCCCGCCGATGAGCCCGCCGTCGATGTCGGGCATGGCCATGAGCTCCGCCGCGTTTTTGGGGTTCATGCTGCCGCCGTATTGGATGCGGATGGCTTGCGCGACGGCCTCGCCGTAAAGCTCCCGCACGATGGCGCGGATGAAGGCTATGGTTTCCTCCGCCTGCTCGCTCGTGGCGGTGCGGCCCGTGCCTATGGCCCAGACGGGTTCGTAGGCGACGACGACCCGCACGGCCTCCTGCGCGCTCATATCCTTGAAGGCGGCTTTGGCCTGCGCGCCGACCCGGGCTTCCGTCTCCCCCGCCTCGCGCTGATCAAGGCTCTCGCCCACGCAGACGATGGGCGTGATGTCCGCCGCGAGCGCGGCGCGCGCGCGCTTGTTTACGCCCTCGTCCGTTTCGCCGAAATACTGCCGCCGCTCGCTGTGGCCGACGATGGCAAATTCCACGCCGAGCTCCTTCAACATGGCCGCGCTGACCTCGCCCGTGTACGCGCCCTTTTCCGCCCAGTGGACGTTCTGCGCGCCGAGGCGGATAGTGCTTCCCGCGAGCGCGGCCTTCGCCGCCGCGAGGCCGGTGAACGGCGGGCAGACGACCACGTCGCACGCCGCGTGTCCGACCAGAGGCCTCAACTCCCCGATGAGCTTGGCGCACTCGGAAGGGGTCATGTTCATTTTCCAGTTGCCCGCGATGATGGGTTTACGCATATGTCAATCTCCTTAATTTGGTTACTTATCGTTGAGCGCCGCGACGCCCGGAAGCGTCTTGCCCTCGAGGAACTCGAGGCTCGCGCCGCCGCCCGTTGAAATGTGCGTGATGCTCTTGGCAAAGCCGAGCTTCTTGACGGCGGAAGCGGAGTCGCCGCCGCCGACGATGGTGGTGCCTTCGCACTCGGCCAAGGCCTTGGCGAGCGCCGCGGTGCCCTTGGAGAACGCCGGGAACTCGAACACGCCCATGGGGCCGTTCCAGACGACGGTCTTGGCCTTCCCGATTTCCGCGGCGTATTCCTCCCGCGCTTTTTCGCCGATGTCGAGCCCCATCCAGCCCGCGGGGATCTCGCTTGAGGGAACGGTCTTATACGCAGCGTCCGCCGCGAACTTATCGGCGATCACGGAATCGACGGGCAGCATGAGCTTGACGCCCTTTTTCCTGGCCTGATCCATGAGTTCGCCCGCGAGGTTCACGCTCTCCTTGTCGAGCAGCGAGGAGCCGATTTCATAGCCCATCGCCTTGAAGAAGGTGAAGGCCATGCCGCCGCCGATGAGCAGCGCGTCGCACTTTCCGAGCAGGTTCGTGATGACGCCGATCTTATCCGAAACCTTCGCGCCGCCGAGTATGGCCACGAACGGGCGCACGGGGTTCTCGAGCGCCCCGCCCATGACGGCAAGCTCCTTGCCGATGAGGAAGCCCGCGACCGCGGGCAGATACTCCGCCACGCCCGCCGTGGAGGCGTGGGCGCGGTGCACGGTGCCGAACGCGTCCGAAACATAGACCTCCGCGAGCGCGGCGAGCCGTTTGGCAAACGCGGGGTCGTTCTTCTCCTCCTCCTTGTGGAAGCGGAGGTTTTCGAGAAGCAGTATTTCGCCTTCGCCGAGGGAAGCGGCGAGCTTCTCCGCCTCGGGGCCGACGCAGTCCGGCGCGAAGGAGATCTTTACGCCGGGCAACAGCTCCGCGAGGCGTTCGGCGACCGGCGCGAGGGAAAATTCCGGCTTCGCCTCGCCGTCGGGCCGCCCGAGGTGCGAGCAGACGATGAGCTTCGCCCTGTGCTCGAGCAAGTACTTCACCGTCGGGAAGGACGCCGTGATGCGCTTGTCGTCCGCGACCTGTCCCTCCTGCGTCAGAGGCACGTTGTAGTCCACGCGCAGCAGCACGCGCTTGTCCGCGACGTCGATATCCTCAACTGTTTTTTTCGCCATTGTGCCGTCCTCCTATGTCAAATTTATCAAAATCGAACGCTTTATGACTTTCCAGGTTTTGACCGTTATCATTTTAACACATCCGCCGTATATTGCAAATTCGTTAATTTATGAGCCCGCGCGCCCGCTATTATGGACGGTTTCACCCGGGCCGTGTTATAATCCCCGTATGAGGAAATTCTTAGCCGCGCTGCTTATCATATCGATGCTGGTTCCCGCGCTCGGCGCCTGCAAAAGCAAGGACGCCGAATCGACCGGCGCGCTCGACGTGACGGAGACCGCCGCCCCGACGCAAACGCAGGCGGGCGCCGCCGGTTACGGCCACAGCGCGGGCGTGAATATCCGCGCGAGCGCGGCATACGCCTTCGAGGGCGGACAGGGCGCCACGCTCTACGGCGCGATCGAATACGAAAACACGGGCGACTGCCCCATCGTCATCTCAAAGGCGCATTTCGTGTTTACTCTGGAAAGCGGCAAGATCGAATACGACCACGTGCCGCCGCTGGGCGAGTATATGGTCGTGCTGCCGGGAGAAACCTCCTTCGAAGCCGTGTGGGTCACGGGGAAAAGCGTCACGCCCGGCGAGGCCGTGACGCTCTCCGCGTCTCTGACCGCGACCGAGGCCGCGGCGCCCAGGGTCGCGCTCGAGGCGGATAACCTTTACGTCGCGGACAACTATCCCGGTTTCTCGACGCTTTCGGGCAGGCTCTCGTGCGCGTCGCAGTCCGGCTGCACGATGAACGTCGTCTGCGTCGGCTTCTACGATGAGGCGGGCGCGTTCCTCGGCGCATGGTATTTCACGAAAAACGCCGTGCTCGAGCCGAACGAATCGAAGAACTTCGTCATCAACATGCGGGACTTCCCGTTTTCCGATCTCGGCGCGCGCGTCGCCGGCTTCAAATCCGCGGCCTTCGGCTTCGACCTCTAGGACGCTGTATGGCGGAACCGATCAAGCTGACAAACCAACAGGCGCGGCGCTTCCTGCTCCATAAGCAGGGGCTTCTGGGCGAGCGCCGCTTCGCGGGCAAAGCCGGCGTGCTCGATTACATCCGCGAGGTCGGCTCCGTGCAGTTCGATCCCGTGGACATCTGCGGCAAAAACGCGGAGCTCGCGCTGCATTCTCGCGTCGGGAGCTTCACGAAGAAGGATTTCGCAGAGCTTCTCTACGAGGATCGCGCGCTGGTCGATTATTTCGATAAAAACCTTTGCGTCTTGCCCGTGGAGGATTGGCCGTATTTCGGGCGGTACCGCCGCCGCTACCGCGATCACGAGCGCGTGCGCGACGAAATCGAGGCCGTGCGGGAGGAGATCAAAAACGAGATCCGCGCGCGCGGCGCGCTCTGCTCCACCGACCTCGGCTACGAGGATAAGGTCGGCTGGTTCTGGAGCGACACGCGGCTCTCCCGGGCCGCGCTCGAACGCATGTACTACTGCGGCGAACTCGCGGTGCACCACAAGAAGGGCACCATCAAGTATTACGACCTCGCGGAACACTGCATCCCCGAAGAACTGCTCGGCGCGCCGGAACCCTTCCCCGACGAGGGGGATCACATCGCCTGGCGCGTGGAGAGGCGCGTCGGCGCGGTCGGCTTGCTGTGGAACCGCGCCTCGGACGCGTGGCTCGGCATCGGCCTCAAAACCGCCGGGCGGAACGCGGCGTTCGCACGTCTGCTCGACGAGGGCAAGCTCGTCGAAATTTCCGTCGAAGGCATAAAGGACCCTCTGTATTGCCGCGCGCGGGACGCGCAGTTGATCGATTTCGTCAAAGCGAAGTCCGATCTGCCCGCGCGAAGCGAGTTTCTCGCGCCGCTCGACAACATGCTCTGGGACAGGAAGCTCATTTTCGCGCTGTTCGGCTTCGATTATAAATGGGAGATCTACACGCCCGCGGACAAGCTCAAATACGGCCACTATGTGCTGCCCGTGCTGATGGACGACATCTTCGTCGCGCGCATCGAGCTCGCGCGGGATAGGCAGAACGGCGGCATGGCCGTAAAAAACCTGTGGTATGAGGACGGGATCAGACCCACAAAGGCGCGGGAGAAACGGATCGAGGCGTGCGTGAAGAGGCTGGAGAGGTTTGACAAAGCATAAATTCATTCTACCTCGGGCGGCGCAGGCCGCCCTTTTTCTTTAACATTATTTTACTCGCCGCGGCCCTCGCGAATCCGAACACACTAAGCCTGAAGTTCGTTCGGAGGTTCCGAGATGGAAATTGCGTTCTGGATACTCGCGCAGGTGCTTCTGTGCGCTGGAATATATTGGTTCATGGCGCGGCGGCTCAACCGCGCCGCGGGCGTTGCGAAAAAGCGCCCGCCCGTTAAGGTGAAGCCCAAGGAAGAAGACCGGGAACTGCGCGACCTTCGCGCCATGCGCGCGCGCGCGCTCAACGTGCCGCTCGCGGAAAAGACGCGCCCCGCGCGCATGGAGGACATCATAGGCCAGGAGGAGGGCGTCCGCGCGCTCCGCGCAGCCATGTGCGGGCCGAACCCGCAGCATGTGATCATCTACGGCCCGCCGGGCATAGGCAAGACCTGCGCCGCGCGGCTCGTGCTCGAGGAGGCCAAGCGGCGTACGGATTCCCCGTTCGACGCGGCGAGCCAGTTCGTCGAGATCGACGCGACCTGCGTGCGCTTCGACGAGCGCTCCATCGCCGACCCGCTCATCGGCTCCGTACACGATCCCATCTATCAGGGCGCGGGCGTGCTGGGCACGCAGGGCGTGCCTCAGCCAAAGCCGGGCGCCGTCACGCGCGCGCACTGCGGCGTGCTCTTCCTCGACGAGATCGGCGAGCTGCATCCCGTGCAGATGAACAAGCTTTTAAAAGTGCTGGAGGACAGGCGCGTGTTCTTCGACAGCGCGTACTATTCGCCGGACAACGCGGCGATTCCCCCATACATACACGACATCTTCCGCAACGGCCTGCCGGCGGACTTCCGCCTCGTGGGCGCGACCACAAGGAGCCCGGAGGAGCTTTCCCCCGCGCTTCGCTCGCGCTGCGTGGAGCTGTTCTTCCGCCCGCTCGGCCAGAGGGAACTGATGCGCATCGCCTCGGGCGCCGCGGAGCGCATAGGCCTTGGCATGGACGAGGCTGCGCTCGCCGCCTGCGCGCAGCACAGCGCCTCGGGCAGGGACGCCGTGAACATCGTCCAGCTCGCGGGCGGCGCCGCGATGGAGGAGGGGCGCGCGCGCATACTCGAATCGGATGTGCTCTGGGTGGCGCAGGTCTGCCACCACGCGCGAAGGGTCGTCGCGCGCATTTCGGATATCCCGCGCGCGGGCGTATGCGCGGGGCTCGCCGTATCCGGCATGGGTCAGGGCGCGGTGATCGAAATCGAGTGCAGCGCAAGCCGGACTTCGCGGGGCATGGGGACGCTCTCGCTCGGCGGCATGGTCGAGGAGGAGGAGTTGGAGCTTCGCGGGCGGCGGCTTCGCCGCAAGGGCACCGCGCGCGTGTCGGCGGAAACGGCGTGCGAAGCGTTCTTTCGCCGCTTCAATGTGGACTACCGCGATTACGACATCAGCTTCAACGTGCCCGGAGGCATACCCATGGACGGCCCGAGCGCGGGCGTCGCGCTGTGCGTCGCGCTCATGAGCGCCGTCACGGGAAGGCCGCCCGTGCCGCTGATCGCGCTCACGGGCGAGGTAACCTCGCGCGGCGAGGTGCGGCCCGTGGGCGGCGTGCCGGATAAGCTCGCTGCGGCCGTGGAGGCGGGCGCGAAGCTCGTGGTCATACCCGAGGCCAACTACGAGGAGGCCTTCGATTCCCTGCCGCTTCGGATCGTGCCCGTGAGCGACGTTGTGGAGGCGATGCGCGCGGCCTTCGGCATCCCCTGCGGGGAGGAATGGCTCGAAGGCGTGATCCCGCTCTCCGCGAGCGAGGCGTAAGCGGATAAAACGCGGTTGACATTTCAGGTTTAATGCGTTAAACTCAATTTGGGTTTAACGCATTAAACTTATCTGCGAGGGCGTTTTATGACCGTGCCGAAAGTATATGAAAGCGAATACCGTTTTTGCGAAATCCTTTGGGAGAACGAACCCGTGAACAGCACGCGGCTCGTCGGCCTGTGCAGGGAGAAGCTCGGCTGGACGAAGGCCACGACGTATACGGTCATACGCAGGCTCGCCGGGCGCGGCGTCGTGAAAAGCGAAAACGCCGTGGTCACTTCGCTCGTTTCCCGCGACAAGGTGCAGTCAGCCGAGATCGAGGAGCTCGTGGAAAAGCGCTTCGGCGGATCTCTGCCCGCGTTCATCGCCGCCTTCGTCAGGCACGGCTCCCTTTCGGCGAAAGAGGCCGAGCAGATTCGGGAGATGATCGAAGCGTATCGGGAGGACTGAGTATGGAAGCCGTATTTCTTTCCGTTTTTAATATGAGCGTCGCCGCTTGCTGGCTGATACTCGCCGTGCTGCCGTTGCGCTTCCTGTTAAAAAAGGCGCCCAAACCCGTCATGCTTGCGCTCTGGGCGATGGCCGGACTGCGCCTCGCGCTTCCGTTTTCCGTAAAGAGCGCGCTGAGCCTCATTCCCAGCGCGCAGACCGTTCCGCCGGAAATCCTGTATTCGCAAACGCCGCACATCCACAGCGGCATCGCCGCGCTCAATACTTACGCGAATCCGATCATCGAGAACTCGCTCGCGCCCGAGCCTGGCGCATCGGTCAATCCCGCGCAGATCGCCGCGTTCCTCGCTTCGCTCTTATGGCTCGCCGGAATCGCAGCGATGATTCTATATGGCCTCCTCAGCTACCTGCGCCTTCGCCGCGGCGTCTCCTCGGGCGTATTGCTTGCCGGCAACGTCTATCAGAGCGAGGCGGCGGGCGTCCCGTTCATACTGGGCGTGCTCCGGCCGCGCATCTATGTGCCTTTTTGCCTGGACGAGGATCCGCTTACCCATGTGCTCACCCACGAGCGCGCGCACATCCGGCATCTCGACCATGTCTGGAAGCCGCTCGGCTTCGCCGTACTGGCGCTGCACTGGTTCAACCCCCTTGTGTGGCTCGCATATCTGCTGTTCTGCCGGGATATCGAGCTTGCCTGCGACGAGCGCGCGGTAAGAACCCTCCCGGTGGACGGCAGGAAGGCTTATTCCGCGGTGCTGCTGAGCCTTGGAATAAAACGGACGCCTCTGGCCGTCTGCCCGCTCGCGTTCGGCGAAACGGGCGTGAAACAAAGGATCAGACGCGTGCTGGCGTACAGGAAGCCGACCTTTTGGATACTTCTCGTCTCCCTGCTCTGCTTTGCCGCGCTCGCGGTGTTCTTCCTGACGAACCCGAGCGAAAAAACGGATGATCCGCTCGCGGCGTACGAAGGCGTGAAGCTGAGCGAAATGACGCAAAGCGAGTGCGCCGCGTTCGTGCGGGACAGCGGCATAGAAATCCCGCCCGGGCTTGAAAACGACGCGCTCGGCCGTTTCGCGAAATCGCTTTTCGCTTCCTTCGAGGAAAACCCGTACGGCCCCCCCGCCGCCGTCAGCTACGCCGAAACGCTCGCGCTCTCGCAGCGCATCCGGCGCGCCGTGATCCGGCATTACGATCTCCCGTGGCTCCGGCCCGGCGTATACGAGTTCGAGGAATGCCTGTATATGAACCCGCTGAGCTCCTACTTCCCGCCTGAAGGCACGGGATACGTTTACTGCGTGGGGGAGGATTTTTTCCGGACCGCCGAACAGGAAGGATACGAGGGGCGCGAAAGATATCCCGCCCTGGAAGCCATCGCGGATGACTTCCCGTACTGGAATGTCGAAGCGATCCCGGCGGACGTGTGGAGCGAATCCGATTCCCTGCTCGAGCCGGACATGGACCTGGAAAAACACGCGATCCGGCTGAAGTTCACGGGCGCGGGCACGAATGGAAAGACGGCGCTGTTCCTGATGGATGATGATCTTTGGCTCGTGAGGCTCGGCGAGGGTCCCGTGCCGGTGTGGAGGATCTATAAGCTCAGGCTCACCGACCTGAAGCTTGCGGATTTCACGCCGGAGGCGTAGGCAAAACCGAGCGGCGCGCGCGATGCATTATTCGTCTGGCAATTCAACGTCGAATGTAAACTTCATTTCGTAAGCCGTATCGCGCACGGTCGCGAAGCGGCCGTATACGGTATAATGCGCGCTGTATGGCGCCAGCTCCAATACTCCATCGGTTAAGTCGCCGCCGAAAACGGAATAAGAGGCGGCGCGCTCCCAGTCCTCGACCAGTATCTCATAGTCCCCCGAAGGCTCATAGGAAAAATACAGCCGCACCCGGGTGACCGGATAGCCGTGAACTCCGCCCACGTCGAGGTCGTTCACATGCTCGTCGACCTCCTGTTCCTCCCCCGCGCTCTCGACGGACAATATGGTTTTCGAGGCATGCATGAGTTTTCCTTGCACATTGACCTCATCGTTGAAATACATCATCATCTCAGGCGGGTGGGGCGCGGGATCCGGATCCGCCGCGTCGAAATCAAGCAGAGATTCAATATATCCCCAATCGATCTCGTCTTCAAGGATATAAACAAGATTCCCGTAGTCGTCATAAGGAATATTGGCCCGCAAGACCCCCTCGCACAGCACGATTCGCGTCATGCTCGCGATTTCGTCGCCCTCTTTTTCAGCATAAGTAATATAGATCTGGCGCCTGCCCTCCTGCGGGTAATCTCTGACGTATACCTGCTTTACGCGAAGCGAAGCGATGTACGTGCCAAGGGCGGTTTCATCCCATCCGTAGACGCTGCCGTATCCGGGCCGGCCGTCGCTCCAATTATATGTGGCAATTGCGTCGACGGCATTTTCCGCCGGCGCCTTATCCAAGATGATCGTCTTTATTGTGCCTCCGCTGTCGGCCAGGGCAAAAGACCCGCTGCCCAGAATAAGCACGAGCATGGCAATGCCGACCGCCGCCGTACCGGGAAAGAGTTTGCGCGGTTTTACGATGTTTCTCAGTCTATATCGCAGGGAAGCGGCCGTGGCAGATAAGCGGGTCGTGTATCCTCTGGCGCCGCCGGTCGTATCGAGCAGGAGCTTCGCATATTGCCGTCTTGCGGCGTCGTCCGCATCGGCAAGCACCGCCTCGTCACAGCTCAACTCCAAATCGTCGGATACTCTGCGGCGGGCAATCCACATGAGCGGGTTGAGCCAGCACATAGCCGTGCAGAAACCCAGGAAAGCCTTGGTGCGGATGTCCAGCCGCTGTATATGCCGTAGCTCATGCCGGAATATCAAGGCAAGCTCCTCTTGCGCATAGTCGCGCTGCGGCAGCACAAGCCGCAATGTCCAGGCAAAACAGCCGATGGACACAGGGGTATTTGTGTTTTTCGAGATAAGCATCGGAATGGAACGCTTCATCCCGCGGCGCTTTTGTTCATCCTCCCACCTGGAAAGGGCATCAGCGTCGCGCACCGGAACCGCCTCTTTTAATAAAACCCGCCTATATAGCAAGTGCGAAATGATCTGCCCCAGCAGCACGCATACGAAGCCGATTACCCAGACCAGCGCAAATATCATCAACCATTGGCGCGGCAGGGTAATCACAATGAAAGGGGACATTCCCGTGTTGTTGATATATATAGACAAGTACAACAGGTTCGGCAGCAGCCACAGCGTCGCGCAAGCCTTTGCGCTGATGAAACGCCTCAACAGCGGAAGCGCGCACAGCAGCACGGCAAAATAAACGCTGATATATAAAAACAGCATTGCGTAGGAGGCGACAATGGACGTTGCGGCCCAAGCAAAGCCGTTCGCGGCAATCGCCGTGACGGACAGCGCGAATAGATATATCGGAAGCAGCAACGGCTCAACCAAAGCCGTCATACGGCCTGAGGATTTGTTGAAGCCGTTCAAATCAGATTCGGATTGACGACGCTTATAAAACGCCCAGCCGACAGCCAGAGCGACAATCGATGCAACGACAATTCGTATCAAGGCGATCAGAGCCCCCCTTTTTCCAGCAGATCGCGCAGTTCGGCAATATCGGAACGGCTTAGTCCGCTATCGCAGAGTGCGGCGGCAAACACGCCGAGGTCGCCGCCGCAGAGCTTGTCGACAAAACGTTTGCTTTGAAAGGCAAGGTAATCATGCTTTGTAACAACCGGAGTATAATAATTGGTGCGGCCGTGTTTTTCAAAAACGAGGAAATTCTTCTCGACCAGTCGCGTTAAAAGGGTAAGAACGGTGGTCGCCGCCATGGGGCGCTTATCCTGCAGCATGCGTTCGATATCCGCCCGCGCGGCCGGAGGCGCGCAATCCCAGGCAGCGTTCATCACCTCCAACTCGGCATCAGGCAAACGCCGCATCGCAAAACTCATGGCTCCCCTCCTCCCCCCGCTCCTCCGCTTATACTAATGTAGCAGATATTATTCTACATTAGTAGAAGATATTTGTCAAGATGTGAACCCGGCGCTTTATACCGGCGTTGCTTTTTGCCTGCCCGCCGCCCCATCGCGTATCACGGATCGATGCGGATGGGAGCGCGAAAACGGATAAAAGGGCGAAAATACGCCGTGCCCGGCTTAATTGCCGCATACGGCGCATTTCATTTGCCTCATCGCGTTTTGCTGTCCTACGGATTCCCGCCATTCCCGCGGCGGCCTTTTATCATGCCATACGTTTCATCTTGGTTCTACTTCGCCTTCACGCGAAGGCTCCCGCTCGAGGTGTCCACGCTGAAATCGGCCGCTCCGTCGCCCACGGCAA
>ERZ795030.3535-NODE-3535-length-16473-cov-5.169996_pt1 | contig 16473 bp, 10 predicted proteins | sample MGYA00375122_ERZ795030 | MGnify/ENA primary metagenome ERZ795030 (study PRJEB30165, sample SAMN05720146) | activated sludge metagenome | isolation source: anaerobic digester from wastewater treatment plant | place: Japan | collected 2015-04-20 ...
CCCGTTGAACAAGTCCACGCGCACCGAGCACAGCGCCCACCTGAAGTCGCTTGAAGAGGAATCGCCCAAGCTGTACAAACAGCTTGATGGCATCCGCAACAAGCTCGAGAAGCACTACAAGGATATGCAGGACCTCGAGTTCACGATCGAAGAAGGCACGCTGTGGATGCTTCAGTGCCGCATCGGCAAGCGCACCGGCACGGCGGCGATTCGCATGGCCGTCGAAATGGCCGAGAGCAAGCTGATCGACAAGGCGACCGCCATCATGCGCGTCGCCCCGGAACAGCTTGACGAGTTGTTGCACCCGATGCTCGACCCGAAGGCCGAAAAAGCCGCGACGGTTCTGGCGAAGGGTCTTCCGGCGGGTCCCGGCGGCGGCGTCGGCCAGATCGTATTCACCGCCGACGACGCAGCCGCATGGGCCAAGGCTGGCAAGAAGGTCATCCTGGTACGCAACGAGACCTCTCCCGAAGACGTCCACGGCATGCACGTGGCGCAGGCCATCTTGACCGCTAAGGGCGGCATGACCTCGCACGCGGCGTTGGTGGCGCGCGGCTGGGGCAAGTGCTGCATCGTCGGGTGCGGCGCGCTGCACATCCACGTCGCCAACAGGACCCTCACCGTCGGCGGCAAGACCCTCAAGGAAGGCGACTGGGTGTCCATGAACGGTTCGTCCGGCAAGGTTTACGAGGGCAAAGTCCCCGTGTTGCCGGCCCAGCCCGAGTTGAACCCCTACTACAAGAAAATCATGAAGTGGGCCGACGAGACCCGCCAGATCAACGTGCGCACGAATGCCGACAGTCCCGCCGATGCCAAGCAGGCGATCGCGCTGGGCGCGGAAGGCATCGGTCTGTGCCGCACCGAGCACATGTTCTTCGATCCCAAGCGCATCATCCACGTGCGCGAGATGATCCTCGCCGAGAACGAAGAGACCCGCCGCAAGGCCGTCATGAAGCTGTTGCCCTTCCAGAAGAGCGACTTCCTCGGCATCTTCGAGGCGATGGCCGGCAAGCCCGTCACGGTTCGCTTGCTCGACCCGCCGCTGCACGAGTTCGTCACGCTCGACGGCAAGCAGATCGAAGAACTCTCCGGCCAGATCGGCGTGTCGGTCGACAAGATCAAGAACCGCATCGCGCAGCTCCATGAGTTGAACCCGATGCTCGGTCACCGCGGCTGCCGCTTGGGCATCGCGTATCCCGAGATCACCGAGATGCAGGCGCGCGCCATCCTCGAAGCGACCGCTGAACTGACCAAGAAAAAAGTCAAGGTTCTTCCCGAGATCATGATTCCGTTGGTGGGCCACCCGAACGAATTCGCCAACCAGGAAGCCATCGTGCGCCGCGTCGCCGACGACGTGCAGAAGGCGTACAAGATGAAGCTGAACTACATGGTCGGCACCATGATCGAGATCCCGCGCGCCGCGCTGGTCGCGAACAAGATCGCCGAGAAGGCCGAATTCTTCAGCTTCGGCACCAACGACCTCACCCAGATGGGCTTCGGCTTCTCACGCGACGACATCGGCGGATTCCTGCCGACCTACCTCGAGAACAAGATCCTGCCGGAAGACCCGTTCCAGGTCCTCGACCAAGACGGCATCGGCCAATTGGTGCAGATCGGCGTTGAGCGCGGCCGTTCGACCCGCCCCGAGCTGAAGGTCGGCATCTGCGGCGAGCACGGCGGCGAACCCTCGTCCGTCAAGTTCTGCCACCGCGTCGGCATGAACTACGTCAGCTGCAGCCCCTTCCGCGTGCCCATCGCCCGCTTCGCCGCGGCCCAGGCTGCCCTCGAAACCCCGCGCAAATGCGCCTGCACCGGCAAGTGCAGCTCCAAGAAAGTCGCCGCGAAAGCTAAGGCAAAAGGCAAGAAGTAACCCTTCCTAACCTCTAGCAATCCAACCGCCCCCGGATTCAGTAGAATCCGGGGGCGGTTTATATTTGGAAATGGGGGAACCTCTTTGAAAAGAGCTTCCCCCGCACCTCTTCCAGAAACTTTTCATCGCTACGCACCCCAAGCCGAAGCGCAGTGAAAAGTTCTTGGGAGGGGTTCGGGGAACCCTTCTTTCAAGAAGGGTTCCCGATTCTTTTCGGTTTCCTAGTTTTCCAAAAGCCGTTGTTGCAGCAAGGACTGCATATCACGTCGTCCGTCGGCTATCAGTAAAACGTAAACGGTCTTGTCGATGACTTTGTAGATGATTCGGTAGGGTTTGAAGAAGACTTCGCGGTAGTCGCGGATGCCGAGTGCCGATAGTTCTTTCGGATATACACCACGGTTTGGAGATTTGGATAGACTGGCGAACAGCTCTTCTATTTGGTCGAGAAGGCGGTCGGCCTTGCCGGGGGCGTCGTGAAGGGTGACGTAGTCGTAGAGTTCTTCGAGGTCGCGTGCGGCGTGGTCGGTCAACAACACCTGGAACGGCATCAGTGTTTGCCTTTGCGCGCACGCAGGCGTTTGATCGCATTGGCAGCCGGCATTACGTTGCCTTCCTCGATCTGGCGATTGCCCAGCGCAAGAATCTTCAAGAGTGCCATCGTCTCCTGGTCCTGCTCGTAACTCGCGATGTCTTGTATGACTACCTTGGCCTCGCCGTTTTGCGTGATGATTAGCGGCGCGCCTTGCTCACCCAAGTTCCGCACAATCGCGGCGGCATGGGCCTTTAGGTAACTGATGGGCTTGATCTGACTGGATAGTTTCATGATCGGACTCCTATATCGTCATGACTAAATATAGTCCATAAGAGGTCTTTTGGTCAATTGCTGGGGAAAAGAGGTTTTCCCCAGACCCCTTTCCAGAAACTTTTCAGCGCTACGCACCCCAAGCCGAAGCGCAGTGAAAAGTTCTTGGGAGGGGTTCGGGGAACCTTTCTTTCAAGACGGGTTCCCCGATTTTCGATTTGCTCTATCGCGTTAGAGAGTCCGGCAGATCATCGCGCCAAGCCAAGGAGTGATAGAAATCACGGCTGCAATGTGTTAGCGCGAGTGCTTTCGGCGTAGCGACATGGCCTTGCCCTGCAAGACCGTGCCGCCGAGGAATACCAGCAGCGCCGTGCACAGGCGTCCCGTGATCGGGGTGGAAGTCGGCTGCGACGCATCGTATGGGGGCGTCCCCAGCGCCACTTCCGTCCGGTCGGACACGCCGTCGCCGTCGCTGTCGGCGTCGAGGTAGTTGGGAATCCCGTCCCCGTCTAGATCAGCGATACCTTCCTGAATGTTGGGTATGGTGTCGCCGTCCGAGTCCAGCGGCATTCCCAAGCTGACCGCCGTCTTGCCGCCGGACCACGCGTACTCCGTCGTGGTCGCCAACCCAGCCCACGGATCCGCGGTGGGCTCCGGCCACGTTGTGTACAGCAGGCCCAGCGAACGCGGCGTTGCTTGGCGATGAGCGACCATGACCTGTCCCCAGAAATCGGCGTTTCGCGGGTCATACCATGCCGACCCGGTCGTGTCGAAACCCAAATCGGTGAAAAATGGCACCGAACGTTGAATAAAAGTGTTTGCTGCAGGATAAAGGTAATACCATCCGTTCATGATGATGTCTTTGGGCAGGTTCTGCGCGGCAACGGCTAGTGAATCGTCCCTGGCGTTCTGCCACGGGTTCACGGTGTCGTTCCACATCATGAGGCGGACGTTCGGATCGACGGCCTTGGCGTACTGATCCAGGCGCGTGACTTCCTCCACAAACAACTGGCCGGAAGTCAATCCCCGGGAGGTGCAACGGCTGTCCCGATTCATGATGATAACCTCGTCGTGGCCAATGTGGAGATAGCGCGGATGCAGCGCCTCCATGACCTGCGTGATCGCGTGGCGCATGAACTCCTGATAGAGGGGTTCGCTGGGGCAACACGACATCGCGAACACGCCGGCTGGCACGGCAAAGGTATACGAGACGCGAACCAACTGTCCCTCTTGCAGGCTGCCTCCCGGCAACGTCTGAACGGTCCACGGCGTAGTCTGGTGGGTGAAGGGAAAGACCAGCGCCGACCCCGGGATAATCTCGTAGTCGATGCCTTCCGTATACGTAACCACGGCGTTGATGTCTTGAACGAGGAACGGGGATGCATCGGTGCGAATCACATTGCACAGCGGATTAATAGAGCTTCCCCAGACGCCCGACAACACCAGCTTGCCGCCGGCCACACGAAACAGCACGCGCGAAGCTTGCATGCCCTCGGAACAGCGCGGTTCGCGCTCCAGAATCGAATAGCCCCACCCGAAACTTTGAAGTTGCGGAACAAATTCAATCGCGTTGTCCTTGCACAGACGACTGACCTGCTGCCAGCGCTCTTTTACGCTCGGGTTGCTGATGTCGTACAAATCGCCCGACTCGACCACCAACGTATTGATTTTGTGCAACGAGAGCGACCGGGCGTGATGCTCCGGCGCGTACGCGCCGGCCAACAAATGCACCCCGCGAAACGGCAGCGTCGGCCAGTCCCGAATCGCGAGCTGCGCCACCGAGCCGTCAGCCTGAATCATCTGCCGAAGCGTAGTCAAGGCATAGTACACGCCCGCCGTATCTTCGCCGACGATCACAATGCTGTCCCCGTTCACCACGAGCCGATACCCTTCTGCGCACTCCGGACTTGTCACCCACATGGTCGACGACCAATCCCGATCGTCTTTGAGGCCTAGATAGAGCGTACCGGCAGTTCCTGGCTCCTGCGGAGTGATCGATACGGGAAGTGCCGGGCGGCCAATCGCGCTCAACCGCTCGGCGATGTGGTCGATACCGGCTTGGATGTTTCCGACCGTCGGCGAAACCACGATGCTCGTAATGGTCGGGATACTGAGCTGCGCGGGAATCCCTTGGGCCCATTCCACGTGCTGCGGCGCCGGATGGATATCGGGGAGTGGGGTTTGGGCCCAAGAAGAGCGAGTGGCGCCTACAAGCACAATAAGCCCCAAGCCTACAAACATAAGAATCAAACTATGCCCGAGACGGAATTTTTTATCAATCATGATGTACCTTTTTTTCCCAGGATTACGCCTTTTCACTCACTGTGCACAAATAACATCAGAATCAATGCAAAATTGTACAATAAAGTTTCAAAAAATACAATAATAAGGCATTTCCTCGTTTCTTTTCATATACTGAACAAACTGGCAAGAGTGCGAAATTTTGTACGCTATTTTTGTTGTAAATGAGAAATCTTTAAGCTTAATATTTATGAGGTTATTAAGACTACTCCATATGGAAGCTTAAAAATTACGGAACCCATTCCGTTCTAAATTGGGCATTGGAGAAAATGCTCCAGGGAAAGAGGAGAGACTTTCCATTAGGCGAGCATAGCACGAGGGCTGTTGTGAGGCATTTCTTTCAGAAATTTTTAGCCCGACCCATGCGATGTTTTTGAGGAAATACGCTAGAATAGGGTGCGTGACGCAGAGCCGTACTTGTCAGGCATCGGCAACGAACAGAGAGGAAGACATCATGAAATACGCGCACCCGTATTGCAGACTCCTGGGCTTAGGGATGATGTTAGGGCTGTTCTTGGCGTCGAGCGCTGCGTTTGGCGGCGGCCTGACGCCGGATCAGGAACAGGCATTGCGCGCGATCGCGCGGGGCCAAACGTTCACGTGGCCCGAGATGACGCCCGGACAGGCGTCCGAACTCTGCGACAAGGCGGAGCGGTATCTCGAGCACTACGAAAAGTACAACCTGCCTCAAGGCTACAACGCCGATCTGTGGTGGGTCGATCCGGCCCGGTCTCGGGCGCACATGTATGACGGCATCGGCGACAGCGCCACCTGGACGGGGCATTATCTGGCGGCGCTGGTCATCAAGTGCAGCGTGACCGGCGACGCATCCCTCCGGGATCGCATTTTGTGGACGTTGGAAAAGTTCGATCTGCTGACGCGGGTGTCGGGTCGCGTCGGGTATGTTGCCCGCTATGCCGGCGATGCCGACGATCCAGCGTACCGCGAATACTACCGTGTCTATGGGCGCGGGGAATCACCGGAGCGGCCGGGACTCGGCAAGAAGGCGTTTTGGGGCGTCGCGCCGTACGAGAAGATGGTATGGCTGGGCGACAGTTCGCGCGACACGTATGACGGCACGGCGATGGGGCTGGCTGCGACGTTGGCGTATGCGAAAGATGCCGAGATTCGGCGTCGCGCCAAGCAACTTGTCGAGTGCATCGGCGACCGGTTGATCGCGGACGAGTGGCGTATCGTTGACGGACAAGGCAATAGCACGCAGGCGACCAGCACGTTCAAGCTCGAGTGGATGCGTCTCATTCTCAGCGCCAATCCGAAGAAATACAAGGCGTTGCGCTCCGATTACAAGGCCGCCATGAGCGCGTACACGGGCGATGGGCCGCGAATCCGTTCCAAAGATGCAGACGAGTATTTCCCCGCGAATCTCGATTTCATTCGTTTGTTCGTGCTGAATGAGCTGGAGGAAAAGGCGGCGTGGTCGAAGAAATTCAAGAGCGCGCTGACCCATGCGTACCTCGATAAGGCCAGTGACCACCTGAATGGATATTTCGCGGCGATCTACATCCTGGGGACCGGGGACAAAAAGAACGCAAACGCACGGGCGACGTTGCAGGGCACGTTGCTCGATTTTCCCGCGCCGCCGAAGTTTTTGCGCGTTGTCGATGTCAGAAACGACCCTTCCATTGAGCAAAAGAACGAAAAATACACGTTGTATGCCCTGTTGCCGCGCGAAAGAACCGTAAGCGATTTCATCTGGCAGCGTCCGCCGTGTTTGAGCCATGCCGGCGACGAGAGAGCGATTGAATTCCCGGGCATCGACTTGTTTCTGCCGTATTGGATGGGCCGGCTGAGCGGAGCCATTCCCGCGCCGCCTGGAAAAAGCTGAAGAGGCCAGGCCGCCGCATGAGCAATCGAGGTTGCACGATGGACGATTTCGCCGGAATGAGGCGAAACGGCGCGTTATCCAAAAAACGGCCGGGGCGGTTCCGTGGGCGATAGGACCGGAGACTCCGCGCTTGTCGCATGTATCGTGCGCCCTCGAAATGTGCTTGCTGGGCGTTTGATTGCCTTTGGCGCGCTTGTGATGGGGTTGATGCCGGCTTGGCCGTGGGCGGCCTGGATGGCGGCGCCGTTTTGGGCGATTTGCCTGCTGACGTGTTTGGCGACGCGGCGCGCGTTTGCCCGACACATTCGGCGGCTGCATCGTCTGACGCCGGATTCCCGCGACGGGGAGGAGGGGCCGTTGCCGCCGGTTGCGATCATCGCGCCCGCCCGCAACGAGGAGGAGGCTATCGAAGGAGCCGCGCGATCGCTGGCCGCGCAGGACTATCCCGGAACGGAAATTTTTGTCATCGACGATCATTCGACGGACGACACCGGAGCCATTCTGGACCGTCTTGCCCGTGAATTGCCTCGTCTGCGCGTCATCCACGATCCGCCTCTGCAGGAGGGGTGGCTCGGCAAGGCCAACGCGGTGTGGCATGCCGTGCATCAAACCGGCCCAAACGTCACATGGCTATGCCTGACGGATGCGGATATCTGGTTTCATCCCAAGACCTTGCGCCGCGCCGTGGCCTACGCCGAGCGGATGGGCTTTGATTTCCTGACCTGTGTGCCGCGGCTGGACCATGGTTCTTGGGCGGAAGAACTGGTTATCTCGCGATCCTGGGGAGGGCTCATCATCGAGTCCGATATGGAGCGATTCAACACGTCGTTGGTGCAACCTATTGGGGTGGGCGCGTTCATTCTCGTCAAACGCGCGGTTTATCTCGCCAGCGGGGGGCATGCTGCCCGGCCGGGCGAGCAGCCCGAGGATTACTTGCTCGCCAAAACGATCAAAGATCAGGGCGCGCGCATGGGGTTGGCGTGGACGTCAGAGATGATCCGTTTGCGTTTGTATAGAGGATGGAAGCAGGTGTTGCGCGTATTGGTGCGCAAGAACCGTATCAACACAAACGACAATCCCGTCAAAATCCTGGGGCAGGCGCTTCTTCCCATTCTGGGCTACCTTGTCCCGGGGCCTTTCGCGCTCATCATGGGAATCGAGCTTGCGCTTTTCGGCTGGCGCTGGGGAATAGGGATATGCTGTTTATTGGCGGCCTGGACCTACTTCGAGACCGTCCGTCTACTGGCTTTGCACCGTGAATTATGCAGGATGCGCCGCGTAACTCCTTGGCTTACTCCTCTGATGGGCCTGCTGCGGGCAGGAATAGAAATGATTACCTTGTTTCATGCCCTTCTTGACCGACCCATGGAATGGCGCGGCCGCGTCTTTGTGCATGCGTCCGCTGCGCAGAAGCCGGGCTTGGAAAAACAGTAGGCCCGAACTCGAGCGTCCTCGCATCGGTCTCCTTTTCGCTCCGTCGTTTCCAGAGTTCTGCATGTCGCGCGCAAAAAAATTTTGCGGCGGGTGACATGAAAACGCTTTTGGGATGAATACATTCATGACGGAGCAAAGGGCTCCATCAGTCAGGGCAATGCCGAAAGCAAGACTAACAAGGAGAGTTACGAAGATGAAGAAGCATGTTGTCGTTGCGGTGCTGAGTTTGTTTGCGTTGGCGGTGTGCGGAATCGCGATGGCCCAAACACCTGCGCCGGCCCATACGTCTTCCGCTGCGGTTCCGGCTGCGGCCCCTGCGGCGGCGCCAGTTGCTCCGCCGGCCCCTGTTCCTGCCGAGAAAAAGGATGCGGTCACGCACGTTGTCGGCAAGGTTTCCGTCAAGACGGAAAAAGTTGGCGATGCGGACGTAAAGGTCCCTTATATCGTCGTAGCAGAGGCCAAAGCAGAAGACGGAAAGCTGGTTCTCGATTTGGTCGGCAAGAGCCTCAAAGTCACCGGGCCGAAGGCGGCGGAAGTGGAAAAACTGGATGGCAAGGAAGTCGAAGCCAAGGGCGTTGTGAAGGACGAGAAGACCATCGAAGTCCAGACGGTTGCAGAGAAGAAGCCGCTCGAGAAAAAGGCCGACCTTCCTGCTCCGACGAAGCCGGCCGAGAAGAAGTGACATTGGGAGGCATCCGGGCGTTTCGATTGGCGGAACCCAAGGAAGCAAACGCGATATGATACTATGGTCGGCCTGCGCGGAATGGCATGGGGATGCGAACCCCGGCAAATTCCGCGCAGGTCGCCTGTGTCCTTCCAGAAAGAAAATGGACGGCAGGCGGAAGGGGCCTATGAACGATTTTGTGGCGGCCATCGAGCGACATAGAGACCAGTTTTACCGATTTGTGCTGCGCAACACGTGGAATGCCTCCGTGGCGGATGACGTGTTCGCCTCGGCGGTGCTTGCTGCGTTCGAGAACCGAAACCGTTTCACGCCAGGAACGAATTTTCGGGCGTGGATGTTCCGGATTCTCGCGAACAAGTGCTTTGTCGCGAACCGGGAAACCTTGCGCGACGGAGGGCCTCTTGACGATGAAACCGTGGATGTTTCGCTTCTGGAAACGCCGCAGTACGCCGCAATATTGTCTGACCCGACGTCGTTTTTGGAGCAATGCGGCGAAGAAGTTTTTCGGGCGTTCCGAAAACTTTCCACGGCCCAGCGCACGTGCATCCTGCTCAAAGACGTGGAGGGGTTCTCCTACCAGGAGATTGCCGATATTGTGGGCATTCCGGTGTCCACCGTGGTGACGCATCTCGGGCGGGGACGCGTCCGATTGCGCAAGGAATTGATGGAATACGCCAGGAGAGAGGGCTTCATCCGCCCATTCCCATCATCCGTAGCGAAGGCAGCCATGGGCGCGGGGTGTGCGCCAGGGAGAGCAACGGGATGAACCAATCGAGCGACGAGTGGGTGTGGAGCCGTCTTGACGACGGTTCGGATACGGAGATGGAACGTTCCATGGAGCCGGGGCTAGTGCCCGGCCAGGGCCAACGCCTTGCGGGTGAACGGGAATTGGAGCGGGGGATTGCACAGGCGTTGGCAAGCGGCTCCCAATGCCCCGACGCGCTTTGGGAAAGCATCCAACAGCGCATGCGCGGACGCGAACGCCGATCGCAAGGCGTATTCCGGCGCATTGGGCCGGCGTTGCTTGCGGCAAGCATTTTGATGACGCTCAGCTCGGGCGCAACGGCGTTCCTGCTGCTGCATCGGCAACGCGATGTATTCTTCGCGCAGGAAAAGTCGCCCCCATCTTTTGCCTCGGGCGAAACGTCCGCGAAGGAACGCGACTATCCGCTCGAACAGGCTGCGCTTGCGGAGAAGCAACGTGAAGCGATGCTTGCGGAGGCCATGGCCGAGGTGGAAAAGGCGCGTGCAGAGCGCGATCTCGCGATGACCGAGCGCGACGAGGCCAGGGCGAAACTGCAGGAGCTGGAAAACGATGTGAGGGTTGCCCGGGATGAAACCGATACGCTTCGGGCGGACTTGACCAGCGTTCAGGCGAGCCATGCGACGCTTCGCGGTGAAGTCGATGAATTGCGGAGGATAGCCGGTCTTTTGGGGGCCGAGAACATCAGCGCCGGTTTCACGCATTCCACCGCTGCTTCGGGCGTGCTTCAAGAAGCGGCGCTTTCGATGCCGTTGCCGGAGTCTGCTGCATCGACGCTGACGGCGGACGAGGAACCCTAGCAGCCTGTTGCAGAAGCTACCGCGTCCTGCGCGAAGGCAAAGCAAGAGAATCGATCGGAAACATCGCGTTGTACGACAGCATTGTCATAGGTTCCGGGGTTGCCGGAATGACCGCCGCGATAACCCTGGCCCAATACGGGGAACGGGTGGCGATCTTCGAGCAGGCCCGCGCGCCGGGCGGTTTGATGGCGGCCTATGCGCGGGCAGGAGCCTTGTTTCCCACCGGAGTCCACTGTCTAGGGTCCATGATGCCAGGCGGCGTTCTCCGGAAATGCTTACAACGCCTAGGCGTGTTTGAACGGCTTCGAATCGTTCCGATGACCTCCCCGCAGGGGAGTCACGTATGCCATTTTCCCGGCCTGACAGTCTCGATTCCATCGGACCGCCAGGCGTATCGGCAGCGCTTGATCGATCTATTTCCGGATGAAGCGTCCGCCGTCGATCGGTTTTTGGGGGATATGGCAAGGGTGGTGCGTTGTTTTCCGCTGTACACCCTCCATGACGCCCCGGCGGAACGCCGCGACGCAGCGCCCGCCATCTCATTGCGATCCTATCTGGAGGGAATTACCCGCAACGCCAAGCTGGCGTCCGTGTTGAGCGCGCTTACCCTCCTTGTCGGGCTTGCTCCTGGAGAGTGCCCTTTGCACGTCTATTTTCTCGTGCTGGATTCTTTTTTGAGCGGCGCGTGCCGCATTGATGAACGGCGGGCGTCTTTGGCGGCGTCTTTCGCATCGGCGCTGGAAGCGTGTGGCGGGACGATTCGGACCGGAGCGCGAGTTGTCCGTATCCTCTACGATGGCGCTGGAACGAGGGGCGTGCGTTTAGCAAGCGGCGAAGAAGTGGGTGCGCGGACGGTCGTGTTCACGGGACATCCGCGGCAGCTGCTGGAGCTTTGCCAGGATAAGGGGTTGCGCCCCGCCTTTTTGGACCGGCTTCGTGACGCGCCCGACACGCCGGGCGCGTTCGGGATATGCTTGAAGTGGAATCGTCCGCCTGACTCGCTGAGCCGAGCGGATGCGGTTCTCTATGACGTCTGGGACCTCGATCGGCATTATTCCCAGAGCCTGCTTTCTGGAACGGAAACGTTGCATGCGGTTTACTGTAGCGGAGCGGAGGCGGAAGAGTCTGAAGCGGCTTCCGTGACGGCCTTTTGCCTGAGCCGTTTAGGGGAGTGGAGTCCCTGGGCCGATTCCCGCACCGGCCAGCGCCCGGCGTCGTATCATGCCGCCAAGAAAGCCGCGGGGGATCGCCTGATGTCTGTTCTTGAGCAACAGTGGCCTGGGGCGCGAGCCGAGGCCGAAATCGTGGATAGCTTTACCCCCCTGACTTTTCGCGATTACACCCTTGCTTCCGGCGGAACTGCCTTCGGACTCAAAAAAACGAACCACGTTTACATGCCTTCGCAAACCCGCATCCACGGTCTATACCTTGCCGGCCAAAGCATCATCCTCTCCGGCGTTCTGGGAAGCGTTATCAGCGCCATTCGCGCCTGTCAGTGCATCTTGCCGGCGGCTCCGATTCTCGCGGATATTCGGAACCACACCGCATAGCGTTGTCTGGGGGCATGCGCATGGCGCGCGAAGATGCGCTATACTCGCGGGACTATGGGCATGACCAAACACGTCGGCAAAGATCAGGGCGGTGCGCGAAAAGCGGCATCCGGCCGGAGGATCGCGTCGGCCTTTTCGGCGACGCATGCGGTCGTCGTTTGCTTGTTTCTCTCGCTTGTCTGTTTTGCGCTCTATGCCCAGACGCTTCGGCATGGCTTTCTCAATTTCGACGATGATCAATACGTCGTCAACAATCCGCAGGTGCGCGCGGGGTTGACCGCGCCGGGCGTCCTTTGGGCGTTCACGACGCGGCATTCGTACAACTGGCATCCGGCGACATGGCTGTCGCATATGCTTGATGCGCATCTTTACGGAATGCGCGCTTGGGGGCATCACCTCACCAATGTTTTGTTGCACGCGGCAAATTCCGTTTTGTTGTTTCTCGTCTTGTTCCGCATGACGCGCGCGCCGTGGCGTAGCGCGTTGACGGCGGCTTTTTTCGCGATGCATCCGCTTCATGTGGAATCCGTCGCGTGGATCGCGGAGCGGAAGGATGTGCTAAGCTCGTTCTTTGCGATGCTGACTCTCGGCGCGTATGCGCACTACGCTGCACGGCCGGATTGGCGGCGTTATGCGCCGATCGTTCCTCTTTTCGCGCTGGGGCTTCTCTCGAAGCCCATGTTGGTGACGTTGCCGTGCCTGCTTCTGTTGCTTGATTTCTGGCCCCTGGATCGATACGCCGAGGCAAATTCGCGCGCGGCTTTCCGGATGCGGTTTCGCCGGCTCTTCCTCGAAAAGCTTCCTTTGTTCGCCATGGTTCTTTTTTCCTGCATGGCGACGCTCATCGCGCAAGGGCGCGGCGGCGCGATAGTCGGGCGCGATATCATTCCTCTTTCGGCGCGTCTTGCCAACGCGATGGCCGCGTATGTCGTCTACTTGCTCAAAACCGCGTGGCCGCACCCGCTTTCGGCCTTCTATTCGTATCCTGAGGGCGTGCGCCCAGCGTGGCAGATAGCGGGATCCTTGATTGTGCTATCGGGAATCACGTATGGGGTTTGGCGTTGCCGCAAACCCGCTCCCTATCTGCTTGTCGGATGGCTGTGGTATCTTGGCGCGCTCGTGCCGGTTATCGGAATTGTGCAGGTGGGCAGTCAAGCGTACGCCGATCGGTATATGTATCTGCCGCACATCGGCATTTTCATCATGGCGGCGTGGGGCCTTGCGGCATGTTGCCGGAGACCCGCCGTTCGATGGGCGGCGATCCCGGCGGTTTGCGTCGCGCTTGCGGCATGCGGCGCCGCGACGTTTTTCCAGACGCGCTATTGGCGCGACAGCGCAACGCTGTTTCAACATGCGCTTGCGACGGGAAACGACGGAGCCATTGTGCGCTCGAACCTCGCAATGGGGCTCGATGAGCAAGGCCGGCGCGACGAGGCGCTGCATCACTTGCGCGAGGCGCTGCGCCTGAACCCGGACGCGGTGAATGTCTTGAGCAATCTCGGCAAAACGCTTGGCGATCGCAACGAACTCGACGAAGCGCGCGCCCATCTCGAAAAGGCCGTTCAACGCGATCCCAAACACGCCGATGCTCGGAACAATCTCGGCGGGATTTTGCTTAAGCAAGGCCGTGTCGCGGAGGCGCTTTCCCATTTGCGGGAGGCGGTCGCGCTGGCCCCTGCCAGCGCTGGATCGCGCAATAATCTTGGTTTGGCGCTGCAACAAACAGGACAAGTTGACGAGGCCCGCGCTCAATTTGAAAAAGCCATTGCTTGCGAGCCGGAGAGCCCCAATGCGTACAACAATCTGGGGCGTCTTTGTTTCGCGCAAGGCGACGCCGGCAGCGCCGCCGATTGGTTCCGCCGCGCCATCGCGGCCGCGCCTCGCGACGCAAGCGCATACGCCAATCTCGGATCGTTGATGCTCAAGGCGGGCAGACGCGACGAAGCGCTGCGACATTTCGAAACCGCTGTTTTGTTGGCGCCGGGCGATGCGGGCATGCAGGCAAGTCTCGCGGCGGCCCGGCTCCAAGGTCTTTCGAGGGAGGACGCGATTCGCCAATGCGCCGATGCCGTGGCCCGAAATCCGAGGGATGCGACGGCGCAAGCGGCGTTGGGGCGTCTTCTCGCCGAAGGCGGCGACCCGGGCGCGGCGCTTTCTCATTTGCAGGAAGCCGTGCGGCTGGCGCCGCATGACGCCGCTGCGCGGGGCAACTTGGGCGCCGCCCTGATGCAGCTCAATCGTTATGGAGAGGCCCGCCCCGAACTCGAGGAGGCCTTGCGCCTCAATCCCCATGACGCCGGCGCCCATAACAATCTTGGCGGTCTTCTCGCCATGCAAGGCGAACACGCAAAAGCGAAAAGCCATTTCCAAGAAGCAGTCCGTCTCAATCCCGGCGACGCAAACGCGCAACGCAATCTGTCCAATATCATGCGGGAGCTTGGCCAAACCGGCGCGAGTTGATTCGAAAGAATCGCGGGGCCGCGCGCTTGGTTTTTGCGTGAACCCCAAGGCATTGAGGCCTTTTTCGGCAAGCGATACAATAGCCGAATGAAGAGGAGAGTGCGGAAAAAATCTTCCAGCATGGATGACGGAAGGGGGGAGGCTCGTGTCGACGGAGGGCTTTTCCCGGCCATCGTGATGGCTCAATCCCGCGATGGCGCGATAGTTGAATGGGGAGCCGATGCGGAGACGGCGTACGGATATGCGGTCTCGGAGATTGCGGGCGAGTCTTCGAGCATCCTTTTCCCGCACGGGTTGTTTCGTCAGTGGCACAACACGTGTTCGCGCGTGCTGCGCGGCGAAAGCATTGCGGGCTATAAGACCGTGCACATCGCAAAAGGAGGACGTCATCTCGACGTTGTCCTCGACTTGGAACCGCAGGGAGGCGGCGTCGAGCCTCCGTCGGGCATTTTGGTGCGCGTCACCAGCATCCAGCCGCGCACGCCCACGCCCGAGGTGCTTTCCGGCAGCGACATGTGGACCCGCGCGATTGTGGAGACGGCAATCGACGGCATCATCGCCATTAACGAATTCGGCACCATCGAATACGTCAACCCGGCCGCGCAGCGCCTGTTCGGCTATGCCGCGCACGAATTGATGGGCCAGAATGTGCATATCCTGATGCCGTCGCCGTTTCGCGAGGAACACGATCAGCGTCTCGCCGATTACCGATCGGGCGGCCCTGCGCGCGTTATTGGTTCCGCTCGCGAGGTAGACGGGCAACGCAAAGACGGATCTATTATCCCGATCGAACTGTCCGTCAGCGAAGTGCGTCTGGGCGATCGCCAGATATTCACCGGCATCTTGCATGATCTAAGCCGTCGCCGGAAGGTGCAGGAGGAGAAGGACCAACTCTTGCGCGACCTGAACCGGCGCAACATCGAGTTGACGTGTCTTTACCGCGTGGGCGAATCGAGCCGGTCAAGACCTACGCTCAACGCCATTTTTCAGGATGTGGCGAATCTGGTGCGGCCCGCGTGCCACTACCCCGACATCACCCATGTTCGCGTATCGTTCGACGGCGAAATCTACGTCGATGATCCGTTTCACGAAACGCCATGGCTTCTTTCGGCGGACATAGACGTCGCGGGTCGTCGCCGCGGCAAGGTCGAGATATTCCACATGGAGGCGCGGCCTCCCCGCCAGATCGGGCCCTTTCTCAAAGAAGAGCGCGATCTGATTGGCGCGATCGCGCATACGTTAGGCGAGACCGTCGAGCGCCGTGAAGCCGAGGCGCAGGTTATCCAAGCGTCCAAGCTGGCAAGCATCGGCGAACTCGCGGCGGGCGTTGGACATGAGATCAACAATCCCGTGAACGGCATCATGAACTGCGCCGACATTCTCGCGGCGCAGTTCGAACCCGGTTCGAAAAATCGGCAATTCGCCGATCTGATTCGCTCCGAAGCCGATCGCATTGCCCGAATCGTCCACAGTCTGTTGACCTTTTCGCGCCAAGAACGCGAACGGCACAGCCCCGCGCGCCTAGGCGATATCGTCGAGGCCGTTCTGTCGCTCAGCCGCAAGAAAATCGCGAAATCGAACGTCGCTTTGAGCGTTGACGTGCCCGAAGACCTGCCCAAAGTCCGCTGCCGCAGCGAGCACATGCAGCAAGTGGTCATGAACCTCATCATCAACGCGCTTCACGCTCTCGATGAAAAATACCCTGATCGTCACCACGACAAACGGTTGTCATTGTCTGCGCGCACGATCGAGTTTGGCGGGAATTCGTATCTCCGTCTTACCGTGGAAGACCACGGCTGCGGCATCGCGCCGCAACACATGGAACGGCTGTTCGACCCTTTTTTCACCACCAAAGGCCGCGATAAAGGCACCGGTCTGGGGCTTTCCGTCAGCGACGGCATCGTCAAGGAGCACGGCGGCCAGATCAGCCGACTTGCGCGCCTCTCTTGCGGCGGCAATCTG
>ERZ795030.3547-NODE-3547-length-16418-cov-6.656359_pt1 | contig 16418 bp, 20 predicted proteins | sample MGYA00375122_ERZ795030 | MGnify/ENA primary metagenome ERZ795030 (study PRJEB30165, sample SAMN05720146) | activated sludge metagenome | isolation source: anaerobic digester from wastewater treatment plant | place: Japan | collected 2015-04-20 ...
AAATTCGTAAGTGCCGTGGCGTAATCAGCAGACCCCAAAAGCTCAACCATGTCAGCAGAACTTGAGATAACCCCTGCCGTTCCTGACCCAGTGAAATAGGGGATAGCGTTGGCGGAACTCGTCAGGCCAGCAAGAGCCGTGAGTTCCCCGTCAAGCGGTTGATAAGTAGCCACCAAAGAGGGTATGTCAGCGGCGACCAAAGCCCTAAATGACGGTGCGGCGGCCTCTCCTGTAGTCGGGCCAGCAAACACATAATTAGCCGTCTGGTCGTCAAGGGTAAGCTGTTGCGTGGATAACCCTAATAGATTAGCCCCTAAAGTCGTTGATAACGTCACCCCTGCGTGATACCCAAAAAGCGTCTTTAGATTTGCTACTGTAATTTTCGAGGTCGTTGTCCCTGCCACCACGGGAACAACATCCGTATCCTCAAGTGTCGTCGTTGCGGGTAAATTGCTGATCTTTACGTCAGCCCCGTAAACGGTAAAGGCGAAAAGCAATAACAATAATACAATTATTTTTTTCACGGCTTCCCCTCCAACTGCTTTGTTCGATTCGCCAAAGCTGTAAATATTTTATTGGTTGCTTCTGTTTCATTCCTGACCATGTTCATTTCCTTTTGTAGTCCTATCTGCCTAGAGACTAGATTCTCTAAACAGTCAGCTATGATATTCACCGCACATTCCTCAAAGGGGGTTTGCTCTCCGCTGTCTTTGAATCTAATTCCTCTCCGGTAAAACGTGCAGTCCTCGTGTTTTTTCATTCCAAATGGGCATTTGTTCATATCAGTCCTTTGTCGCTATAATTACGCAGTAGGCCGCTGGCCTCCATGTGTTAGCCGTTGCACTGGCATTTACCGTATGACTATGTGTACCTGTACCGCTACCTGTGCTATCACTCGTACCACTAACTGCGTGGTTATGGTTTGCACTTTCTTCCGAAGTTGTTCCTGAAAATGAATGCTTATGAGCGGAACCAGCCCCTGTGTTACTTTGCCGCGCATTAGCAATATATCCGCCGGCTCCTATTGAACCACTGCCAGTCGGTTGTGTATATGAATGAGTATGGGCGGATTCAGCATCGGTGCTTCCTGAGTATGTGTGGCTGTGGTCTGCGCTGGCATTACCCGATGTTGCGCTGAAAGTATGGGTATGGGCTGGAACTGTTACATTTGAGTTTTCCGTCGTGTGTGTGTGGTTGGGTTGTGTCCATGTACCCGTAGAGTGCGCCCCGCCTCCAGTTTCACCACCCGCCGCAGAGCCTTTAGTGACAAATAAAACCTTGTCATCTAGGGTATTCGCAATCGTCCAGCCTGTAGGAGCTACGTCCTGATAGAACACCATTTTAGTGCCAGCGGGAATCCACGATATAGTGCCTGTGTAAGACCCTCCCGATAGCGTGGGGGAATAAAGAGTTTTATTTGTCAAAACCTGCGTATTGGTCGTACCGACTATCTCCCCCGTTGCCCCGTGGGTTTCGGTCAACGCTTCATGGGTGTTTAAATCGGTATAAATAGCGGTCAAATCTGTATCAAGGTCTGTTACCCCTTGGACGATGGTGTCTCCCGCTGGCCCTGTATCTACCGTGGTTGTTCGTGCGTATGCCATTAGTTGCCTCCTTCATTATCAAACTCATCAAAAGGGTTTTGCTCCATAACGGGAGTGGCCTCCGGCTTTGGAATCAATGTCTCTGCTGTCGGTATTAGTGATTGCGTATTTTGTTCTGCGTCTGTTGCTTTGGACGCAAAATAAGAAGTTATTCTGCCGTCAACCCACTTGGTATTCGGTTTGCCCTTTTTGCTATTGTTTAAGGCTATGGCTAGATAGGCTTTGGCCTTCGGGTTGTCTAATACGGCTTTCGCAAGCATCGCCGCCTGTCCAACACCATGTGATGTAACGGCTCCAATAGCACCACCAGCGATAGGCGTTCCAATTCCCATTAGGTCACGCTTATTAATTCTCCCCGCCGCCTTTTCAATCATCGGTTCAAGTTTTAACAGCAACGATTCTTTATTATTAAGGTAGTTTATTTCGGGGAATATATTGGCAATTTCCTCTTTTGCCCCTCTTGCTACTGCTTTATTAGCTTCTTTTGTGGCGGTTGACAGTTCGCCATACGAATCCTTTAAGACCCGATAGATCGTGGTTTTCATCTTCTGTGCCTGTGACAATGGGATGTTCCCCATTGAGTCGCCCTTATCTAATAAACCCTCCCTGACCTTTTCTATTGCGTCAAGATAGGATTTATTATCAGGCATTTCCTTGAAGAATTTTTCTGTATCATCAAGTCTATTGGCGATGTCTAGGACATTAACCGTTTTCCCGTCTGCCACCCCTGTGTTGATTGTGTTTTTTATATCCCGATTAATGTCTTTAATTAATCCCTCTAATTTGTCTATACCCGCTTGGGTCGGGACAATTCCATTATCAAGACCTTCCTGCAAAACCTGTAATTTATTAGCCCGATTTAGTTTTTTAGATTCAGCGGGAGGTTTAATAGCAGACTCATATAGTCGCATAGGGATTTTATCTAATATAGGGCTTCCCATCATCCCAAGTGGTTTTGTGACGGCGTTAAGCGGTTCTATTGCCCTTCCTACATTAGCCGTCATTTGTCCGGCTTTCCCAAGCATCCCCGGAGCTTTCGCAAGCAAAGAACCACCCCCCGTAACCAATCCCGATACATCCCCCAGTATTCCCACGGGGTCAGTAGCGATAGTCCTTTTGATGTTTTCAATGCCACCATACCTGTTGATAATCGCTTGCTTAAAGGCATCAAAGACTTGCTGTTGATTCCCAACATCAGCACCGGGAATAACTTTTCCAAGTCCACCAAAGGCAATGTCACGAATCCCACTAACCGTATCGGATGGATGAAGAAATGGCGTAGCAAGGTTTTTAGCGTAACCGACCCCCGATGGGATAAGGTTCTGCATTGCTCCATACGCTACGTCTTTCGCAGACAATGGACTTTCGGAAGTTTGCGTTGTCGGGTCTATAACCGCATTTACCGGAGTCTTATTGTCATCAAATTCATCAAAAACGTTTTTCATCTTTCGCCCCTAGAAACCATTTTGAAGTTCCTCTGCCGTATTTCAATTCAAACTGCGTTGCTAGATTCGGATTGCCCAATAGTTTAGTGACAGCCCCCTTTGGGATTTTATTGACCTTATCCATGACTTCTTTTTCGTTTTCGCCTGGTTGTAGTGTGATTTTAAACTCAGGCAATCGTGAGGGGAAAAGTCTTTTTTTGATTATTTCAGTTTCATCATCAATACTTTTTACCCTGATATTGGCCTGATCTCGTGTAGCTTCTAATATCTTTTTCAACTCCTTCATTGACAGATTCGGGTCGTGGATTTTGTCCCATTTTGCCTGTGCATCAACTGATAGTTCTGCGACACTTGCCTGTGACCCAGTTGATAACTTTCCAATCTCTCTTGATATTTCCATCAGGTATGATTCAAGGACTCGTTCCTGGCCACTACCGATAAATTGTTTCTTCCATGCAACGAGTGGCATATCTATTGCCCTTGTGCCGACACGCTTTATGACATCCTTCATTATGGCATCAACTTTATCGATCTGCCCATTGATGTTATTGGCAAAAGATTCTGCCGCACCACGCTGTTTTTCTTGGAAGGCTAAAGACGATTGACCAGCTTTGAACGATGCGCCTTGCACCACTCTGTCCGCACCGTCAACCTTCCAGTCTTTTAACTTTGCCATGACTCGGTTGTTAATGTCGGCTTGCGCTCCGGCGTTCCTAAAGAACCTTGTGGCTTCCATTGGGAACTCGCCTTTAGTCGCTACATACCTTGCCCATTCAGTAATAACATCATCCGTAATTAAACCCTTATTCGCATCGTTCTTTGCCGTTTCGGTTGCGGCGGCTTTATCGCCCGTCAATCCAACTTGATAATTTTTACCAGCAGTTAATATTTCACTTGCCGTAGGTTTACGTCCTAGCTTCTGCTCCAGATCTTGCGCCACAAGTGCAATGGGGTTTGTAACGGGTTTCTCCAACGGTTCTAATACAGACATATCGCCTGTCTTGATATAGTTCATAATAGACGCAGGGGAATACCTACCTGTTTTAAGCAGTTTATCGGCAGACGTTTCTTTGGGTTGCATGGATTGTAATATCTGCGGTAATAACTCTGGCCTAGAATATTTCAGAGCCAAAGGGATTGCTTTTTTTATATCCAAACTTCCGTCAGGCATAAGACTCTCTAATAACCCTTTGGAATAAGCATCTTGCTGTGCTTGCGCCGCCTTGAGGCGTTCTTCCTCTGCCCTCGCCCTGTAATCCTGATTAAGCGTGGTATATGCCTTGAGGAAATTATCCCCTACTCCTCCCAATGCCTCTCCGAAATTTCCCATAACGCCCCCTTATAATGCTAGACCGCCCATATCCCAGATTAAGTCAAGCAGACCATTAACGACAGAGCCTAGCAACGCCTGTCCCGGCTGTGACAGCAACCCACCAATACCTTGAGATGCCAAATTCATCCAGTTTGTACTAGACTGTGCGTTAGCATTCTGGTCGGCAAGAGCCTGTGCCAAGAGTAACCTCTGCTGTTCCGTGTCCGCTTGCGTCTGATAACCGACTAACTGCGAACCGCCACCTGCCAACGCTAACGCCTGATTTAGCTTACTGATGTTGAAATTATCAGAGGCTTGCTGACGGGTTAAGTCATAAACGTACTTCTCGTAGGCAGAGTTGTTTTTCCAATCCCTCATTTTGTCTTGGTAGTTCTGATTCCACTCCATCAGCCCCTGCCCGTAAGCCATTTTACGGGCGGCTTCTGCGGCATCTGCATTATAGGTGTTCAGCGATTGCGTCTGGTCGAGTTTATATTTGTTCGTTAAAAAGTCGTTTAACTGCTGTTCCCTTGTCAGGTTAAACTTGTTCATGTCAATGAGTCCGGCTTGCTCCATCCAGTATCGCTGTGCGGCGGCGTTTGCGGCGTTGTTCGCTAGAGCTTGCTGATAGACGGAATCAAGGTTGTTAGTCGCCTGATTCTGCATGATACTCGACCCGTACAACCCCCTGCCGCCCATTGTATTAGTGAGCGTGTTGTAGCCCTGATTGTAGGCCGTTGTAGCGGCGTTCTGTCCGGGGGTGGTTAAGGCCGTCTGAAGCTTGTCGTAGTCTCCCCCCAAAAGCCCCTGATACTCCCCTGCTTCCATTTTATAATTCGGGGATTGCACCTGTGCCAACGGAGCAGTAGGAGTGTAATTGTAGTAATTCTCCTGTGTGGGTGCGTTGGTCTGAGAGGACACATAAGAGGGATAAATAAACCCTTGTGCAAGATTCTTATTTAACTGATTCTGCGCCGCCCCTAACCCTGCGTTGACGTATTGACTGTAATCTGCCATATTAACCCCCTAGATAATTCACTAGATAATCTTTCGGCCTAAACTTGTAATCCATGTAGCCTTCATCTTTTTCGTCTTTCTTCTTTTTCAAAAAGACAGGCATTGTTAATTTCTGAACCTCGGAAGCCCAATTAATCGGGTTTGTATCTGTCTCTGTATTTTGTCCCAAAGGTAATGCGGTTGCCGCCAACGACGGGACGAGTCCAGCCGCTTTTGACACACCTGACCCTATGCCACCAGTTAATAGGTCTCCGCCTGTGGAAAGTAACTGGTCTTGAAGAAGTGATAACTGATTCCCTTCTGGACGTTTGACGTACTTCCCTTCTGGGTTGATGTAGGGATAGAGCAGATTCCCGCCTGTATTGACAAGTGCCTTGCCTAGCATCCCCGTGATACCACCACCTAGCGAACCTCCGACATAAGCCTGTCCAGCGTCATAAAGGTCGCCAAAGTAATCAAGTTTCCGATGACCTGACCCTAGCTTACTGCCAACTCCGCTACCGATTGCCGCCCCTGCCGCCGTTCCCAATACAGGAATATACGACCCGATAACTGAACCTAGTGCCGTTCCTATTTTCTGCATATAGGGACTGAGTGAAGGAGCTATCGAGTAAAGAGCGTCACCAGCGTATCTTGTATGTTCATCAACCATTCCGTTAGGGTCAACTGCCCTATCTAAACCAGCACCTAGCTTATCAAGCCAACTGCCATCAGTTTTCCCCGCCTTGTCTCCCCCCTGTATGAGATCGGATAGTCCACCCGAAAATATCGTGTGGTTAGCTGTCACGGGGTTTATCATCGAAGCCAACGGCCCCATCTTGGAAATAGCCGCCCCTGGCACGTTCCCTTGATACACATCGCTAAGACCCGCAGTGAACAAAGAACCTATTGCACCGGGGAGTAAGTTACCAAAAGAGTTCTCCCTATCTGCCGCCTGTTTCGCATTAGACCATGCCCTTAACTGCTTCTGTTCAGGGGTGTAGGTGTTCTCAAGCTGTGCCTTTACGTTGTCCGATAAGGCTGAATAAGCCCCTGTCTTGGCAATCAACCTGTTCAGTTCTGCTAGCTCATCGGGGGAGTAAACACGGGTATCTTCATTCTGTTTTGCTCTTGAAATCTGTTGAAGCAATCCAGACCAGTTAAGGCCCATCGTGTTATCGCCGGAAAGTCCGTTTAATATTTTGTCCATTCCCCGCCCTCTAACGCCGCTATATCAGCCTTGAACCACTCAACCCCAACTCTCCCCGATGATACGTTCAACTCAAAAGCCATCTCGATATTCCTGACCCTATTTCTAGTTGTTTCTGTCCACGGCACAACACCCTCATCATTGAGATAGGTAGTTGCGTCTGCTAAATAAGTTGTTGCGTCATATAAATAAGTCCCGTCGTTAGGAAGTGAAATGGCCTTCATCTGTATTACGCTGTCTTGTGACACTACGTTCAAGGACGCCAAACCCGCCACCTTTGGCTTTAAGTAGACCTGTAATTTCCGCAGAATGAGGTCTGCACCTGTGGTGATGGTCTTTGTCCTTACAGATGACTTAAAATCCTCTGTTGTTGAACCGTCAGAGTCCGTCGCCAATGTTTCATCGAGTTGGTAAAGGTAGCCATCATCTCCCGCTAGATAAATAGTGTCTCCGGCCTGACAGACTGCCCTAATCCTTCCCTGATTGAATAACAAATTAGTAAAGGCTGGTATGGCGACAGATGATCCGCTGGAATCGTAACCGTGTCTTTCGGTGTAACAGAATATCCTTTCACCCATTCCAAACCAGATAGTGTTGTACTTGGGAATATAGGTAACAAAATCGCATGAAGTTTGAGAGGCAAATAACTGGTTGATCTTCCGGCCTATGGCATCGACCTGTAAATCACCATACTGCTGAACACCCTTCAAAGACTTGAAGCCATTGGAATCCACAAAAAAGACATTGTTCCACGCTTCCGTAATGGATTGCGGGTTTTGGGCGCAGTTATTAGACGATAACTCTTGAACGTACCAGTTTGTAATAGTCGTATCCGCTACGTTCACACGGTATATTTTCTTTAACGCATTACCTTTTTTACTGATGATTAAGTCATCCCCGAAAACCGCAAAACCGTTGACAGCTAGATTATCCCCGAAACCAGCTTTTAAACCGACTGCCGTTCCCGCTGTGTTCCAATCTGTCTCGTCATTGGGTTTTGAGAGATATACCGAATCAGGTTCATTGGTAGCGTTGGCGACAACCCTGTTCTTAATCATCTTTAACGCAGTAGCTTTCGGTGAAGTGGCTATGGTTGTGTAAGTCGTTCCGTCCCACGTTCTTATAGTGTCTCCACCATCAGCAATCAGTAACTTGGAATTAAACGTCAGGAATGAAGGAACAGTTGTTGTGTCTGTTAATGCCCCGATTTCTTCCCACGCACTCCCCGACAGGTAATAGAGTTTCCCGTTATACGCACAAACCAGATAGGCGACAGACCTTGATTTCTCATAATAGTAAATACTTAAAATAGGATGACCTTCTGAACCACCTAACGGCTCAGAATCTTCCGTTACAATCCTATCCCCTCCCTCGGTTAATAACTGTATGGATATTGCTTGACTAGCCGCCACACAAGAAGTGCCTGGCCTTGTGATAAGGACATCCGTTGACGGGTCATAAATCATATTAGTCGCCAACACTACCTCATTATCAGCAATACTGGAAGGCGAAGCGGCATAATTCAACCCACCGTTTAAATGTAGCTTGATCTGACTGAGTGCCGAATGTTTAGATGATCGGATCATATCCAACCCACTCCTTCGGTTGACATAATACTCGTTGGGCGATAGGCTTTTAAAATCTGATTCTCAAAATCGGTCAGAAGTTTAAGGTCAGTGGAAACGTCCATTTCGTCTTTGTTTTTCAGTCTCAGGGAAACGTATTCAATGATGATGTCATCCAGTTTCCCCGCCCACGGCATCGTGGTTAGGGATGTGTAGAGACTTGTTTCTATCTTTGGGAAGTAATACAGGTAAAGGCTCTCAACCGCATCAGGAGTGCCGTTAAAGAGTATCTTTGAATTTTCAAGGTCTAGATACCAAAATGTAAGGACAGAAGCGGAGACAATAGAGTTCCACTCCACCTCTGAACATTTATATAGCACTGAATAGTCAGCGGGTCTAAAGAGGGCTATATCAACGTCAAAATCGCTTGGAAGTGAAACATACGCCTGACTCGCAACGGTAGTAAGGGTTGCTTTCTTTTTGGCGAACTGTAACCCTTCCCTCTGAGCGATTCGGTTTGCCCGTAATATGGCTCTCTTGATATATCTCAAAATGGGAGCATCGGTAGTGAACCTTGTGGAACTCTCATCATTGATTTCATCCCTGATGTCTGTGATGATTTCGGATACTAAACTCATGTCATCCTCCTACCTGCTTTATGTAATAAAGCCCGCCCCCAAGATTCTCTAAATAAACCACTCCCTCGTTTATAGGTGTGACTGCTTTTGTTGCGGTTATTGTCGCCGCATATTCAGATAAGGTCATGGTTGCCGTTTCGCAATCGACAACGATTCCAGCGTTTATATTTGCCGCGTATTTTGTAAGGATCAGTTCTTGTATTTGACACTGAACGCTTGCGTGCAAGGCTACTATTGCCGCATTTGTGTTTAATGATAGTGCATCCGTATTCGCGCTGATACTTACGTCGGCCTTTATGCCAGCGGCGTTTTCAATTAGTGTGAGGTTTTCAACATCTGCTGAAACATTCACATTTAGCGCAACATTCGCCGGATATTCGGTAATAGCGAGTTCATCAACTCCCGCCGATATATTTATTTCTGCATTGACGGTTGCCTTATACGCGGTAAGTATCAGGGCATCAGTATTAGCCGAAACCTCAATGTCACTTGTGACGCTTACCGTTGCCGCCTGTTCTGTCAGCGTCAGTTCATCGCAAGTGGCAAGGACATTTACGGCAGCGTTTATATTTGCCTGATTCTCTGTCAAAGTCAGTTCATCAACAACCGCCTGAACATTGACTTCCGCGTTTATCCCCGCTGCGTTTTCGGTAAGAGCAAGAGAATCTGTTCCCGCTAGGACATTGACTTCGGCATTAACTGATGCGGCGTATTCTGTTAAAGACAAAGAATCACAGGAACACTGCACATTGACAGCGTTATCGACATCAGCCCATGAACCAGTCGCCCATGCTCCAACTGCCCATGATCCAGATTCCCACGCGCCCATTATTGCTCCTTACGCTGGCCCCCACGGTGTCGCTGATCCGTCACCTGTCACTCCTGTCCCATTTATCTTCTTAATATCGGCACCCTTGACAATCGTGCCGCCCGCGTACCCTGTTCCGTCATAATCCGCTTCGCAGTTATCAGCCGCGGTGGTGTCCTCACTGATGGCTTTTACGTTCACATCCATATAGCCGGAATCTTTTGCGGTAACTAAAGAGATATAGGCCGCTTGAGCCAGCACCATAAAATCATGTCTGACAGGCAATGCCCCTGTTTCATGCACGATAAGAGTCAGCGTCCCTTCAGTATTGGTGTCTGTGGCATCCAGTTCGCAGTTATAGTAGCCGTTGGCATCATGTGCGGCGGCAGTATCATCATGCTTCTGCGCCAAAGCCTGACCGTTTTTAGACAGTTTAATATCGGCCTGTGACAGTGTAAGGCCAGTTTCAGCGGTCTTGCCGTCCGTGTCGTCAATAAACGGGCCGATCAGAACGTCAACTGCTGTATTAGCTTGTAAATATCCCCCAAAACTCATAACGACTCCTTAACAGTGATTCATGTAGTGATATAAAAATACTGGAACGACTATTCCCCCACCACCTGATTCCGTGTAGTAAACCCTGATCTTGATGTAATCGACGTAAGCTGTAACTGATGTGGCTGAATTTAGTGTAGATAGTTGAACTCCAAAAGTATTAGCAACTATGTCAGCCTGTGAGAGCGTTGTCCCGCACATATCTGTTGCGCCGCCGTAAGTTGCCGCTTCTACGCTGGTGGGCCATTTTGTGGCAGAAGCTAAATTATTCCCGACCTGTCCATTAGCATAAAGATACAAGGCAGAATCATTAACGGAGAACGATTCGCCTGCGTCACAATATCTGTTAATCTCAAACTCGATACCGTTAATAGTCGAACCATCAGGAATATCCGACGACGAAAACCCAAAATTAGTTAATCTCAACCAATCTGTATATGTATTTTTTGACCCACCAGAAGTAGCGTAGTTAGTGTCGTCAGCCTTAGCATTGTCGGGAGTTTCCCATTTAACCTTCTCATCCCTATCCACACTGGCAGCAGTGCCGGGGAATTTATAATCAGTCACAGCCATTACTTCACCGCCGTTTTAAGACTTACGACTCCATCACGAATCTCTTTCTCCGCCGTGGGGAGCTTCCCCGAATATTTCTGTTTTAAAAGAGCGACCTCCGACTCTGTGAAAAAATCACAGCGAATCAACAACTGCAAACAGGTCATCGGGTCTTTTATTTTGGCAATAAAGAACGTCCTGCACTTCTCGTCCATCTCCTTGCCGACCTTCTCCAAAACCCACTCAGCCCACGACTCAGGAAACTCCTTGCCGTCACGGTATAAAGCAAAGCCCTCAGCGCAAGTCCCGCCCTTCGGCATACCTACACCCGTATCAGCCTTTTCCATTACAGGGATAGCCTCACCCGTATTGGCGCAAGCCCCATTCTTCACGCACAAGGCAATGAACTCGGCAAACTTGGATTCAAGAGTTAGCATGGCTCACCTATGCGATTGTGAACAATCCAGAACCGTTCCATGTTATTGTGAGGTCGCCAGCGGTCATATCGACAGGCCCGCCTAAATCCACAAACAGCAAAGCGTCCTTTGCCGCATCGGTGTAATTGTAAACTATCGCCCAATAAGCATCAGTTCCGTTAGAAGCGTTCTGCGCCCATGTCGGATTTGTAGAAGAATCAAACGTCATCGTGCCATTGGTCTGAGTAACAAGGTCAGCCAATGTCCCTAAATCCGTTCCTCCGGCTGAATACGTCCCTGCCGTGGCAACTTCCGTGAAAACCCCAAACGTAGCCGATGTAGTAGCCGAAGTAGGCGGGGTCGCATTGGTGCATATCCCACAATAAAAATGATCGGTACTTGCCCAATCACCATCAAGCATCTTCGCTTTCGCTACGTTAAAAACTGTCAAATCTCCTCTTGCCATCGTGTCCCTCCTTACCCGTAAGTAAATGCCTTAACCGTTGCTAAATCTGTTGCTAAGTTGTCGTAGTTGGCATCCCCATCAGCCCATGTGACCTTTACGCCCGTTGTTGCGTCCACCTTCTTGACTTGCCACACAGCATCACTCACCGCAGAACAGGGAGATGCGGAACACACATAGAGAACCGTCCCGTCCTCATAAAGAACGGTTATCTTAGGACTCTCATCTATGGTTACATTTCCACGCCCCGAACCTCGGCTCATATAGTCACCGTCTCATACTCAGACTTGACAGGAAGTGACGACTCAACTTGCTGTAATAAAGTTTTCTTTTTCCGTTTCTTTTTCTTCTTGATAATAACGGGCTTAATGATGGGCTTTTTAAGGTCGTCCAAAGACATATCCAAAAGCCCCGTGGAATCGTTTAACGTAATGCCAATATCGAGTTTCATTGCTACCTCACGATAATGTGCGGGTCTCGATTGGTGAGTATCTTCTCAACGGTCATGTATTCGGGGTTGTCCTGTAAGAACCTGTAAAGCTCTTTCGGGTCGTCCAGATTGTACCCGTCCTGATACGCTTTCATGTTCGCCACATCAGGGATTGAAGCGATTTGCCTAAACATTCGCTTCTCCGAAAACCCGTTGTTGGCGTTCATCTTCCTGACGTAGTTCTCCTCAAGGACGGGAATGTTGTTCTGAACTATCCCACCCGTTATAACCATTTCATCTTCGCCCAACATCTTGACTGATATATTGTCCTGAATCATAATCCCTCAATAAAGGGGCGGTTTCCCGCCCCCGTTAAAGCTAGCCGATGTAGCAGTTCTTGATCCAAGCGTTTGCCTTTTCCTCACGGGAAATCAGCGTGTACTCGGTAGAAATCTGAATCTTCTGAGAAAGACCCGTTTTGGCGAGTTTCTCTGTTTTCAGAGGCTGGAGAGTACCCAACGCCCACTTCTCCTTCTCAAGAATCAGGCAGGACTCGTAGGTCGTGTCATCATCCGTTGCGAGGAAACGGGAAGCGTAAATCTTGACCACGCCGTAGTCAGACTCGTAGTAGTCAACCGACAGGATGACTTTCTTCTGGTCTGCGTTGATGTTCGTGGTGAGCTTGGAGTTTCCGGTAAATGCCGAAATCTTCCGCTTCAAGGTTGCCCCTGCGAGTACCATTCCAGGGTTTCCACCAGCTGTCCAACAATGTTGAATTTCATCATTGAAGATGGTCTCGGTAAGGGTCGTTGCCGAAGTACCCGTGGTGAACGAAGTGGCATTGGTGGTGATCCAACCCTTCACACCCTTCGCAGAACGGGGATCGGTAGAGGTAGCCACCGTGTTATTCAGCAGACCGTATTCCATATCCCTTGCCAGCATTTTCAAGAACAAACCCGTCTGGTAGGCGATTTCAGATTTACGTCCGGCCTTATCAACCGCTTCCAACGAATCGGAAACGCTGAACCACTTTGCCGCAATCTGCGTGTAGTTGCCGACTCTAGTCTGTGCGTTTGCAGTGGTCAGAACAGCGTCGTTGCCTTCTGTCACGGCACAGTTAGCGGCGGTGGTTAAGGTATCAGTGCATCTGTGTTAGCTTACGGTGTCCCGTAAGATCGGACTATATCTTCACCTTTTGGTGTCTGGCGTGTAGTCTCTGAGGATAACCTACGCGGGTATCTTGAGCGTAACGAATAGGGTTCATAACTTGCATAAGCATCAACTCTGTCTTGCTTGCGCTTGATGTTGAATCGGCAACCTGACTTAATCCAAGAGTTAAGATGAATGTGAAACCGTTGCATCGTCTTTCCACTCTTGAGTTTCTCATGTCTGACTTTGCCTATTTGTATTCCAAGTGATTCTAAAATCTTTTTAAAATCCATGAACCAGGAATCACAACACCCGAACCCCATAAAGTATCTGCATGGGGTTAATGTTATGCGTCCCGTTTTCCCCTCGGCTACAAACCCTTCACTATCCATAAGACCAGACACAAATGCTTTTTTAAGTTCATCATCCCATTCGTGAACAAATGACGGAATGTTTTTCTTGTTTTGTGTCACTTCTCGTAAGTGAAGGCCAAAGTCTCCACAAGCACAACGCAAATCATAATTAGGTTTTGAACTCTTTTTTACTTCAACCTTGTTTATCTTTGCCGTCCTGCCTGTGATTGCCAATAACGCTTCTTTTGTTGCTTCTGCAAAGTCGGGGTCGATTGTTCCAAGTCTGAATCCAACGTTTTGTGGTGTCCTGACTGTTACTGCCCCGTCTCCTAAATATACTCCCAAGATATATGCGTAATTCTTTCCTGCTGATTGACTCCATGTATTATCCATTTTTGCTCCTCGGCATGATAATCTTTTGAAGTTATTCCAGCATATAGCCAGATTTATAGTGACCTACTGTTACCTAAGCCACTCATGATATTTGCCCTTGACCTTCTCCTTGCCGATGTTGGACATAAAAACAGTGTCATACGGGGCGATGTTGGTAATGACATCGCTCAAATCTTCTCTCAATGCCGTGGTAATGCCAGTCGGCAGATAAGTTGTAGTTGTTGCCATTGTTAAATTCTCCTAATATAGATGGTCTAAAGCCCCCGATTCCGTCAGCCATGAGGCAATCTCCGATGGGTCGCCACTGCGTAACGCTTTGGCTTTCATCTTGGAAATCCGCTCGGTCTTTGACTTGTTTTCAGCCATTTGAGGAGTCTCCACCCCCCCCGCTTCCAAAATAGGGGTCTTTGTCTCCTTCTTGACCGCCTGTGGCTTCTTGGTCTCGGTTGCAAGTTTCTTTTTTAAAAACTGGAACGTCTCAAGGTAAGTCGGGATGTCCTCATTCAGCCGTCTTGCGAGTTGCTCCTGTAGTGCGGGAGGCTGTGACTTGATAAGGTTGAGCATCTCTGCCTGTACCTTAGTGTAATCGGGGTCTCTCTGCACTTCGGCTTTCACCGCATTTATCCGCTGAAGTTGTGCCAACGGTTCAATAGCAGTTTTAATTTTCTGATCTGCTATCCGTTCCGCTTCCCTCTTCATCTCGTACTTGAGTTCATCAACAGGGTCGGACGGTGGTTGCTCCGTCTGTTGCGTTCCGGTCAACAATTCCGCTATTTTCTGGGCAAGTTCTGGTCGTGCCTTTATCTGGTTCGCCAACCCAACGTAAGGCGCAAGATTGTCTCGCTCGGCTGCGAGGTCTTGGGTCTTTTTGGTGTAGTCGAATCCCTTCTGGGCTAACTCAATCAGTTCGTCTTGAGTTACTTCCTTCTCCTCACCCTGCCATTTGATCTGATACTTCTGCGGTTCTTCGGGAGTTTCCACCTCCTGAGTTTCCTCAGTAGTTTCCTTGGCAACTTCCTCGGTTTCCCCCTTTGATTCGACAGTTCCACCGTCTAAAGGTGAGGTGTTGTCGATCATGTCCAGAATCCCTCCGGCAATCCCGTCTATCTGTGAGGCCACAACTGAATCATCCTGTGGATACTCAACGTCTGTCTCTCTTGCTTCCATTGTTATCTCCTCTCGGTTAGATAAAATAAAAGGCGAGCCTGTCCCTGTGAACAGTTACTCGCCTCAGTTTTTCTGATAGCTTTTTAAATTAGGGTTTTTCTTTTAACGTCACTAACCAAATGGTGATTTTGCCATCTTCCATCTTGATCGTGAAATCACAATACGTTCCCTTCTGAACAAGTTCTGCGACCCGTTCAAAACATTTCCGTAATTTGATGAGCCTGTCATCGTTAGGCATTGTCGAATACCGGAATACGCCAAGTCGTTGCTCCCGCCGCACACAAAATGTACTTCTGCCCTGCGGTCAAAACGGGTGCGCCCGTAGTCCACACCGCACCAGCAGTAGTTCCCGAAGGTGCTGCACTGAGCTTCAAGGTCGCCTGACCGCCCGTAAGAGTAGTCACACCAGCTACCGTCAATGTCCCATCAACCGTGACCGTATCTCCCTTGAAAGCGAAATCAGCTTCCTGTTCTGCATATAAACTAGTTGCCATTGTTGCCTCCTATTGTAAGTGCGTTCATAAGAGATTGCGGCAGTGGATAATCAGGGTACTTACTCATCAAGTCCTTACATATCTCGATACATTTATTTGGTTCACCCGTCATCGCAAGACACGTTGCAAAGTTCATTTGTGCGTCCCTCGAATCAGGAGAAGCCCTGACCGCTTTCTCCGACCATTCTCTTGCCTTCTCCCACTGACCTTCCTCGGCGTAGCAGTGACCCATGTTTAAAAAGGCCGTGTTGCTCTCCGGTTCGATCTTCAATAACTTCTGCCAGAAGTCTCTTGCTTCTGTATATTTCCCCAACCCTTGAGCGGCGATAGCTAGTTGTTCAAGTGAACGTTTTTCGTTCTTGCCTGATTCAAGCTGTTTGTGCAAAAGGGCGTAATACTTGTCTCCGTGTCCGTATTCGTAATTGTCGTTCAGTCTCCCGTAGTGGTGAACAATTGTGTCGGGGCAGGCCACAATCCCGCAACCCCAATAGTAACAGGAATCCTCGACCACCTCATGCACCGGGAAATCAAATCTGATTCTCGGATCATTCGGGAACAACCTAGCCTTTGTCGATGGAAACCACCTTTTCCCCCTCTCGAACTGGGGATATTCCCCTGTGTTCTCCTTGCTTGTTGCGTATCGTGGATTGTTGGTATAGTTCCTTGTTTCAATCCTGTAAGCGTACCACGGGTGAAGGTTGATCTTTTCAAGTCCCGAAATAACTTCATCTGCGTCTATCGACAGAATCCACGGCTTTGTCGCCTTTGAATTGGCGAAGTTCCTCGCCGCAGAAAAGTCATCACACCACTCGAAATCGTAAATCTTAACTTTAGGGAACTCCGAAGCCAAAGCCTTCGTTGCGTCCTT
>ERZ795030.3549-NODE-3549-length-16414-cov-4.595146_pt1 | contig 16414 bp, 14 predicted proteins | sample MGYA00375122_ERZ795030 | MGnify/ENA primary metagenome ERZ795030 (study PRJEB30165, sample SAMN05720146) | activated sludge metagenome | isolation source: anaerobic digester from wastewater treatment plant | place: Japan | collected 2015-04-20 ...
ATACCGATGTTACAGACACATAGTCCAAAAGAGCGATAGCGAAGTTTGGACTATATAAACCACCCCACATTACAAACCATAAACCACAAATAACTAAAAAGCGGCAAATCAACGGTTTACCGCTTTTTGTTTATAAATATTTTTACTTATTTATGCTTATATATCGTTTTTTTATTGTATATTTGTATCATGTTTGTACCGCGTCTTACTAAGTACGAATGTGCGCCTTAAACAGTCTTATACATTTTATATATACTTAATTAATATAAAAAAACAGTACATATGGGAGCAAGTAAATTAAGAATTCCAAGAGTTTGCGAGCATTGCGGAAATGCTTTTGAGGCAAAAACAGTTGTTACTCGTTTTTGCAGTGATGCATGTAAAAGTGCAGCAAACCGCCAACGAAAAAAACAGGCATTACAAGAAGAACGCAAGCAACAAATTTTGCAGGAGAATGCGGCGACTATTGCCGAAATTCAAACACGTCCCTACATTTCCGTATCCGAAGCAGTTGTGTTGTTTGGTATTTCAAAAGACACCATTCACAGACTAATAAGAGCAGGAAAAATTCCTGCAGTAAATTTAGGCAAAAGGCTAACACGCATAAGCAGAGCCCACATAGAAGCGATGTTCACAGCCGTACCCAATCCCGAAGAAAAGCCACAGGAACAGCAACCTGTAAAACTTTATTACGAGCAAAATGAGTGTTATAGCCTTAGCGAAGTAGCCGAAAAGTACAGCATTTCATTATCAACCGTTCACAAGAATATACGCAGATACAGCATACCCAAAAGACAAATTGGAAATCAAGCGTATGTTCCCAAAATAATGATTGATAAAATTTACGGAGGAAAATAATATAAACTGACAATCTTTATAAATTCATTATCATGCGAAAACCCCTAGCAAATACAAAAGTAACTGTCAAACTTCGCAAAAGTGAATATCACAACGAATGGTACATTTATTTAGAAAGTTACCCTGTTTTTGTAGCAGGTAAAAAACAACCTCAGCGAGTGCGAGAATACCTCAATCGTTCCATTACAACACCCATTTGGGACAAGACACGCACAGCGCGCACAACAGAAACCAAAAAAACCTACAAGCCTAAACGCGATGCAAACGGCATTATCCAGTGTCGAAGCGAAGCCGACAGGGAAGTATGCGAATATGCCGACAACGTCCGCAAGCTCCGACAACGTGAATATGATAACGCCGATTTATACAGCGACACAGAAACAGCCCTAATCGAGCAAAAAGAACGTTCTAAACAAAATTTCATCGACTACTTTTACGAGACAGCCAAAAAACGTCACGCCAACAGTTCAGACTCAATTCAGAAAACTTGGAAACGCACCTGTGATTTGCTTAAACAATTTGCAGGAGACACAGTACCTTTTTCAATGATAGATGTCCGTTTTGCAGAAGAGTTCAAACTGTTCTTGATGAATGCCCCTTACGGTGGCAACAGAAAAGGAACAATCTCACAAAACACAGCATCCAACTACTTCTCAATTTTCAAAGCTGCATTAACACAGGCTTTTGTAGATGGATTTTTTACAGTTGACCTATCCGCAAAAATCAAAAACATAAAAGAGATTGAAACCCATCGCGGTTTCCTTTCGTTTGAAGAATTAAACCACCTCGCAGCAACACCTTGCGACATCAAAGTATTAAAACGTGTAGCCTTGTTCTCTGCGCTCACAGGCTTACGGCTCTGTGACATAAAAAAATTGAAGTGGAAAGAAATCCAAATCAATGGCGACCAAGCCCGCATTGATTTTTCGCAACAGAAAACCAAAGGCGTTGAATATATGCCCATTTCGCAACAGGCGTTAGAGCTTTGTGGCGAGCCACAAGTGCCTGAAAAACTTGTTTTTGAAAATCTGCCGGGTACAACGTGGTTTTCTCACTCCCTAAAAAAATGGATTAAAAGTGCCGGAATTACCAGAAAAATAACATTTCACTGCTTCCGTCACACGTATGCAACCCTACAATTATCGAGTGGTACAGATATTTATACTATCAGTAAAATGTTAGGACATACTAAAATCGAAACCACTCAGATATACACAAAAGTAGTTGATGAGATGAAAGAAAAAGCAGCAAACGCTATTAAGTTGAATATCAAAAAAAATAAACCTAAAACAGACAGTTAATACATAATCACAATTCCCCTATTTCCCCCAATTCCCCTATTCCTTCAAATGGGAATTGGAGGAAATGAAGGAAACTATTTTCTGTCAAAATAAATCCTAATCACTTAAAATCAAGGTAATAGAAACATAATACCCAATTATAATTTAAAAAGGTAATTTTTTTAATTACCCATTGACCTGCGGACAATCCTTTTTTACCTTACATCTTTTACCACAATTATTCATTGCACATTGAAAATTACTTTTCGTTCTATTGTTAATAAGTTTTATTTATTATGTTTAATCTATTTATAAATACTTATATAAATGAAACAAAAAACAATATACGAACGTAATAAGTTTTACATTTACGAATGTAGTAATTTTATTTCGTATTTTAAACGTTACCACCAAGTGTAAGAAACAGACAACAACATAGAAAAATTTAAAGCAATCCATTGTGAAAGGACAGAAAAACGAAATATTGAAAAGACCAAAGAGCCGACACTCAAGCCGACCCATTTTTTTGCCACCTCACATTTTTTAACCTATTTTTGTATGCTCACATTGCACACATTGCTGAAGCCCCACAAGTCAACGTTGCGACCAAAGCTTTGTCAAAGAGTGCAATTCTGCCACCCTTATGAATGGCTATGACGATAAATATATTATTTTTGCAGTAATTAAAAATAGAGAAAAATGGATAACAATCAAGATATAAATACTTTTATAGAAAAGGAACTGCACAAAATCATTGCAACCCTTTCTGACAACACACTCTTTGAGAGGCTTAAAGCAGAAGAGCAAAGCATTAATAAGACTATTGAATCATATAAAAAAACTGCTGAGCTTGAATCTAAACAAAAGCAAAATAAGATTTTACAAGAATTTAGTATAAAAGTAGATCAGGTAAAATCTCTTATTGAGAACCTTAATAATGAAAAGAATTTCAATTTAAGAGGAGAATTTGCATCTCAAATAGAAAATGCACTTCAAGAATTGATAAGCAAAATAGAATATGAACAGGATAATGAAATTCGCTTATTGAATGAGAAAATAAATATAAAAGTTGAAAATTTGATTAATTCATATAAGGAAAAAATTAAAGACTTACCACAAAAAAGAATTGGTGAGTTAAATAAAATAATCGAAACTAAAACCAAGCAAATAAAGGTTTTGGATGAGTTTTATGAAACAGCATCTTTTGATGCAGAACTTTGGCAGAATACAAATAAAATTTTAGAAACGATTCTTGAAGAGGAAAAAAGAGAAAACGAAGAAAATCAAAAAAAAAGGATTGCTAAACGAGAAACGAACTATGAAGTTAATCTCTTTCCTCAGGTAAACTACTTATTATTTGAAGAAGAGCGACGGATGTTTAATATTTTTGATAAAGAGATATCTTACAAAATTCCACAAGTAAATAGTTTTTTTACTCAAAAATCTGTTTCATTAATATACAACAAGCATCAAAGATTTTTATTAAAATTAAATGTAGAACAATTAATTTCCAGGCTGTTAATGTCTGCGGATGCAGGAAATGTACTGTTGTACTTTATTGATTCTCACGGAAATGGTAGTTTGTTTCACGATTATTTGAATCTACCAAGCGAGTTATATAGTGGGAAAATTTTTACCCAACCAACAGATATAGACAAGTTACTTTACACACTTCAAATCGTTGAAAGTGATATTATTCAACATCAGTTAAAATCATATAAAATAAATGATTATAATCGTAAATATCCCAAATCTTGTATTCCATATCGTGTAGTGATATATGATAATTTCCCAAAAGGTTTTAATTCAAACGCAACGCCTTTTGTTGAAAAACTTTTACGCACAGGGATGGATGCGGGAATTCACTTTATTTTTACAATAGACAAGGAAGATTTTTCAGATCTAAATGTACAAAAAATTCTTCCTTTGACCAATCAAATTACAATTATAGATAACTCAAATAGTAAAAAGGCTGATGAGTTTAAGTCAATTAAAGATAATGTTATTCAAATTTCAAATAAAAGATTTAACAAGGTAAAAACCTTGTATTTTGAAGATTACTTTGGAGATAATTTTAAATGGTGGTCGTATAAAAGCTCAAAATTATTATCAGTACCCATAGGAGTAATAGGTAAAGATGAATATAACCTGACTTTTGAAGGAGAAAATGCACACTGTGTAATAACTGGTACAACAGGTTCTGGTAAATCTTGTTTTATTCATTCTTTAATAACAAGTGCTTGCTTAAATTACTCACCTAATGAATTGAGACTTTTCTTAATAGATTTAAAATCAGATGTAGAATTTCAAAGTTATGCATTAGAGAATTTACCCCATGCAGATTTTATAGCTTTAAAAAGTAGCCCACTATATGCCTTACACATCCTATCCCTAATAGAAGAGATGATAAAAGAGCGTTCTTCAGTTTTCAAACAACAGGGAGCGAATGCAAGGGATTTAAACGATTTTAAGTTAAAATTTCCTGATAAAATAATGCCAAGGTATTTAATCATTATAGATGAATATCAACAATTATTATCTGATGACTATAGAACAAGGGCATTAGGTCATTTAAAAAATATTGCCGAACAAGGACGGGGTTTTGGGTTTAACTTAGTTTTAGCTTCTCAAACTACAGCATTATCATCAGGAACGATGGAAAATTTTGGATTGAAAGTTTTAATGAAAGTGAGAAGTTTGATTGCGGCTTCAGAATTATTAGGTCCCAATGTTGATTCAGATTATAAGGCTAAAGCATTATTGCTAAAACCGGGGCAAGCATTTATTCCTGACGAAACAAAGGTTGGTAAAGTTCAAAGTTACTTTTTAGTGGAAGAAGAACATCTTAAAATTTTAAAAGAAATAAAGAATAAGTGGGATGCTTATGAAGGAGATAAATATGAACAAAATCTCATTGTGTTTAATAAAGAGGCACCTGCATATATTGTCAAAAATAGAGTTATTTCGAAATTAAAAATAAGAGAAAAGAAAGATACTACCCCCTTATTGTTTTCTCCTGGTGAAAAAGTAATGGTTGATGGTAATGACTTCATTTGCCAGTTAAAGCGAGAGCAGAATAATAACGTTTTAGTAATGGGTGGTAATTTTGATGTATCACTTCGTGCAGCTAATAGTGTATTATTTAGCCTTCTGCCACAACTGTCAAGAGAAGACACATCAATCAATGTGTTCAATTATATTAATAAATCAAATAAATCTGAATATTCGAGTATAAAAAAGAGTGCTGATATTATAAAAAAGCATTTTATTCAAACTAATTATTATGAGCGAGATGTTGATATTTCTGATGTGTTAAAATCCGTCAATGATGAAGTAAAGAATAGGTTGAAAGAATTAGATACTAATAATCAGTTTGCTATCAAAGTGTTGACATTCTTTAATATTGATAATAATAAAGATTTTCACGAAGAAGAAAGAAGAACAGCAGACTCCTTAGTACCCAAATTAATGGCATCAGAATACACAGAGTTGCTAAAGAGTATCTTAAATAATGGACCAAAAGTAGGTATTCATTGTATAGTACATGCATCGAATCCCACAGGATATTATAATGTATTTGATTATAATTCTGGTGATCACTCACTATTTAATCACCGTGTGTTTGGACAAGTAAGTGATGAAGAATCAGGACAATTAATTCATAATAGATGTAACGAAGCAGCCTATGTGGTGGATTATGAACTTGGTGAGAAAGGATATAACAGAGTTCTTTATTTTGATGCAACTACGAACAAATTTGATAATCTTCCAGTGATTAAACCATATGAATTTTTAACTTTAGAAGATTTAAATAAATTATTAACTTAAATAAAAAAAACATGGCAGGACCAGGACAAAGAAAAACAGAAGCGGGCATGTTCACCAACGTGGATGCAATGAAAGAGTTTGATGCAAAAGTGATTAAACTAATGAATGACTTGCTTGCAGCAAGAGATGAAGCAATTAGAAATATTTTAGAATTGGAAAAAGGTTATTCTGATATTACATATCAGGACTTTAAGACAAAATTTGCAGATAATGCAAAGAGAATTGATAAGTTAGGCGAAGCACTTAAAGCAACCAGTATTTATTATAAGGAAAATATCAGACTAACTGAAAAACATTTATCAACATTTTTTAATTTATAGTTATGAGCAATTCAGGAATCTTAAGAATTAAAGCTGCTGAAATTGCAATCAGCCAATTAAATCACTATAGTGAACAATTAGATAATTTCAAAAAGCTTTTAGATGCAGAAGTATCAAAATTGAGCGATGTACACTTAGATCCCAATTTTGAAAAATTCTATAAATATTTTGAGGAATATTGGCCTGAGATTATCAAATTTAAAAAAGATATTGAAAAGTTTAATTCTTTTTTAATTTCGAAAAAAGATTTTATAAATAACGAGTATAATAAAATAGAAATTAAAAAGCGATAAAATATGGCAGGTCCTTCAAAAAAAGATGCATATATTGACAATCCTGAACTATTTATAAAATTGATGGATTTGATTAATAATTTTATTCATCAAAATAATGATAATGTTAGAAGGGTTGGCGATTGGATGTTAGAAATTGAAAATCAACTTCATAAGATTAAAGAGTTACTTGAACAACGATTTATGGATGCACAGACAAAACTTCAAAATGCAGATTTTGAATTGAATATGTGCCGATCAATGCCTTCTTATGATGATGAAGGTAGACCCCAGAAACCAAATTGTAGTTCGGAAGAGAATGCTAGATTTAAAGCAAAACGCCAGCTTGATGTTGCTCAAAAAAATCTTAATTACATGGATGAGTTATTGAGATATGCTCAAAAATTTGCCCAAGAATATGATTATAAAAAACAAAATTTTATCAAGCTTCTCGATAACAAACTTCCTTCAAGCATAAGCACATTGCATAAACACTATCAGATAATGCAGGAATACTTAAGTCTTAATGTTAAAAGAAATGGCTAAAAAAAACACAGAAAATCAACAGATAAAAGGACACAAGTTTGAGCCAATAAATCCATTAGTGGATTTATTTCATGATTCAACTTATTATTTTTTTCAGGAACTCAGCAAAGTTAGTGATGAATGGGACGACGCAGCTTCTGAAAGTTTTAGGCATGAAGTTACTGTACATTCACAAAACATAACTAAGGAATATTTAGAAAGCGTGCTGGATATATATAACAAATATACTGTCATTCTTCAGGAAGCGGAAAAGCTAACCAAATGGAATGCCGGTTTTGGAGGCTGGATGTCATTTCTTGATTTATCAATGGTAGTAGAAAGAGGTGTTTCTCGACTGTTTTTCAATAGAGACGACCATAGATTTTAAAAAAACAAACATATGAACGGCATAAACCAAATAAAAACACTTGTAGCAGATTTTTGTAAAGATGGCTATATCGAAAATGAACAGAAAGATATATTGATGAAATTGGCGATACAGTATTCTGTCAAACCAAAAGATGTTGAAAAACTTATAGAGGCTGAACTGAGTTCCGTAAAATTATTACAAGTCGAAAAATTATTTAATATATTGGATCAACCAGTTGCGTCAATTCGCAGTTCCATTGATTGTGAAAGTCAGGGCAAAAGGCAATTTCCTGACCTTATTAATATTGGCAAACTTAAAATGACAAGTTTTGATAATGAAGATGCAATGGCTTTACTTCCTACTAAAGACTTGGCAGGTGCTTGTTTTTTGCATTCTAGGAAAGAGAAAGAAGCAACAGCAATGATACAAAATATTGCTGTACGTATTGCATTAAGTTTACCAGCAAAAAAAGTAAAATTTACATTGGTAGATGTTGAACTGTCGGGTTTAGTTTTTTCTTATTTATCAGGGTTGGATGAAGAATTATATACAATTATTGATTCAACAAAACAATTAGATGCATTATTTGAAACACTGGTAAAGGAAAGTTCAGCATTTATATTTAAAGAACTTGGAAATAAATACAAAAATTACCACGAATATTTTGTTGCAAATAGGAACATAGCTAAGCCTTATCATATTGTTTTAATTAACGACATTGATGACAAAATTTCTGAAGAAATGATCCCCAATTTTATTAAGATTATCAAATTCGCAAATAAATCGGGATTATTTTTTCTCTTAGCATTCGATTCTGCCTCAACGAATTCAATATTTAATCAAAACAAAGAATTGAAAGCATGCTTAACAGAGAATACGTTTGTTTACAATTTGAAAGATAATACCTATGAGTCTTCAAATCAACTTATTGATTTGTGGTACAATAAAGTCTATCAAATTGAACATACTAACACTATTGAGTTTGATGACTTTCATATAGCTTGGATTAATTATGAATTTAATCCTATAAAATACACTAAACCTGACAAGACTAAATCAGAAATACATCATGTTCAAAAAGACAGTATTCAAAATGTTGTTTTGTCAATGGGATTAAATAATGAAAATGAATTAAGTGAATGTTTATTTGATGACACACACGAAGATGCTTTAATATTGTCTTCTGACTTAAAATCAAAACAAATAATTTTTAAACACTTAGTTTATTCATTAGCTACAAATTATGCACCTTCCGAATTAAGATTAAGATTATTTGGAATAAATCATGAGACATTTGAAATTGTTGAATCATTACCTCAAACTGAAACAATTGTTACAGAAAACAGTCCAATATTTTTCCAAGGATTTATTCAAGATTTGTTATCTGAAATTAGTAAAAGAAAAGAACTGTTTGAAAATGCACCTGTAAAAGTATCAAATTATTCTGAGTATAGAAAAGTTTGTGATGATAATTTACCAAGGGTTTTTGTAATGGTTCAGGATTTTGATAAAACTATTTCTCAAACCTCTGATTTATATTTAACTGAGATAATGGGAATAGTGAGTCTTTTGATAGAGGAGTGTAGTGGATTTGGAATACATTTAATGTTCTTCTCAGAACCTGATGAAAAGATTTTGTACCTTGATTTAAACCTTTTCGAATATCGTTTTTTGATCAAATCTGATACTGAAAAATCAAAATATTTTGCAAATCTTAGTAATTATGATGTGGAAATGTTATCAAAAAATGATACTGTATTAATTTACAGTAATTCAAATAAGCAAGTTAATAATTGTACTTTACAACTAATAGAAGAAAAGATTATCAAGGAAAAACTGGAAAAAAACCACGACAATAAAATAGATTGCATAGAGAACAAATTGATTATTAATACAATAGATACAATAACTCATCATGATATCCCGTCCATTGAAGAACCTGTTGGCATAAGCAGTGATGGAACGTTAAATATTTACATAGGACAACCCCTGTGGTACACGAAGGAACCCCATTATTTACTATCATTGTCTAAAAAACAAAGCCCAAATATAATGTTAAATGGTAAAGATATAAATACTAATGCATCTTTAATAATATCCACATTAAAACAGCTTGGAAGTAGATGTGATATAGCAGTTTTTGATGCATTAAATTCAATAACGAATGAAAATATTATACCAGAAAGCGGATGTAAAATAATGGATAAAACCGATTTTTTGTCCTTCGTTGAACAAATTAAAGAAAAAACTGAAAGTATAAAAATGAACCCGGGAATTGTTACTTTAAAACATGAACCCTTAATATTATTTGTTTTAAATGTGGATAAGTTATTTGGTAAAGATAAGAATAAAGAATGTTTTCATAACCTTGATTTTCTTCTTCAAAATTCTAATGAATTGAATGTTAGGGTTTTTATGAATGTAAGCAATGAAAGAATTTTTGATGATGAGCATTTGTCTGTTATTTCAAAATTCACATTTGGCACTAATATTATTTGTAAAGATGCAAACGAAAATCTTATATCGCCATTAATAATAATGGACAATAAAATAGATTTGCCTAAAAAAGATTATATTGTCCTTATTGAAACTAAGAATAAAAAATCTGGCTTATCTGCCGATCCTGTTAAAATTTATAATTTATAGGTTATGGAAAATTATTTTGAAAAATATAAAGACATATACTTAAATTTTTTATTTCAAGTTGAGTGTTATAAAGCGGGTAAAAATCCTGAGACATTAATTCAAGAATTTTCAAAGAAAAGTTTTGCTACTGATGAAGAGAAACAGCAACAGAATCCGCTTGATTCAGAAAACAAACAACCTCAAGAGGAAGAGCAAAGAAAGCAAGAAGAAATAAATAAAAGTCAAAATGACCTTGATTTCTCTGATGGTTATTACATGGGCGAGACTCAAAACGGACTAATGCACGGCAAAGGAACTCGTTATTGGAATGATGGTAAAATTTGGGAGGGTTTTTGGGAAGGTGGCAAAGCAAACGGACATATCACAGTAACTTTTAATGGTGAATTGGTTTATGATGGCAATATGATTGATGATTTGCCAAATGGCGAAGGGAAGTATATAAATCCCGATACACAAAGAACATACATAGGTACTTGGGTTAATTTTAAACGTGATGGGTTGGGGAAATTATTTAGTGAATCTGGAGAGAAAATTTACGATGGAGAATGGAAAAATGACAAGTATCATGGTTACGGACAGTATTTTTTAAGGGATATTTGTCGTTATGAGGGTTTCTGGGAAGCTGGACAACGAAATGGCGAAGGTACTGCATATGATGAAAATGGAGGTGTGGAATATAAGGGGCAATGGCTCAATAATGAACGGACAGAAGAGCCTGATTGGATTGAACAGGCTACTAAAGATAATTAAAATAATTAATTTATAAAAATCTTAAAAATATAGAAACTATGACACAAAAATCAAACACACCCGATCGTGGTTTTGGAAGGAGAATTGGAGTGATTGCAACTCCCAGAGTTTTCCATCAATTAGGTATTTTAGTCCTAGATGGAAGTGGTTCAATGGAAGAAGGTTTATCTACTGGAAAAATAAAACTTTCTCAAGAAGTTTCAACTGCAGTAAGAGATACTTTTTCTCTTTTCAAAAGGAGTTCTAATGTAAATAATTTCTCTTTTGCAGTAATATACTATGATAATACTGCAAGAATAGAACTTGATATAACGCCAGCATCCAAGGTTGACGATATGAGAGCTTATGATCCCACTGTTGGTATGGGGGGGACAACATCAATTGCAGAAGGATTGAAACTTGCAAAACAAATTGCAGACAAACATTTATCAGGACAAGAAGATGGTGGAATACCTAAATCTGTTGTAATTGTTATACTTTCAGATGGATTAGATATGACAGAACAAGAAACATTATCTATTGCTAATACACTTAAATCTAATGATAAGATAACAATAACTTCCTGTTTTTTTGAAACACTGGGTGGTGATAGAGATGGTATGAACGAAGCAGCAAACTTTCTAAAGAAACTATGTACATCCGATAAGCACTTTAATGTTGTATTCGACTCAGAAAAAGTTAAAAATTTCTTCGTTGCTTCTGTTTCAAACAAAAGGAAAATTTAAAATGTTATGATTAAAATTGTTTCTAATATTTTTATCATGCTTTCGGCAATATTTTTATTTTTAATAATACTAATATTGTTTATTGTACTGTTTTCAAAGTTTAAAAAAGTAATAATTAATTTTTTTCAGATGATAACAAATAAACGTCCAAAATTTGGTGATAGCTTTATTAGTAAGTCAAGAAAAACACCATTCAATAATGAAATCCCAAAATCTATAAGTGTTGTAGTTTCGGGAACAAATAAGGCTAAAAATCAGGATAGTTGTGCCCAAAAATACATTGAAAGCGTGGATGCTCATATAGTTGCCGTAGCAGATGGCGTTGGTAGTCATAAATATGCAGAAGTAGGTAGTAATTTTGTTGTAAGTAAAGCAATAGAATTGCTCAGTGATTTACTTGTAAGAAACCCATATAATATTGATTTTGAACAACTCTTTGAAGATATTCAACGTTCATTAAATGATTATATTAAAAAGAATTATGCATCAAAAGAAGAATTAGAAGATGGTTCTTGTTTTGGAACAACATTGATTGTTGGGATTGATTTACCTAATAAATTTATTGCCGCTTATATAGGGAATGGATCTATATTTAATATTTCAGGATATTTTGCAAGTTTTCCACAAACTATATACTTGCCTTGGAATTCTATTAATATGCTAAACCCGCACACTGTTGAACAAGATGGTAAGGAAGCATTGTATAAGATATTCACTTGGCAAGGAAATAAACAAGACTATACACCCACTGTTTTTGAGATCATCAAAAATAAAGATTTGCCGGGTGAAATCTTTATGATCACAACAGATGGCGTATATTCTGCTGATCATTCGGTGCCAGGTAAAGACGCTGAAGGCTCTATTTGGATACCCTCAAGTAAAACAATGGAATTGTTGTATGATTATTTAAAGAATTATATGCTTAATAAAGATATTAAACATGATGAGTTATCGCTTGAAAATATACTGAATAATTACCTGCAATATTTAAAAGAGACAAAAGAAATGTTTGATGATACAACTTTAGGAGTTGTGATTACTGGCAATTGTTTGAGATATTTTGAAGAAAAACGAAACCAAATTTAATATTATGGACAGAACAAGTTTTTTAGGTAAAAATAATCATAATCATGAACAAACTGATAAGTCTGCATTATCAGGAGCAAAAGACACAAACGCTGAGTATATTAATGAATGCATAAAAGAGGTTTGTATAAAAGAGGAATCTATTACAAAATATAAAAAACAAATTGAAAAAGAATATCCTTCAGATGGCTTCTTTGAAAAATGTGAAAAATTTGTAAATGAAGTAACTGAATCTGTTCGAAGAAAAAAATTTACTAACACTACTATTAGAAATCTTGAATATCTCGGTAGGGATATACTTTTATATGGTTCTACAATTGTAGAAATAACCCAATATTTTGAAAGAAAATTTAAAAAAGAAGAAGACGAAGAGTTAGAACGTCAAAGAGAAGAAGAGAGAAGAAAAGAACAAGAAGCTGAATGGAATAGACAAAAAGAACAAAAAGAACAAAAAGCTAAAACTATTTATACTGTTGCAATAGTTGTTTTATTTGCAGTTTCTGTAATTATAGCTTTGTCTTCGGGTTTTTCAAAAAGTGATTGGTTACCTTATTTTGTAATAAGTCTAATCCCTATGGGGATAGCTTACTTATTGTTGTATATCAAAGCTCGACGAGAATATTGGACAGATGAATTGTGGAAATGGACAAGGTATATTGGTATTCCTTACGCTGTTGTAGCTGTAATAATTACAGCTGTTTTGTTTTGGAAAACAGCTATTGCTGTTGTAGTAGGTGTATTAATTATTGGTGGTTTGTTAAGCAAAGTATTCGAATAGATAAATATGAAAACTATAATTATAGATTTTTTTCAGGCAACTGGATTTGACCCATTTTTTAACAATGTCCATAAAATAGATATTCATGACTCTCCGTTTGCTGGAGGAGGTTTTGGTGATATCTATCACTGTACAGCATTCAACGGACAGCAATCTCCCATACCACAGGTTGTAAAGATATTTAAGGATAGTACCGATGGGCGCAATGAGCATAGTTGGGAAACCATATCTAAATTACAACAATGTATTATTTCAGAAGTTGAAAAGCTAAGAGTCAACAATTTGGATTTTATAAGTGAATATCCTGCTCTTATTGGACTACCGCAGTTTATTTTTCAGGGCAAGTTAGATGGTAAAGCGGTAAAAGGATATGTTTCAACCAATCTCGTTTCGATTGATTGTATTTCTTTTGAAAAAATACGAGAAGATAATGAACTTTTAAATGATTTTTTTCAAAGGAGTCTTTCTGATAAATATATCATGTGTTATCATTTGGCAAGAGCGTTTCGTTTACTGATGAAAAATAATTTTATTCATGCAGATTTAAGTCCGGACAACATTTTTATTGGTAATAGTGAGCCTATTTGTGCCATTATTGACTTTGATAGCGGAGCAATTGTCGAAACTCCTGAGGATAACCCTTCAACATGGGGTAAAGGACACGATTGGTTAGCTCCAGAAGTTTGTTTCCAACTACGCAGTCCAGACGAAGTTATTAATATTAATCTTTTTACTGATATATGGGCAGTTTCTAATGCTATTCACTATATTTTATTTTCGATGCCTGCTTACTTTCTAATAGAATTATCAGAAAATTCTCTAAAATATTATTCGCAAAATTATGTATGGCCTAATATTGATGTGAGTGATAGCAGATTTAATATAGCGGCACTTGATGAGTATAATTTATATCTTGAAATTGTACAAGAAATTCCTGAAAAAATCATTAAAGAATTTGAATGTACTTTTACAAATGGGATTTTCGATCCTACATTAAGAACATCATATTACAAATGGGAACTAATATTTAAGGAGTTAATACCATCAGAAAAGCGCAAACTATCTTGGTCACAAATTTTCAAAAATGGTAGTATAATACAAAGTGGAAACATGCCACCGGCTCAACTTTCATCTCCTGTTTCAACATCGTCAAAAGAATTAAAGATATATATCAACGATTTGATCAAAGATATTGTATTTGAAGGTGAAAAACTTGAACGGCACAAATTTTTTATTCAAAATATTGCAAAGAAGTCAAATATAGATGCAAATAATATTTTAACTGAAATTCAGGACTTTCTTGAATTATACGAAAATGTTATTGAGGATAAAATTATCACTAAGTTTGAAAAAATAGCACTTCTTAATCAGGCAAAATTAGCGTTAATTGAAGCAAATACTGTTGAAAAATTAATCAGCAAATATGAATATAGCGAATAGTAATTTTAAAGTCAATAACATATGAAAACTATAAATGTTTCTAAATATACAACTACTGGTTTTGATGAAGATTTCGACAAAATATCTTCTATTCAAGTAGAAGATAAACCTTTTGCTGAAGGCGGTTTTGGTAGGATTTATCATTGTAAAAAAATAAACAACAAGAAGTTTGCAAACCCTCAGGTTATTAAAATTTTTAAAGACAATGGACAGGGTAGTGCTGCTCATAGTTATAAAACTATCAATAGTTTGCAAAATAAAATAATAAAAAAAAAAGAAGAATTAGCTAAATTAGGAGTTGATTTTTTAGAATATTACCCTGCTTTCTTCGGCGCACCTCAATTTGTTTTTGAAGGAGAATTCGATGGAGCTTTAGTCCAAGGATACTCGGCTAATAATTTGGTCCATTTTAAATATCATTGTTTTACAGATGTTTTAAATAATTCAGATAATAGGGATAAATATTTTCAAATTCCTATAGAATTAATATATGTTAAGGCTTATCACTTATCTCGTGCTTTTGCTTTACTCAATGAGTTCTCATACATTCATGCTGATTTTAAAACAGACAACTTTTTTGTTAGTTTAGATGAAGATGGTAAATGTGCGTTGATTGATTTTGACAGTGGTGCTATTATTGAAACCCTTGAAGACGACACTTACACTTGGGGTACGCCTCAAGATATGCTTGCTCCAGAAATATTTGAGCAATTATCTTATAATGAAGTTATAAAAGTTAATCTTTTTAGCGATATGTGGTCAGTAGCTATGGCAAACCACTATCTTATTTTTTGCATTCATCCCCTTTTCTTTTTAAATCAGATTACTCGCAATTCAGTTACTGAATATATAAATAAATATGATTGGCCTGCCATTGATACTCAATCACATCTTTTTAATAAAGAAATGATGGATGTATATGAATGGTATTTGAGTGCAGTAAGTTATCTACCTAAAGATATTTTAAATTGTTTTAAAGTCACTGTTACTCAGGGATATGAAACAAAAGAATTAAGAACAACATACAATCAATGGGCGATAAAATTAGAACCACTTATTCCGATAGAAGAACGGAGATTTAGTTTATCAAAAATTAGAAGAAGAAAAGAAAGAGAGAATGATCCTGAACCTCAAAAATCTTTATTTTTAATCGAAGCTGAACAGTTTTCTGATTATATTTCTGATCTTACTTTATCGTTGATTGAAAAAAGAACATATTTATATGAACATAAGGAAACTTTAGAATTAATTTCTAAACAACTCTCAAAACCAAATTTATATCAAAGCCTTGATAGATTACTGTTAACGTATTATGAAATTATAGCCGACGGTGTTATAAGAGATATTGAGCGTAATAAGTTTAATTATATGGCAAAAAACATTGGCATTAAGCAAGAAACTATTGATATTATATTAAAAATAACATAAACTATGCAAGATAAATCTAGTTACAGCAACCCCAACAAGCCCCAAATCTCCGAGGGGTTACAAGATTTCATTAACGCCATGGTTGAGGAGATAGTGCTAAAAGGCGAA
>ERZ795030.3553-NODE-3553-length-16400-cov-5.113980_pt1 | contig 16400 bp, 12 predicted proteins | sample MGYA00375122_ERZ795030 | MGnify/ENA primary metagenome ERZ795030 (study PRJEB30165, sample SAMN05720146) | activated sludge metagenome | isolation source: anaerobic digester from wastewater treatment plant | place: Japan | collected 2015-04-20 ...
CTCGCCGACGGCGATCGTCTGCTCCAGCGATCTGCTCGCGATCGGCGCGCTCCATTACGCCGCCGATCAGGGCATCCAGGTCCCCGACCAGCTTTCGATCGTCGGCTTCGACAACATCGATTTCGCCCGATTCACCATGCCCGAACTGACCACGGTCGGCATCCCCAAATACGAGTGCGGGCGGCTGGCCTTCCAGGTTCTGAACGAGATGATTCAGGACCCGGCGCATATCGGCCGGGAAGTGACCGTCCAGCCGCAGCTGGTCCTGCGCCAGTCCACCGCGCCCTGTCCGGAGGATCCGCTGGCCCAACCCGCGGGCACGGGCGCGGAAACCGATCCAATGATTTAGCGCGCATTGAATTCCGAACCGGAAAGGAGGCGGCGAACCAAACCTGACATCAAACACACTTAACAAGATCCTGACGTTTGATTGCCCGACCCGGCCCCGCTGATCCACGCCCCGCTGACACCAACCGGGAAACCCCTTCAACAGGCTGTCCGGAAGGAAACGGCGCCCCCAGCGACCGTCCCCCTCCGGCACGTGGAAGTAGTGCCCATACCAGGAGGCATTGGCCATGAAAACCCGTCCGCTGTTTCTGCTGGCAGTCCTGTTGTTCCCGCTTGGCTCCCCCTTGAGCGCCGCGGTGGTCCAGATTTCCGGCGGCGGCACGGCGCTCGACGGCCCCTGGGCCGCCGCCACGCCCGGAACAATCTTTGAAATCACCGATAGCCTGACTTATTCGCCCGCCGTCAAGCTGATCGCCGAGGCCGCCACGCATAACAACGTCACGCTCCGCGCGGCCCCAAGCCAGACGCCGACCATCAACTTCACCATCGGGGCGTTCGATCCGTTCCTCGTCCGGGCCGAGGTCGCGGGCCTCCAGATCGGCTCCAACAGCGGCGGACGCATCCGCATGGAATGCGGCGGCGGGCTGCTGGGCATCATCCAGCTGAACGACGCCAGGCAGGTCACGCTGGAGAACCTGGAACTCGTCGGCGTCAGCGGCTCGTCGGATTGCGCCGTTCGCATCGACGCGGCCACTCCCGCCGACAGCAGCCCGCGTGTCTTTGTCATTAACAATTGCATCTTCCGCAACTGGAACAAGCTCGACGACGGCGTCCTCTATCTGCGCGAAGTGCCCGGCAGCGCCAGCGTGAACGATTCCTACCCCGCCTCGCTGGACATTACGATCACCGATTGTTTGTTCGACAATGTGATCCGTGCATGGCTCGTGCGCCAGGCCGGCGATCACGGCGCGGTGACCGATCGCAGCAAACTCCACATCGAGAATTGCCGCGTGATCAATCCGACCGCCAGCGGCTCGCTCTGCATCATGTTCGGTGATTTCATCGACGTGACGATTCATAACCTGCTCGCCACGCGCGGCTCGGCGGGCTACAGCTTTACGGCCGGGGACCTGTTTTACGGAACGGGTCGCGGCTTGAATCTCACTATCACCCGTTCGGCCTTCAACCGCGGGCGCTGGCACGTCGGCCAGGGCGCCACCGTCGTGATCGATCATTGCGATATGATTTCCGAAACGGGCGGGATCTATATCGATCCCTCAGCCACCGGCAGCGTCTCCGCGACAAACTCCAACTTCATCTCCACGGCCGGTTCCTCACTGTTCTCGCAAGCCGCGGGCAGCCCGACGCTCATCAGCGATTACAATAACTGCCCCCAGGGCTACAGCGGGTGGACCGCCGGACCCCATGATGTGTCAATTTCGGATCCGGGTTATGCCGACGTTCCCAACGACTGGCGCGTCAGCGCCAGCGCGCTGGTCGGCGACGCCTCCGACGGCGGCGACATCGGTTCGGCGATTTTCCTCGATCCATTCGACAACGTGGTGCCGGTGGAATTGTCGGAGTTTGTAGTCAATTGAATGCCCCGTAACCCCTGTCGGACGTCGGGCCGGGCCGGGAGCGGTCGCTCCCACCGGTCGCCCCACCGGCCCGGCCGCCCCTCCTCCGTTCGAGCAAGCCCCGCGTTGACGCGGGCGGGAGGTTGACCACCATGTCGCACAATATCGTACCCGGAAATCGAGGTTTCACGTTGATTGAACTGTTGATTGTCGTGGCGATCATCGCGATCCTTGCGGCCATCGCCGTCCCCAATTTCCTCGAAGCGCAGATGCGTGCCCGCATCTCCGCCGTGAAGGCCGACCACCGCTCCGTGCTCACCGCGTGGGGCATCTACCGCGTGGATTACAATGCCTTTCCGATTGTCGACGGCCGCACCTGGCCGACGCGGCTGACGACCCCCGTCGCCTACATGACTTCCGTCCCGGAGGACTGGTTCTTCAACTTTGGGCCCTATTCGCACTCCCCCCTGTTCCAGCGCTACTACCCCCGGCCCAACTATTTCAACTGGCTCGCCCGGGAACACTGGGGCGTGACGGGAAAGGGCGCGGGCGTGCACGGCAAGGTGTTCACCCCGCCCTATGATTTTTATTGGGAAAACACGTGGCGGTTTTACTCGCCCGGCTCTTCGATGGCGATCTCGGCCTATGGACCTTCCCCGGGTGACTCCTATTTCTTCTTCGGCAACACCAATACCTCCCGCTATCCCGGTTCGACCGGGACGGTCGTCGGGCGCTATGACCCCACCAATGGCACCATCTCGATGGGACATATCCTTTCGTTTGATTAGGACGCAATGGCATCCGCCAGGCAACATCACCCCATGAAGGAAAGGAACAGCATCATGAACCGATTTTTTTGCATCGCGCTTCTGCTCGCGGTCGCCATTTCATCGGCCGCGGCACAGACCGTCACCGTTTCGGGCGGGGGAACCGCCTTCCAGACGGTGTGGAACAACGCCACGCCCGGCATCACGATTGAAATTACCGACAGCCTGACCTATCTCACCGATGCCGTGCTGGTGCCGGCCACACCCGCCACGCATAACAATGTCACCGTCCGCGCCGCGGCCGGGCAGACTCCCACGATCCGCATCCTGCACGACGGCGCGCTGATCGGTCTGCGCATTCATAGCGGCGTGGAAAACCTCAAGATCGGCTCCAACGACGGCGGTAGAATTACCTTCCGATTCGAGGAGCTGGTTTACTTCGGCATCAAGCTGGTCGATGTCAGGTCGGTGACATTGGAAAATCTGGACCTGATCGGCACCACGGCGACCGCCGACACGGCCGTGTATATCACGCAAAGCCTGCCGGCCCAGACCCAGGTGGTCAATACGATCGTCGTCGACAACTGCCTCTTCCGCGCGTGGGTCCTCAGCGACGGCGCGGTGACGGTACATGAAACCCCGCTGGGCGGCCTCTACAACGCGGCGAACGATATCACGTTCAGAAATTGCGTCTGGGAAGAGAATGTCCTGGATCTCCGCCTGCGCGCCGGCAATGATCATGGCTCCTTCGCCACCCGCAGCACCTGGACCCTCGAGAACTGCCGGATCCTCAACACCGACGACACCCCGGGTAGCTGGGGCGGCTTCCATGGCGAATGGTGGGATGTCATCCTCGACCGGACTTATATCCAGTATGCTGCTTCGTCCGGCGGCGGCGTCGGCGATCTGAACTACAACACCCATCTGGGCGTCGGCTTTCAAGCCAGGGACTCCGTCTTCATCAACGCCGGACTTTCCCTCGCGCTGTCCAGTCAGGTCAGCATCGATCACTGTGATTTTATCATGCAAAGCACGCCGATCACGCTGGCCGAATACGTTGACTCGGAAGAGAATATCCGGTCGTTTGAAGGCGTCGCCAATATCATGAATACCAATTTCATTAATCAGGGTTCTGTCGGCTTTTCCATGGGAGATACCACAACCGAGGGAAATCCCACGCTGCTGAATGATTACAATAACTGCCCCCAGGGGTACCAGGGCAAATGGGTCGCGGGCCCCCATGATCAGGCGGTCAATCCCAATTATGTCGCTTTTCCGGATAATTTGAAGGTCCAGGCGCCTGAACTGATCAAGGCGGGCAGCGATGGCCGGGATATCGGCTCCTACCCGCCGCCCCCGAACCGTTCACGGCACTGGTTGGCCTATTAATAACCATTATCCTTCGGGTCGCGCGTTTGGAAAAGTGCCTGGTCCCCTTCATCTCGGGGACCAGGACCCCCGCCCGAAATCCAACCCCCATTGAAAAATCTGTTAAGGATGAGGTCTGATGACACTTCAACGGCGGCGGTTGGCCGCTCTTTGTTTGATCGCAGCATGTTCGCTCGGTAACCCGGGCGCCCGCGCGGAGGCCCCGGGAACCCACGACGACGCCCAGAGCGGCGCACTGGCCGTGGCGGCGACTCAGCCCGCTGAATCGGAACCGGGCAACTGGCCGGCCGTTAGAAACTTTGATAACACCGGAGCATCCCATCTGTTGGGCGGCCGACTCAGCTCACCAACCGTGCGCGCGCGCTACCGCCAGCCGAATCATTATTACCCCGTCGTCGCAAGAATGGTGGCGACGCCGCCGTCGGCGGCGCCGACCGCCTGGGGCGAAAAACCCCGTCCCGCCACCCAGGACTTCGACGGCGACGGCAATCTGGAGACGATCCGCCACATCAATGCCGCTGATTCGGTCAAGGTCCAGGTTGTCTCCGCCCCCGACGGCGCGGTGCTGTGGGAGCACGAGATTTCAATGGAAAACCGGCCCGGCCTGCACCTGATCGATCCGATCATCGCCGACGTCGTTCCCGAACTGAACGGTGACGAGGCGATCTTCTTCGGCAACTGGATCGATGTTCCACGCAAGGAAGCCATGGGCATTGAGAACGAGGACGGCTTCTTTGGCTACATCTGTTGTGTCTCCTATGCCGACGGCGTCGGACGCATGGTGTGGGAAAATGAGCAGATGCACATCACCTACAGTCCCGGCGTCATCATCGATGACATCGATGAAGACGGCATCCAGGATATCGTCGTTTCGGTGCATTTTCGCATGTTCGCCATCAACGGCCAGACCGGCGAAACAACGCATGACGTCTTCTTCAGCCACGGTCGCAACTACGCCCTGGTGCAGACGTTCGAGGGCGAAGGGGACGTGCTCAAGCGCGTGCTCATTTCCGGCGATTTCTATCAGGAAACGACCGTGGTCGAAATGTACCGCGATGCGGATGGCGCGGTGAAGGGCCGCGCCGCCTGGACCATGCTCTTCGAAGACACGGTCGGCCTGAAAAACGCCAACAGCTACTCGACGATGCAGATGATTCAGGATCTGGACGGCGATGGAAAACAGCAGATCCTGTTGAATTTCTTCAACAAAGCCGGCCATCGGATGGATTCCGTCGGTGGGTTCGACAATCCGCTGGGCGATATCGACGGCGACGGCATCTGCGACGGCGTCAGCGTCATTGGCGAGGAGCCGTACTATCTCGAGGGCGACGGCCGCTGGCACGCCCTGGTGCTTGACCCCAACACCGGCCGGGTGCAACAGGAGGTGCCGGATCAATTCTTCATGGGCGCCGCGGACCTCAATCGCAGCGGCCGGCCCGAGCTTTTCATGCTCGCCACCCACGGCCACACCCGGCCTGGTTACGGGCGCCTGAGTCTGTGGAGCGATGAAAACGGCAGGCTGACCGAACGCTGGTCCGCACCCGGCGCGCGCGGGCGCATCGTCAAGACCAACCCCGGCCATCGGCCCAATTTCGCCGCCAATATCGTCAACGGCGGAATTCCGATCGCCGCCGACCTGGATGGCGATGGGGCCTTCGATTTTCTCATCCTCAGCGATCAGGACGGCGACTGGAATGCCGAACACCTCGAATGCTTCACCGTCAGCCCGGATCCGGATAAACTCGACGTCACGAGCAAATGGTCGTTCGATATCCCCGCGGGCGCCCTGCAAGTTCTGGCGGTCGAGCCCCTGGGTCAGGATCCGAGCGGCGTCACGAGCCTTGTCCTGCAGGATCGCCGGACCGGACTCCGCCATACGCTCGACGCCGCCACCGGCCAGGAAGCGGCCGAGCCGGTCGAGCAGGTCGAACCGGGCGGCGCGCCCTGGAATCCCAAGGTCGTCGCCGGTGATTTCGACGACGACGACAGGCTGGAACTCATCGCTTGTGAAAGCACCTACGAAACCGTCGTGCTGGAATACCGGCCCGGCGACCCCGAGCCGTTCGCCGAACAGGCCCGCTTCCCCGGCCACGGGCTGATGGCCGAGAATCCGCTCGTCAGCGATCTCGATGACGATGGACGCGATGAAGTCATCGTGGCCCGCCCGAACGAAAAGGGAGAAATGGAAATCGCGGCCTATACCATTGACGGCGAGCTCCTCTGGTCAACCCCCGCGGCCGAAATCACGTTCAGCCGCACCGGCGACCGCAGCCCCGGCGGGCTCACCGGCACGCCGGTCGCCGCCGATTTCACCGGCGACGGCGTCAAGGACGTCTATTTCTCGGCGTTTCGCGAAGGCATGGGCCACCTCGAGGGCTTTGCCTTCTCCGGCGCCGATGGCTCCGCGCTCTGGCACGCGCGCGGCATCCCCGGTCATGACACCTACACCATGATCGGGTCGCGCAATCTGGCGGCGAGTATGGACGCCGATCATGACGGTCGGCAGGATCTCGTCCTGTGCAGCATCTTCATCCCGCAGCTCGTCGAAGGCGCCACCGGCAACGTCTTGACCCCCTTGAAACAGGCCCACGAGATGTTCTCCATCGATCAGATGTCCTCCGTCTATTTCTCCCCGATTGTCGCCGACGTCGACGGCGACGGCCGCCGCGACATCTACTGGTTTAATGGCCGATACCATGTGCTCACCGACGATAACCTGAACAAGAAATGGGATTTCATTAATCATTCGGCGTCGGGCGCGGTCAACCTCGATTCCCTTGGCCGGATGCGCGCGCCCGACGGCCCGATGGACATCGTCTTTATCGGCACGGTGGATCCCCCCAGATTCAGCGGCAATGTCGTCTTCAACGAAGTTCGGAACGAACGCCTGATCTGCGCGGACGGCGCCGACGGCAGCCAGCGCTGGACCTGGCGGCCGGACAACGACGAGCACTTCAATTCGATTCCCACCCTGGTTGATCTGGATGGCGACCGCCTGCACGAAGCCGTGGTGCTCGTGGGGGGCGAGCTCTACGCCGTCAAGGCGCCGCGCGAAGAAAACGGCGAGGCACAGGTCCTCTGGGAATACCCCTTGCCCGACTATCAATCGGCCCCCGCGAACATCATGGCGGTCGATGCGGACGGCGATGGAAATCCGGAATTGCTGGTCGCGGGGATGCTCGGCTCCAACGGCATGCTCTATCTGATTGACGGCGGCGAAACACCATGACGATGCTGAAAACAAGGCCAATCACAAACAACCGGTCCACGGCCGTTCCGGCATGGATCCTTTGCGGAATCACCTCGGTCCAACGGGCCGAGGGGATCCCCATCCGCTGGGGAAATCGGACCGTCGAGACGCTGGAGAACATCCGGCGCGGCCTGGAGCCATCGATGGCCGATCGGCTCGCGAGCCAGGGATTCGACATGGTCGTGCTCCACGGCGCCAGCGGGTTGGGCCTCGACGGGGATCGCCCCAACATCCTCGCCACGAAACCGCTCTCCGCCGCGCTCAAACGCAACGGCCTCAAGCGCGTCGCCTACACGCAAGCCATCGGCTTCGTGTACTACGAAGCCCTCCAGGCGGAACGACCCGAGTCGATTAACTGGCTCCAGCGGCAGCCCAACGGCGAACACCCGTACTATTACACCGCCTGGTTCTGGAAAGTTCCCTGCCTGAACAATCCTGACTTTATCGCCTATCTCAAGGAACTGTTCCGCTTCCTGATGCGCGAGCTCGATCTGGACGGCCTGTTTCTCGATAATTTCGGCTATCACTCCTACTCCTGCTACTGCGATCATTGCAAAAGCCGGTTCCGGAAGTATCTCTACAGCCGCTATCCGACCGCGGAAGCGCGCTACGAACGCTTTGAAATGACCAACCTGGACTATATCGACCCGCCGCCGTTTCATCACCTCTCGGGATGCTCGTTCGATAACAACGGCGTCCCCGAGGAGACCAAGATGATCGAGCCGGTCTCGCAGGAATGGATCCGCTTCCGCTGCGAGCGGGCCGGCGAAATCGCGCGCGAGTTCAATGATTGCATTAAGGAATGCAATCCCGACGCGATCCTCTATCTGAACTACATGTACGGCGGCGCGCCCGGCATGAACAACTCCGTCTTCCATGGCCTGTGGCCGGAGTTTATCTACCCGAACGCGGACCTTGTCCTGGCCGAGGTGGCCGGCCCTCCCTCCATCAACGACGCTGGCGTGCTGCACAGCCGCATTCCGATGATGAAGACCGCCAAACATTTCGGGATCCCGATGTCGACCTGCTCCTTTCACCGCGAGCTGAAGGATTTCCGCCGGATTTACCTGGCCGAGGGCATGGCCTTCAACACGGCCCCCGTCGATCTCGTGGGCGACGTCGAACGCGACGACCCGCCGGACTGGATGCAGGCTTACAAAAGCTTCTACCGTGAGCACCGGACTCTTCTGGGAGGCGCCGCGACGGTCGCCGATTGCGCGATCCTGCACAACTTCGAGTCGCTGTCCTACGCCTGCTCCTATCCGCAGGAAAGCCTGGTCCTCTGCGAACAGTCATTGATCCAGGGCGGTTTCACCTTTGACATTATTTTTGATCAGGGCCTGAACAACCTCGACAAGTACCCGGTCCTGTTCCTCGCCAATGTGATCTGCCTGAGCCGTCCCGTGATCGAGCGGATCGCCGATTACGTTCGCGCGGGCGGCGCCGTGGTCGCCACCGAGGACACCTCCTGCTTCAACGAGCGCTTCATCCCCTGGCGCGGCGCATGGCCTCACCGGATGTTCAAGATCCCGCTGCTGGGCGAACTGCTCGGCATCGAGTGGCCCAAATCCGAGATGGCCTGCTGTGAAGTGGGCCAGGGACGCATCGCCGTCCTCCCAGCCATCGAACGCCCCTGGCGCGATGCGGCGGGTGGCGGCCCGGGGCGCTATCCCAGCCCCGTTGACATGGCCACCCACTCCTACGGCCCGGCGATGCCGGGCGTGCTGCGGCTGCCCGCGCTGTCGGCCCATCACGACGACATTGGCGCCGCCATGGAGTACGCGCTCAACGGTCGCAGGACACTGATCGCCGAGGCGCGCGGCCCCCTGCTGACCGAGGTCACCCATAATCACCAGGGAACCTTCATTCACCTGCTCAACTGGGATCACACGGCGCCGATCGATTCCATCCAACTGTCGCTGCGCTGGTCGGGCGATCCCCCCGCATCGGTCGAACGCATCTCCCCCGACGCGGAGACCCCCTCGGGCCTCCTCCCGTTCCAACTGAAGGAAGGTCGAATCGACATCACGCTCCCCGATCTCCTGTGCTACAGCGTCGTCGTCATCAAACCTGGCCCCATGGATCGCGAGGAACCGCCGGGAGGCGGCAATGGCTGGAGCTGATGCGCCTGATTCCAACAACCGGCCCGCAAACCGGCGGTAATTGCTCCGAGAGGCAGCCATGAAGACGGCAACACCGAAACAGTGGTTCGATGCCTGTGCCATGATTGGCGGCTGGCACCGGACGCCTCCCCAGTTCTCGACCGCCGCCCAGCTCCTCGGCCACATGGAACGCTTCCGCATCGCCCGCGCCCTGGTCTTCCATTCCATCGCCTGGATGTATGATTTTCGTCAGGGCAATGCGGTTCTCGACGACGAGATCGCCGCTCACCCGCAGCTCGTTCCGTGCTATGCCGTCGTCCCCTCCGCCACGGGCGAGGCGCCGGAACTCGAACATTGGGACGGCCTGCTGCGCGGCGGCCGGCGGTTCGCCTTTCGCCTCTTTCCACGGTCGCATGAATTCATGCCCTGCTCGCCGGGCGCCAACCGCTTCCATGAATTCGCCGCCCACCGCCGGATCCCCGTTCTGGTCGATATCGACGAGATCTCATGGGACGACCTGTGGACCCTCTGTCGCACCCATCCCCTGTTGCGGGTCATCATCGGCAACTCCGGCACGAACGCCCTGTACGGCCTCTTTCGGCAACTGCGTCGGCTCTATGAATTCCTCGAGCTCTTCCCGCAGGTGCGCATCGAGACCTCCCTGTTGTGCGGGTTTCGCAACCTCGAGGCGATTTGCGAACGCTTCGGCGCCGGACGGCTGATTTTTGGAAGCCGCATGCCCTTCTGGGAGCCCGGGTCTTCCATCATGCGGCTTCAATACGCCGACCTCGATCCCCGGGAAAAGCAACTGATCGCCCATGACAACCTGGCCGCGCTGCTGGACGAGGTCGGGCCATGAGCATCCGCGACGCCCTGGCGGCGGGACTCGGCTTCCGCGATCTGGCGCTGATCGACGCCCATGCCCACGTCGGACGGTGGGGATCGTTCTACATGGCGGACCCGTCGCTGATCCAGCTTGTGCGGGAGTTGGACCGGTTCAACATCGAGCTGTGTTGCGTGACGTCGTTGCTCGCCTTCAGCGTGGACATGACCCGCGGCAACGACGAGGTGCTGGAGGCAATCCGCTTTGCGCCCGATCGGTTTCTCGGCTACGTCAGCCTCGTCCCCCACCAGCCGCTCGCTGATTGCCGGCGCGAGGTCCAGCGCATGCTCGATGCGAGCGACCGCATCATCGGCTTGAAATTCCACCCGATGTGGAACAACTACCCGATCAACGGCGATCTGTATCAGCCGCTGTGGGAGCTGGCCGCCGAATTCTGCCCGCTGGTCCTGGTCCATTGCTGGCTCGGCGGCGAGGAGCCCGAGGCCAATAATACCCCCGATAAAGTCGCCCAGATGGCCGCCCGCTACCCCGGCGTCACGGTCATCATGGGCCACAGCGGCGGTTCGCGGGCGGGCCAGTTGCAATGCGCCGAGCTCTGCCGGCGCCTGCCCAATCTTTACATGGATCTCTGCGGCAGCGAGTTCGGCAACCTCTGGATTGAGCGGCTGCTCGAGCACGCCCCCGCCGACAAGGTCCTGTTCGCTACGGATATCCCCTTTCTGGGCGCCGGCTCGCCCGCCGGTCGCGTCGGCTATGCCGCAATCGACGATGCGATCAAGCGCAAGATCCTGAGGGTCAACATGGAGCGGATCCTGGCGACCTGCACCCGCTGGGGCAGGGACCGCTTCCGATCCTCCACGCCGCTCACCCGGCATGGAATGACTTCCACGGCCAATCAACTCGCATTGCAGATGGGAACACATCATGACAACCCTGACCAATAGAGCCGCCGATCTGGCGATCAATGGCGGCACGCCGGTGCGCCAACGGCCGTTCCCCTCCTGGCCCGTCTGGGGCGACGAGGAACGCAGAAATCTGACGGCCGTTCTGGAGAGCGGCAAATGGTGGCGCGGCGCCTACCATTCCGGTGAACTCGACCAGTCCGCCGTCGATGACTCCAATCGGTCGCTCGTCGAAATTTTCGAGCAGAAATTCGCCGCGATGCACGGCGCCCGGCATGGGCTCGCCGTCACCAGCGGCGCCGCCGCGCTCGAAGTTGCCGTCCGCGCCGTCGGCATCGGCCCGGGCGACGAAGTCATCACCACCCCCTACACCATGGTCGCCACCTCCCTCTGCGTGCTGAACAGTTTCGCCATCCCGGTCTACGCCGATATCGCCCCCCACGATTACAATATCGACGCCGATCAGCTCGAATCCCTCGTTACCGAAAGAACCAGGGCAATCGTGATCGTTCATTTCGGCGGTCAGCTCTGCGACATGGAGCAAATCTGCGCCGTCGCGCGGAAATACGGCCTGCGCGTCATCGAGGACGCCGCCCATGCTCATGGCGTCATGGATCACGCCGGCCGGTGCGCCGGCGCCTTCGGCGACATCGGCTGCTTCAGCTTCCAGGCCGCGAAAAACCTCGCCACCGGCGAGGGCGGCATGGTCATTACCAATGACAAGGAATTGTATGATCGATGCTTCTCCATCCATCATTATGGCCGCCGTCCCGGTGAATTGTGGTACAAGCACTTCATGACCGGCTGGAATTACCGGATGAATGAGTTCACCGCGGCGGTCGGCATCCCCGCGCTGCAACGCCTCCATCAGCAGAATGAGCTCCGCCAGGCGAACTGCGATTACCTGACCGCCGGCCTCGCCCGCATTCCCTGCCTGACACCGATCACCGACACCCGGCGCCAGCGGCGCCACTCCCGTCATCTGGTCATTATCCGCTACGACCGTGCCAAGAATGACGGCGTGCATCGGGACGACCTGATCAAGGCGCTCGTCGCCGAGGGCATCCCCGCGATGGCCGGCTATACTTTTCCGAATTATGCCAATCCCCTCTTCTACGATCAGGAGACTAAGGATCGCTTCAAGGCCGCGGGCATCGACTTTCCGGATTATTCCGTCTATCGTGAACGGTGCCCCAACGTCGAACGCGCCTGCAACGAGGAAGCGATCTGGCTCGAGCACCGCCTGCTGCTGGGGACACGCGAGGACATGGACGACATCATCACGGCCTTCACCAAGGTGACCGCCGCGCTGGGCGGCTGATGATGAGCTCGAACACATTGGAATTGCTGGGCCTTGAACCACCGGTTCGAACGGCCGAGGTCTCGCCGAATTCCGATCCGCGGGAGGCTCCGGGTGGAACTGCTCGTAAAACTGGGTGACGTCGAATTGGAATATGGCGGCCCCCTGCTCGGGGAATTGCGCGAATCGGACCCTCGTTCAAGCGACGCGACCTTGCGCGAGCGACTGGAAAACGACGGCTATCTTCTGATTCGCGGCCTCCATCCGCGCGACCAGATCGAGCGGGCTCGCCTCACGATCCTGGAATATCTTGCCGGCTACGGCGTCCTCGATCCCGATGCCCCGCTTACCGAGGGCAGGATCAATCTGGCGCAAGGTCCATCCGGCGGCTTCCAGCCCGACATGCGCGCCATGAGCCGCTATTTTTCGGCACGGGACGACATCAATGACATTGTCCTGGCGCCCGAACGCATGAACTTGATTGAACGTCTGCTTGGCGGCCCGGCGCTCTCCTTCGATTACCGCTGGATGCGCATCATGGGTCACGCCGCTTCCACGCCCGCGCACTGCGACATCGTCTACATGGGCCTCGGCGCCCGCCGCCTCCTCTCCGTCTGGACCCCCTTCATGGATGTCCCCCTGGATCAGGGTGGCTTGGCCCTCTGCGCCGGATCGCACCGCTGGACCCGCCTGCGCGAGACCTATGGCGCGATGGACCATTACCGGGACCGGACTGAGGCGCTCTTTGATTCGCTCCCGCTCGAACTGAGCGAGCGGTGGGGCGGGCATTGGCTCACCACCCATTTCCGGATGGGGGACGTCCTGGTTTTTGACGCCTACTTGCTGCATGCCTCGCTGGAAAACCAAACCGACCGGTTCCGCCTGAGCCTCGACTCGCGCTACCAGCTTCGCGCCGATCCCGTGGATGAACGCTGGATGGGCGAAAACCCCTATTCGCTCGAGGCGCGGCGCGCCGACGACCAACAGAAACGGCCGCTCTGCGAAGCGCGCCGGGAGTGGGGAATCTGATCGTGAAGAAAAGTCTGAGCTACTGGTCCTTTCCCGGCGGCCTCTCCGGCGAGATGCCGATCATCGAGGCCGCCCGCTCGGCCCGCGAGGCCGGCTACCAGGGCATTGAGCTCGCCCTCAGTTGGCGGGGCGAGCTGACGGCCGAAACGACCGACAAGGAGGTGGCCCGCCTCCGCGATGCCCTCCGCAATGAAGGCATGCAGATCGCCGGACTCGCCTCGGTGCTGACCTGGGACCGGCTGTTGACGGCGGAAGACGCCCACGAGCGCCAGGCCGCGATCGATCTCGTCGCCCGCGGCCTGCGGGTCGGCGCCATCCTTGAGGCCGGCGCCTTCCTGATCATCCCCGGCGCGGTCGATGTCTTTTTCCGTCCCGATCTGTCCAGCATCTCCTACAGCGACGCCGATGAACGCTTGCGCCGCGCGCTCGATGCACTGGTCCCGATCGCCGAGGAATGCGGCGTCGCCCTGGCGCTCGAAAATGTCTGGAACCGGTTTCTGCTCAGTCCGCTCGAAGTCCGCACCCTCGTCGATGCCTACCGGAGCGAATTCCTCGGCGTCTATTTCGACGTCGGCAACGTGATGCTGACCGGCTACCCCGAGGATTGGATCCGGATTCTCGGCCATCGCATCCGGCGCGTCCATTTCAAGGACTTCAAGCGCTCGGTCGGCACCGCGGAGGGCTTCGTCGACCTGCTCGCCGGCGACGTCAACTGGCCGGCCGTGATGCGCGCCCTGCGCCAGATCGGCTACGACGGCTTCTGCACCGCGGAACTCATCCCCTGTTATCGCTTTGCCCCCGAGGTGCGCTGGTGGAATGCCTCGCGGGCGATGGATGCCATCTTCGCCATGGCCGGCTGAGCGGCGGCGCGGCCGCGGTCATCGCGGCGTCGGATCCCCGCGGCCGCAATCAGGACCCCGGCGGCAGGCGCAGTGCGCCTGCAATCGCCCGCGCAATGATCATCTGGCCCCGCCGGTTGGGATGAACCTTGTCGTCCGCGAGCCGGACCTCCGGCGTGACGGCCATCACCGCGTCGAACGCGGCCTGTGTATCCACGCCCACGGCGTCAAATTCGCGCGCCAGACGCAGCACGATCTCGCCATACCGATCCACCGCCGCCCGCAGCCGGTCCTTCCGGTCGCGCTCCAGATAAAACGGCGTCATCAGGACCAGTCCCCGCAGCGCCGGCCGCACTGGTTCGATGGCGCGGCGCAGATTGGCTTCGAACTCCGCTTCATCGACGGAGCGCTCCGGTTGCGGCGGCTCCGCCTGCTGATAAAAGGCGTCGTTCACGCCGATCATCACGCACAGCCAGTCCGGCCCCAGATCGACCACATCGCTTTGCCATCTCGCCAGCAGGTCGCGCGACGTGTTGCCGCCGATTCCCGTGTTGAGCACATGCAGCCGCCGTTCGGGGCAGACCGCCGTGAACAATGCGTCCATCAGCGCCACGTAGCCGTCCCCCAGCCCCGCGCCCTCGCCCACCGGCCGCGCCCGGCCGGCGTCGGTGATCGAATCTCCCGTGAACAGGATGCGGCTCCCGGCTTCGACCAGCATGCTCGCGTGTCCTTTCGAGTGGGCGGCGCCCGCCGCCGGCCGGAGCGGTCTCAGCCGACCGCTTCCAGTTCCTCATACAGCGTGTTGCGCCGCACGGGCACGCGCCCCGTTTCGCGGATCAGCCGGCGCAGTTCCTTTTCGCTCATCGATTGCGGCGTTTCGGCCCCGGCCATGTGGTAGATCGTCTCCTCCACCACCGTCCCGTCCAGATCGTTCGCGCCGAAATGCTGCGCCACCTGCGCCGTCTTGACCCCCAGCATGATCCAGTACGCCTTGAGGTGGTCGATGTTGTCGAGCAGCAGCCGGCTGACGGCCATCACGCGCAGGTCAGTCGCCCCGCTCGGCGCCGGCAGGTCCTGCATATGGCTGAATTTGGGGTGGAACGCCAGCGGGATGAAAACCTGAAACCCCCCGGTTTCGTCCTGCAGTTCGCGCAGCAGCAGCACGTGATCGACGCGGTCCGCGATCGACTCGACATGCCCATACAGCATCGTGCTGTTGGTCTTGAGTCCCATCTGGTGGGCGATGCGGTGGATATTGAGCCAGCCCTTGCCGGTCAGCTTCTCGCCGCAGACCAGCTTGCGGCTGTTCGCCGTCAGCACCTCGGCGCCGCCGCCCGGCAGGCTGCCCAGGCCCGCCTCGATCAGCCGCTCCAGCACCTGCTGCACCTTGAGCCCCGAAATTCGCGCCAAGTGCGCGATCTCGATCGCCGTGAACGCCTTCAGGTGGACATGCGGCAGGCGCGCCTTCAGACCCCGCAGCATTTCGGTGTAATACTCGAAGGGCAGCGACGGGTGCAGCCCGCCGACGATGTGCAGCTCATCCCCGCCCGGCGGCATGTCGCGCTCCGCCTTGTCGAAGATCTCCTGGAGCTGATATTCCCACGCCCCGTCGGCCCCGGGGTCGCGCGCAAAGGCGCAGAACTTGCAGTGGTTGACGCAGATATTCGAGTAGTTGATGTGCCGGTTGATGTTGTAATAGGTCTTCAGCCCGTGGCGCCGCTCGCGCTCCCGGTTCGCCAGCCACGCCACCCCCAGCAGGTCGGGCGATTCATAGAGGCGGAGGCCGTCCTCGCGCGTCAGCCGCTCGCCCGCCTCCAGCCGCCGCGCCACCGTCTCCAGAAAGGGATCGTGGAATCCGCCGATCGGCCCCGCCGCCGGCCTCTCGCTGACACTCGCCATCGCCCTGCATCTGTCCTTTCGTGGCGCCCTTCGCGCACGCCCGTTCGACTCTACCACCCCGCGCCCGCCCGCGCAACGCCGGCTCCGCATGACTCAATTTGAGCCTTCGAATTCTTTTCGGATTTCGCAACGTCGCATTTCCTGCTTGCGTCCGACCGGCCGTCTGATTAAGTCCGCGAAGCGGACGATCGGAATAAAGCACGGGGTGAAGGCC
>ERZ795030.3557-NODE-3557-length-16394-cov-7.356019_pt1 | contig 16394 bp, 16 predicted proteins | sample MGYA00375122_ERZ795030 | MGnify/ENA primary metagenome ERZ795030 (study PRJEB30165, sample SAMN05720146) | activated sludge metagenome | isolation source: anaerobic digester from wastewater treatment plant | place: Japan | collected 2015-04-20 ...
CATCGCGGGCAGCGCGCGCTCGTATTCCTCGCGAAGCTTCGCGATGTCGAGCTTTTCGTTATACTCGCGGTCGAGCTGCGCGCGCATGCGCGCGAGCACGCCCGAAAGTTCTTCCGCGTTGACAGGCTTGAGCGCGTACTCGGTGACGCCCAGCTTGATGGCCTGGCGCGCGTAATCCGCGTCGTCGAAGCCGGAGAGGATCACGACCTTCGCGCTCGGGTGCAGCGTGCGGAACTCCGCGATCATCGTAAGGCCGTCCATAAAGGGCATCTTGATGTCGGTCAAAAGCAGGTCCACCTCGTCGGATTCGGCCTTTTCGATCGCCTCCAGCCCGTTTTCCGCCTCGGCGACGACCTCGAAGCCGAGCTTTTCCCAATCGAGCCTGGCGACGATGCCCTCGCGCACCTCCGCCTCGTCGTCGACGATCATGGCCCTGTAATTCCTCATCGATAACCCCTCGCGCTTTTATAGAAAGAAATGCTCGCTTTCCGGTTCAATTATAACGCGGATTCGATTTGGGGGCAACGGGGCGGGAAGGGGCGTGCGGATGCGCCCGTTTTATGGTAGAATCAGACGAACAAAGAACCGGGAGGAAGCGAAATGAATTGTCCCTGCTGCGGCAAAGAAATGGAAAAGGGCTACCTGCAAACCATGCAGCGCGCCGCGTGGACGAAGAAGCGGCACTGGTTTTCCCTGATGCCCCGGCAAGGCGAGGTGCTGCTCGAAAACCACGCCTTCAAGGGCTGCGACTTCGAGGCTCACATCTGCAAGGCGTGCAAAAAGATCGTGCTCGACTATTCCGATAAGCCTTACGAGGAGGGCTGATTCCCCCGCCCCGCCGCGCGCGCGGCGAGCAGCCGCCTCACCGTCGCGAGCTCTTGGGCGTGCCCTTCGTCGTCGAAGGGCGTTTCCGTATAGAAAGGAAGATCCCGGAGCGCGGGATGCTCGAGCGCGTTCAATATGGCCTCCATGCCGATCTCGCCCTCGCCCAGGGCGGCGTGCCTGTCCCGTTTTGAGCCGAGCGCGCCCATGCTGTCGTTGAGGTGGACGGACTTGAGCCGGGAAAGGCCGATCTCCCTGTCGAACCGCTTGAGCACGCCGTCGAGGTCGTTTTTTACGTCGTACCCCGCCGCGTAAACGTGGCACAGGTCCATGCAGGCGCCGAGCCTGTCCGCGTGCCCGGTCAAATCCATGATCTCACGAAGCTGCGCGAAGCTCGCGCCGATCTCGGTGCCGCCGCCCGCCATGGTTTCGAGCAGCACCGTGATCGAGCCGCTCCCTTCGAGCGCCGGGGCGAGCGCGGACGCGACGCGCGCGGCGCCGGCCTCCGTTCCCGCGCCCGTGTGGCTGCCCGGATGCAGCACGAGGTATTCGATTTTGAGCGCGTCCATACGGCGGACGTCCTCGCATATGACGGTTTTCCCGAAGTCGTACACGCGCTCGTCCGACGCGGCGAGGTTGAGCGTGTACGGCGCGTGCGCCTGCAGCGGACCGAAGCCGCATTCGCGCCGCAGGGACTGGAACGCCGCCTCGTCCTCCCCGTCGTGCTTTCGAAAGCGCGAGCCGCGCGGATTGCGCGAAAAGAACTGGAACGCGGTGGCGCCGATGGCTGCGGCGTCCCGCGCGGCCTTGGCGTATCCGCCCGCGATGGACATGTGGGGGCCTATGAAAAGCATGGCTCGGCTCCTTTTCGCTGTGGGGATATCATAGCATTTTCTCCGCGCGCGGGCAATTCCTGTTGAATGTTTCCGCGCGCATTTGTTATACTTTGGTAAAAGACGCCATATCCCGCGGCAAAGGAGGTTCTTCCATGAAAATACTCGCCATCGTCGGCTCGCTCCGCACGGATTCCTACAACCGCCAGCTCGCGCTGCTCGCCAAAGAGGCCGTCGGCGGCCGCGCCGATTTCGAGCTGCTCGAGTACGCGGACATCCCCTATATGAACGAGGACATCGAATTCCCCGCGCCCGAAGCCGTCGCACGCGTGCGCGAGGCCGTAAAGAGCGCGGACGGCGTCTGGTTCTTCACGCCCGAGTATAACCATTTCTTCCCCGGCGTATTGAAAAATCTCATAGACTGGCTCTCGCGCCCGGTCGGCGACGCCGAGCGGCAGGTGCTTTTCGGCAAGCCCGCCGCCATCAGCGGCGTTTCGTCCGGCATGGGCGGCACCGTCTGCGCGCAGGATCACCTGGTGACGCTGCTTTCCCTGCTCAACATGCGCGTGATGAACGTGCCGCGCCTTACGATCCCCAACGCGGGGCAGCAGCTCGACGGGGACGGCAAACTCGCGCTGACCTCGAGCAAAAAGTATCTCGAGAGGCAGGCGGACGCGTTTATACGGTTTTTGGGGGATTGACAATGGATGATCGGGGAACGATTCAGGCGGCCTTCGCTTTCAGGGGCCGCTTGTTTTATCACGGGTGACGCTGCTTATGGATGGGGACGGTTCTGCTTGCGCGTTCCTGAAAGGCCGTTATGTTGGCGATCAAGCAAACAAAACCGTCCCCGTTTGCGGGAGTTTTCCTTTTGAATCGTCGGGGACGGTTCTCGGCGGTCGCCGCCGGTGCGATCTTCCGGCAAAGGCCAACACGGATTCCGTTCGTCATCACCCTCCGGCACCGAAAACCGTCCCCAGCGAGGAACGAAAGGTTCTTCGTCGCTCAGGGGGACGGTTTTGGGCGTATGAGCGTGATGAAAGCATGAGAAAGGATGCCCGCATGCAGGAACAGGAGCGCCGGAAAAAGGGCAGAACCGTCCCCGTCATCCCCAAAACTGGGCTTCCGCCTTGAAAGCGCAAGCCCGTTCGTATGCCGAATCCTCACCGTTTTTCATACGCCGTGCCCTGCGGCGTACCGATGAGGACGATTCCCCTTTGCGCGAGTTCGTTCCGAATCCGGTCGGCCAGCGCGTAATCCTTCGCCTTTTTGGCGGCGGCGCGTTCGGCAATTTTCGCGCGGATCTCCGCGTCATCCTGTATGGTCACGTCCGCAAGCGGCGCGGGGGCGCCTCCCGAATTAAGCTGCTTTACCCCGCCTCCCCCGAAACAGGCAGATAACTTCGTGCGCCCAGAGCGGCACGGTGGAGACCGCCACGAGCGCGAGCCACTCGGAAAGCTCGAGCTGCGTCGTGGCGAACACCCTGACGAGGAAGGGCACCTCCGTCACCGCGACCTGCAGCGCGAGGCCGACGACGAAAGCGAGCACCATCATTTTGTTGGCCGCGTGGTTCATGCGGAACACCGATACGTCGACATTGCGCATCCCGACCGCGTGGAAGAGCTGCGATACGCCCAGCACCGTGAAGGCGAAGGTCTGCGCGCGCGAGAGCAGCGCCTCGTTCGCGAACGCGCCTATGACGGAGGCGAGCGTCACGGCATCCCCCGCCTCGACCAGCGCGCGTACGGGCACCGCGAGGAACGCGCCGAGCGTGATGAGGCCGATGAGCGCGCCGTAGAAGAACGTGAGCGCGAAGCCGCCCTTCGCAAAGAGGCTCTCGCCGGGGTCGCGCGGCGGCAGCTTCATGATGTAGCGCCGGTCGTTGGGATCGACGCCCAGCGCGAGCGCGGGCAGCGAGTCTGTAATCAGGTTGACCCAGAGTATGTGGATCGCGCGAAGCGGCGCCGCGAGGCCGGCGAGGATCGAGAGGAACATCGTGATGATCTCGCCGAAGTTCGAGGAGAGCAGGAACAGGACGGATTTTCTTATGTTCGCGTAGATGCCGCGCCCTTCCTCGATGGCCTTTTCTATGGTGGCGAAGTTGTCGTCGGTCAGCACCATGTCCGCCGCGCTCTTGGCGACGTCCGTGCCCGTGATGCCCATGGCGACGCCGATGTCCGCGGCCTTGAGCGAGGGCGCGTCGTTGACGCCGTCCCCGGTCATGGAAACGATGTAGCCCCTTGCGCGCAGCGCGTTCACGATCATCACCTTGTGCTCGGGCGACACGCGCGCAAACACGCAGATGTCGTCCGCGCGCGCGGAAAGCTCGTCGACCGTCATGCGGTCGAGCTCCTCGCCCGTGACGCATTCCCCGAGGTTCCTCGCGATGCCGAGCTCCTTGGCGATGGCAAACGCGGTGTCCCTGTGGTCGCCCGTGATCATGACGGTGCGGACCTTGGCCTGCTTGAATATGCGCACGGCCTCCGCGGCCTCCGGGCGCGGCGGGTCGATCATGCCCACGAGGCCGAGAAAGGTCAGCTTTTCCTCGACGGGCTTGCCCTCCCCGTCGCGGGACGCGAGCGCGAGCACGCGCAGCGCGTTCGCGGACATCTCGCCGACGGCGGCGTTGACGGCCTCGACGTCCCCTTCCGTGATCGGACGGACCGTCCCGTTGAGGGAAATCCTCTCGCAGCGGCGTAAAAGCTGGTCGGCCGCGCCCTTGGTGTAGGCGATCCGGCTTCCCGCGCACGCGTGCTGCGTGGTCATCATCTTTCTCCCCGAATCGAAGGGCAGCTCGTCCACGCGGGGCGTATCCCGCTCGAGCGCGCGCTTGTCGAGCCCGTGCAGCCGCCCCATCTCGAGCAGGGCGATCTCCGTCGGGTCGCCGAGGGCGCGCTCTCCTTCGATGAGCGCGTCGTTGCAGAGCATGAAGCCGTTGAGGAAAGCCGCGTGCGCGGCGGGGTCGAGCTCCTTCACATCGAAGGAAGCGCCGTTCGCGTAGCAGCGCACGACCGTCATCTTGTTCTGCGTGAGCGTGCCGGTCTTGTCGGAGCAGACCACGCTCACGGCGCCGAGCGTCTCCACCGAGGGCAGGCGGCGCACGATGGTGTTGACCTTAACGAGCCTCTGCACGCCCAGCGCGAGCACGATGGTCACGACCGCGGGCAATCCCTCCGGCACGGCCGCCACGGCGAGCGAAATGGCCGTGATGAGCATCTCCACGACATCCCGCTTCTGTATGACGGCGATGACGAAAAGCAGCACGCACAACGCGATGGCGATGATGCCCAACAGTTTCCCGAGGTCTGCGAGGCGCTTCTGGAGAGGCGTCTGCTCCTCGGGCGCGTCGTCGATCATGCGCGCGATGCGTCCGATCTCCGTATCCATGCCCGCGGCGATCACGATGCCCTCGCCCCTGCCGTAGGTGACGGAGGTGGTCATATAGGCCATGTTGAGGCGATCCCCGAGCGGCAGATCGTCCGCGGCCGTGAAGGAAGCGTCCTTCTCGACGGGCACGGATTCGCCCGTGAGCGCGGATTCCTCGATTTTCAAATTGGTCGAAAACGTCAGCCGAAGATCGGCCGGCACCTGTCTGCCCGCCTCGAGCACGACGAGGTCGCCAAGAACCAGGTCCTGCGCCGGGATCTCGCGCACCTCTCCCTCGCGCCTGACGAGCGCGGTGGGGCTCGAGAGCTTCTTGAGCGCGGCGAGCGCCTGCTGCGCCTTGCCCTCCTGCACGACGCCGATGACCGCGTTCAATATGATGACCACGAGCACGATGACGGCGTCCCCGAACTCCCTGAGGAAAAGCGATATGACCGCCGCCGCGAGCAGTATGTAGATCATCGGCTCGTTGAGCTGCTCGAGGAACATCTGCAGCACGGTTTTCGGCTTCTTTTCCGTGAGCGCGTTTTTGCCGTTTTCCATTAGGCGGCGCTCCGCATCCGCCCGCGACAGGCCCCGCGCCGGATCGGCATCCAGCGCGCGCGCCGTTTCGGCGGCCGTCGTCTTTTCGAACATAAGGCTCCTCCAACTTCCCTGTTTAATAAAAAAGGCTTCTAGCGCGGCATGCCGCCGCAGCTAAAAGTCTGGCTCACCCCGCGCGGGGCTGCGGAATCAGGCGCCGTACGCCAGGATGTTGCATTCCGCAATTGAAGCTACTCCCTTTTGTCAAATCCTACCCCATTTCATACGGCCTGTCAAGCGGAATCCCGCGAAGTCGGGCTTGTTTTGCCGCGGATGCTACGATATAATAGGATGCATCCTATGACAATGTAACCTTGGCGGGCGCGCCGGGCGCGCGAATCCATGCTTGGGAGGCGGCAATCATGCTGAGTTTCCTGTATGTCGAGCTGAACTGCTTCGCCATAGCGGTGCTGCTTGCCATCTACCTCAACATCCGCCGTTACATCAATAAATACCTGCTCGACCAAAAGATATACCTCACGCTGATCTACGTCAACGCGCTGATCCTGGCGCTGGACGCGGCCATGTGGCTGCTCGACGGCCTGCCGGGCCTCGTGACGCACATCGCCTTTTCGATGTTCACCACGGCATACTACATACTGAACCCCTTTATCTGCGTGATGTGGTACCTTTACGCCGACTTTTACATTTTCCGCAGCTACGCGCGGCTCAACAGGCGCATGCTCCCGGTGATGATCCCCGCGCTCGTCAACCTCGCGCTCTCGGTCGCTAGCAACATCACGGGCACGCTGTTCTCCATCGACGCGCAGAACGTCTACCGCCGCGGGCCGTACTTCCTCATCCTGGTGTCGATCTCCTTCGGCTACCTGATCTATTCGATGCTCTTCACGCTCGCCCACCGCAGGAAGATCCAGGCCAAGGATTTCCTCATGCTTCTGCTGCTGCCGCTGCTCCCGCTCGCGGGGGCCGTCGTGCAGGTGCTCCACTTCGGCCTGTCTCTGATCTGGATACTCTCGACGCTCTCGACGCTGATCATATTCATCAACTTCCAGAACGTCGAGCTCGACACGGACCACCTGACCGGGCTCTACAACAGGCGGCAGCTCGACAGCTACCTGCACGCCAAGAGCCAGTCCGCGGGCACGAAGGCCGTCGCGGGCGTCATGATCGACATCAACAACTTCAAGCGCATCAACGACGGCTACGGCCACGACGAGGGGGACAGGGCGCTCGCCCACGTCGCGGACATACTCAAGAGAACCTTCCGCGAGAACGACTTCGTGGCGCGCTTCGGCGGGGACGAGTTCGTGGCGATACTCGAGATGAACGATAAGAGCGGCCTAGAGCCCGCGCTCGCGCGCCTCAAAGCAAACCTCGCGCAGTTCAACGAAAAAAAGCTCGCGCCCTACGAGATCAGCCTGAGCGTGGGCTACGATTTTTATCCCGCCGAGGGCGCCGAGCCTTCGGAATTCATCAAGAACATAGACAGGCTCATGTACGAGCAAAAGAAAAAGCTGCGCGAGGCGGAAGCGAAGCAATTGACAATTGAGAATTGACAATCAGGAAACGCCCGCTGCGGCGGGGAATTTAGCTTCTTTGGAGCGTTGGGGACGGTTCTGCTTGCGCGTTCTTGAAAGGCTGTTCTGTTAGCGATCCGGCAAGCAGAACCGTCCCCGTTGCATCGCAAACAGAACAGTCCCCGCCGATCCCCTTCAATGATGCAAAAGCTCGAACCGGTTCTTATGGAAGCGGATGACCCCCTCGTCCCGCAGCTTCGCGAGTTCCGCCGATAGGCCGCTTCGCTCGACGCACAGGTAATCCGCAAGCTCCTGCCGGTCGAACGGGATCGCGAAGCGCGCGCCCCCCGCCAGGCGCGCCTGCTCCGAAAGATACGCGAGCGCCTTCTCGCGCGTCGTTCGCCTGCCCGTAAATTCGAGCCGCTGCGTGAGCGCGACGTTCTTCCTGGCGAGCACATCCAAAAGATTGCGGATGAGCCGCGCGTGGAAGCCGCACGCGTTTTCACAGGGCGTGGAGATCCTGCGGCAGTCGAGAAAGAGCATCTCCCCGGACTCGCTCGCGACGGCGCTCACGGGCACGGACGCGGTCGTGGCGCAGGCGAAGCTTTCGCCGAACAGCCCGCCCGGGCCGATGTTGCCGAACACGTTCCTGTTGCCGTAATAATCCTCCTGATAAACCTGCACCGCGCCCGAGAGCACGACACCGAGAGAGGTGAGCTGATCTCCGCTTCGAAAGAGGTGCTGCTTTTTCTCGCGCGCCACGCGCTTGGCGCCGAGGCAGGCGAGCGCCGCGCGGATCTCCGCGCCGTCCAGGCCGGCGAAAAGCGGCGAGGTTTTGAGCACTTCCATATAATCTTCCACAAAAAAACTCCGTTTCGTTGAAATTTCAACATACCGTTTTGCATTATCATAATAGAATAAGACCGTAAAGTCAATCCGGCGGCAACGCCGGGCAAGGAGGAAAAAAGATGCTTCGAAAAATCATTAAGATAGACGAGGACAAGTGCACGGGCTGCGGCCTTTGCGCCGAGGCGTGCCACGAGGGCGCCATCGTCATGGAAAACGGCAAGGCGAAGCTCGCGCGCGAGGATTACTGCGACGGGCTCGGGGACTGCCTGCCCGCCTGCCCGACCGGCGCGATCCGCTTCGAGGAACGCGAGGCCCCGGCGTACGACGCGGCCGCGGTCGCGAACAGCAAGGCCGCCAAGTCCGCGGAGCCGCTGCCCTGCGGCTGCCCGGGCACGCACAGCCGCGCGCTCCACAGGGAGCCGGAAGCGCAGGAAGAATGCTCCTGCCGCCAGGACGGCGCGCCCAGGAGCCGCCTCACGCAGTGGCCCGTGCAGATACGCCTCGCGCCCGTCAACGCGCCGTACTTCAGGGGAGCGAACCTGCTGATTGCCGCGGACTGCACGGCCTATGCACGCGCGGACTTCCACGACCGCTTCATGCGCAACAAGGTGACGCTCATCGGCTGCCCCAAGCTCGACGACGTCGATTACAGCGAGAAACTCACGGCGATACTCGCCAACAACGACATCAAAAGCGTGACGGTCGCGCGCATGGAGGTGCCCTGCTGCGGCGGCATCGAGCATGCGGTCAAAAAGGCGCTCATGGCCAGCGGCAAGTTCATTCCCTGGCAGGTCGTGACCCTCGCGACCGACGGCGCGATACTCGATTGACAAGGAGGACACAGTTATGATAGAAAAGACGTATCGGCTCACGCAAACCGACGAAAAGCTCATCGAAAAGGTGCTGCTGGACGAAAACCTCCACTACCTGCACATGGTGCTGGGCAAGGGCGACGCCCTGCCCGTGCACGACACGAACGGCAACGTCTACATGACCGTCGTGCGCGGGCGGCTCTCCATCGCGCTGGGCGACGAGGAGCCGCGCGAATACGAGGCCGGCACGCTGCTCAAGATACCGGGCCGGACCCGCATGGCCGCGCGAAACGCGGGCGAAAGCGCGCTGGAGTTGATCGTCGTCAAAGCGCCCGCGCCGAACAACTGACTATTATAAAGGAGGCATATATATCATGGAAAAGTACAGATGCATCCCCTGCGGCTACGTCTACGACCCGGCGGAGGGCGACCCGGACAACGGCGTCGAGCCCGGCACGGCCTTCGAGGACCTGCCCGAGGACTGGCAGTGCCCGATCTGCTTCGCGAGCAAAGACGAGTTTGAACTTATCGACTAGAGGAGGACATTCCCTTACATGAGCATGTTTTGTTACCAGTGCCAGGAAACCGCGGGCGGGCGCGGCTGCGCCATCCGCGGGGTCTGCGGCAAGACAGAGGACATCGCGCGGCTGCAGGATCTGCTGATCCACACGCTTCGCGGCATCTCCGAGATCGTCGTGAAAAGCGGGGCGGACGCGTCCAAGCTCTCCACGCTCAACGGCGAACTCCTCAACAGCCTTTTCATGACCATCACCAACGCCAACTTCGACGGCGCGTCTCTCGAGGCGCAGATCGACAGGATGCTCGGCCTGCGCGACATGCTGCGCGAGCAGGCGAATGTCCCCGGCCTTTCGGACGCGGCGGCGTTCCACGCGGAGAGCTCCGAGCAAAAGCAGGAGATGGCGGCTTCGGTCGGCGTGCTTCGAACCGAAAACGAGGATATCCGCTCGCTTCGCGAGATGATCACCTACGGCCTCAAGGGCATGGCGGCCTATGCCGAGCACGCGCGAAACCTCGGCAAGGAGGACCCCGAGATCTACGCCTTCATGTATAAGGCGCTCGCGGCGACGCTCGACGACGGCCTGGGCGCGGACGAACTCGTCAAGCTCACGCTCGAAACCGGCGCCAACGGCGTGAAGGTCATGGCACTGCTGGATGCTGCGAACACGTCGCGCTACGGCAACCCGGAGATCACCATGGTCGACATCGGCGTGCGGAAGAACCCGGCCATACTCATCTCCGGCCACGACCTGACCGACCTCGAGCAGCTTCTCGAGCAGACCGCGGGCACGGGCGTGGACGTATATACCCACAGCGAGATGCTGCCCGCGCATTACTACCCGGCGTTCAAGAAATACCCGCACTTCGCGGGCAACTACGGCAACGCCTGGTGGAAGCAGCTCACGGAGTTCGAGAGCTTCCGCGGGCCCATCCTGTTCACGACCAACTGCATCGTGCCGCCGCGCAGCGAGGAGATCAGGAGCCGCATCTTCACCACGGGCTCGACGGGCTACCCCGGCTGCAGGCACATCGCGCCGGATCGGAACGGAAAAAAGGATTTCTCCGAGATCATCGCGCTGGCAAAGACCCTGCCCGCGCCCGAGGAGATCGAGAGCGGCAAGATCGTGGGCGGCTTCGCGCACGCGCAGGTCGAGGCGCTCGCGGACAAGGTGGTCGAGGCCGTCAAGTCCGGCGCGATCAAGAAGTTCTTCGTCATGGCGGGCTGCGACGGGCGTATGAAGAACCGCGAATACTACGCCGAGTTCGCCAAAGCCCTGCCCGGGGACACGGTGATCCTCACTGCGGGCTGCGCGAAATACCGCTACAACAAGCTCGGCCTGGGCGACATAGGCGGCATACCGCGCGTGCTCGACGCGGGGCAGTGCAACGACTCCTACTCGCTCGCGCTCATCGCGCTCAAGCTCAAGGAGGCGTTCGGCCTCGAGAGCGTCAACGACCTGCCGCTTGCGTTCAACATCGCCTGGTATGAGCAGAAGGCCGTGATCGTGCTGCTCGCCCTGCTCTGGCTGGGCGTCAAGAACATCCACCTCGGGCCGACGCTGCCGGGCTTCCTTTCGCCCAACGTCGCCAAGGTGCTCGTCGAAAAGTTCGGCATTTCGGGAATCGGCACGGTCGAGGACGACGTCGCGCTGTTCATGAACTGACGGCCGGGCCGCACAGAGGAATCGCGGGGGCTTTCGCGCAGGCGGAAGCCCTTCTTCCGTACGGGCGGGCTGTTTGACTTATTCCCGAATTGAAATATAATAGATTAAGGCCCATCGGAGGTGCGGATATGAACCTTGCGGAGTATTTTCCCATGTGGGATCAATTGACCGGCGACGAATGCGCCGCGCTCGAGCGCGCGACCACGTCGCGCCGCGCGCCGCGCGGGACCATGCTGCGCAGCGGCGCTGCGGACTGCGTCGGGCTGATACTGGTCCGCTCCGGCCAGCTTCGCGCGTACATGCTCTCGGGAGAGGGGCGCGAGGTGACGCTCTACCGCCTGTTCGAGCGGGATATCTGCCTGTTTTCCGCCTCGTGCATGATGGCGAGCATCCAGTTCGAGATTACCGTCGAGGCCGAGAAGGATTCCGAATTGTACGTCATCCCGGCAGACACTTATAAAAAGGCCATGGAGCGCTCGGCGGCGCTGGCCAACTACACCAACGAGGTCATGGCGCAGCGCTTCTCGGAGGTCATGTGGCTCATCGAGCAGATCATGTGGAAGAGCATGGACAGGCGCCTCGCGGATTTCCTGCTTTCGGAGAGCGCGCTCGAAGGCGGGGATTCGCTGCGCCTGACGCACGAGCGCATCGCCAACCACATGGGCACCGCGCGCGAGGTCGTGACGCGGATGCTGCGCTACTTCCAATCCGAAGGCGTCGTCGAACTGACGCGCGGGGAGATCAGGCTGACGGACCGAAAAAAACTCGGCATGATCGCGGGATAATGCGCGGGGGCGATCGACAATCGGGAACGCCGCCTGCGGCGGGGTTCTTTTTTGACAAACCAAACAATACGGTGGTGAGCATTTTATAACATTGCTCGATTCTGAGGGGCATCCATTTTGCTTATGCGCTCGATAGTAAAGCGGTATAGTTATCTTATCTTGTTCCCAATATGTAGCCATGCTACAATAGAAACGCAGTTATAGCGCGGAAAATCCGCGATGTAATAATCTCAAATAGAAAGGATGTTTGACATGAAGTACACATATATAATTGCCACGAACAACTCAAGGAGGGTGACTATACTTTAGCCCTCCTAAAAAACAGGAGGAAAGCCCTTTGTTTAATGAAAAACCAATTGTCTCAAAATGGGTCGCAGATATGTACGGCCAGAAAGTGACCGAAACCAACGATGTTGATTTCTTGCTTTCGGTCATTGGAAATGAACCTAAGCGAATCCTTGAAGTCTGCTGTGGTAGTGGACGCATCCTCGTTCCCCTCGCCAAGGCAGGACATATTGTTTTTGGTTTAGATGTTGATGAAAATATGTTGGCGAAGATTTCGGAAAAGGCCGGCGATCTTGACAATATTCAGTGGCAAGCAGCCGACGCCGTGTACGACGAATGGGGAAAAGGGTTCGATATTGTCGTGCTTGCCGGAAACATCCTGTATAACATCATTTCCGATATGGACTACGCCAAAGCGCAAGAGTTGCTAATCCAAAAAGCTGCTTCTGCACTTGTGCCGGGCGGGTATGTTTTCATCGAATACCAACCGGGCGGGCATCGTATTATGCAGTCTGCACCTTCATACGAGAATGATCGTAAATGGGTCGTATGGGAAGGAACTGACAGGGACGGTAATTTCGGTCGGATGATTCTTTTAGGCGACCGCTATGATGCGAACACCGGCATAGGCAGCTTTACACGTAGGTTTGAACTTACTCTGAAAAACGGCGAGGCCATAACACAGGATATTCCCTGCCAAAAGCATTTTGCTCCGCTGGAACGACTCCACGAATGGCTGCAAAAAGCAGGATTTATCATTGAGCAGCAGTACAGCGATACGGAGAAAAATGCTGTCAACGATGAATCCCGAGGCGTAATTATTTACGCAAGAAAAAGCTGAACACATTTTCGGTGTTGCAAAACGGATACCTCGCCAGGGGTATCCGTTTTCCTTTATATTATAAGGTTCCCGATGTATGTGCCGTTCGTTTCGCTTGAAATTTCGTTACAACCACTTGGGTATGTAATGGTCGTTTCCACACAACCACCCCCCCTTCCAACCCGAAATAACCCGACGAAAAACGCCCTCCACTGTTGAAGCGAAGGGCGCTTGCTTTTCATTCCATTGTCCATTGCCAATTATTTACGCGAGCATGGAGAGAATCTGCTGCTTGGGGCGCACGCCCACGGCTTTGTTGACGACCTTGCCGTCGCGGATGACCACGAGGGTCGGTATGCTCATGACGTTGAAGTTCGCGGCGAGCTCGTTCTGCTCGTCGACGTTGATCTTGCCGACCTTGATGCCGGGCGACTCCGCGGCGATTTCGTCGATGATGGGGGAAACCATCCTGCACGGGCCGCACCAGCTCGCCCAGAAGTCGAGCAGCACGGGCTTCGCGCTCTCGAGCACTTCCTTGTTGAAGTTCTCCTTGGTTATCGTAATGACTGACATGGCGTATTCCTCCTGATTCTCACTTTCCTCTTTTTCACTTTCATTATATGAAAAGGAGGAGGCCGCTTCCGTGATAAACTCACGCACGCGGGCTTTTTCAGGATCAGCTCAGCTCTTCCAACCGGAAGACGGCGCAAATTCGGTATTCCGTCCCGCCGGCGTCCGTCGCGTAAAACGACAGCCGGTAGACGCCGGGGGTCACATCCTCGAACAGCGAAAGCGGCACCGCGCCCGCGTCCTTCACGCCCGGCGGGAACGGGTCCGGCGTACCGCAAAAGCCGCCGACGGTGTTTAGCGCCGTCCAGCCCTCCTCGCTCATGCGCTCCAGGGCTGGCACGAAGGACATGCTGCCCGTTTGATCTGTTTTGTTGACCAATGTGATCGGGATTCCGTCTGTTTTATACGAATAGCTCGGCTCCGACGTATGCAGCGAAAACGGCGGAGGCGCGGCCTGTTCGACCCGCTTCGCGTAGGTATAATACCCGCGGTCGGTCAAAACCGTGTCGAGCGCGAAGCCCACGGCCACCGTCCTGCCGTCGAAGCAATGGAGCAGGAGGGAATAGCTTCCGCCCGGCGTATCCCGCGCCGGGCTCTCGAGGCTTACGAATTCCAGCGGCTCGATGCCCGCGATCCACGCGAGCGCTTCGGCCACGCGCGCGTCGGAAGCCCAGACATAGGAGGACGTATCCGGGTCGGTCGAGCCGTCGAACCGCTCGATGTACGCAATATCCTCCGGCTCCAGCGCCCAGGCCGCGAGCGCGGGCTCGTCGTCCCAGGCGAGGGCGAACGCATATTCACAGCCCGAATTTTCGCTCTTCCCCTCGGAAGGTATGTATTCGCCCTGATAGACCACCTGAAAGACCACATAGCACAGATTGCCCCGCGCGGCGGCGATGGCTTCGGGCAGTTCCTCCTCCGAAATATTATGATGCGTACGCCCGAACGCCCCGTCAAACACGCTGAACGAGATGAGCTCCCCGTTGTCGGGGACGCCGATCTCAAAGGCGGCGCTCCGGTCGAGCCGCGGCAGTTCCTGCGCCAGCTCCGGCAAAAGGTAAAACATGCCCATGCCGCATGCCGCCAGCCAGCCGTTTTCCGTATAATCCGAGCTCCACAGGAAGCTCTCGTAAGGCGTTATGGTCTGATCCCCCTGGCTGACGCTCACGCCCGCGCTTTCCTCGGGCGCAGGGGCGCGGCTTGGCGAAACGTCGGGTTCGGCGGAATCCGCAGGCGCGGGATCGACGGGAAGCCGCATATCGTCCGGCGCAGTGCAGGCGGACGCCGCGAGCAGCACAGCAAGAATAAGGCAGGGCAGCGATTTGCGGATCATGGTTCCCTCCTTCGGCGCGCCGGGCCGATTCGGCTTGCACGGATGCGCGGCATATATAAAAGAACGCCGCAACGGGCGTTCAGGTTGCTTTTTTCCATAATTTAGGGGCTTGCGCGCCGTTATCCCTACGCGCGCGACACGAAAACGCGTTCCCGCGCGGGAAAGAGCTTCATTTTGCCGCTCAGCATCCGGCAGACGCGCTCGAGCTGCGCGGAGTTGTCCTCCACCGCCTTCTTCGCGATCAGCTCGAGGCGCACGAGGTTCTCCCTGCTCGCGTCGTCCATGGCGGCGGCCTCGGCGGGCAGACGCGTCTGAAAGCGCGCGTAGCTTTCGTCGCCGAGGATCTGGCGAAGCTGGTAATCGACGGTCGCGCTCGAGGAGTTGAGCATGACGTCCGTGATGGGCACGGCCCAGTTGGCGACGCCCCATCGCTCGATCTTCGCGCAGGGGCGGTTTTGCACATGCACGCCCGTGCCGAGGGAAACAAGCAGGAAATCCTTCTCGTAAGGATGGAGCTTGCGCGCCTCCGCGTAGGCGCACATCGCCGGGTTGCTCGCGAACACGCCGCCGTCGATCAGGCACAGGCTCTCGAGCGCGAGCGGCGGGAAATAGGTCGGCGCGGCTGCCGTCGCGTATGCGGCCTGCGCGAGAAGCGGATCGTCCTCCGGCCCGCGGTGCGTTTTCGCGAACGTGGTCTTGAAGAACCAGGGCGTGGAGCTTGCCATGTCGTAGGCCGTGACGAGGATATCCGCGAGCGTTTCATGCAATCGCGCGGAGCCGAGGTATTCCGCGAGCCAGCGCTCGAGCGCGCGCGGGGAATACTTGGGCCCCGTAAGCCCGCCGAGCGTCGCCGCTTTTCGAAGCATGCCCCTGTGAAAGATCGCGCCGCCATGCTCGAGATAGGCTGCGTGTATCTGCCGCGCGGTGTGCTTGGGCTTTCCGCGCGCGTCCGGTACCGTCAGCGCGCACGCGAGCAGGCCGCCCGTCGAGGTGCCCGCGACGAGGTCGAACAGGCCGCTTACGGGCTTGCCCGTCAGCCTTTCAATTTCTGCGAGAAACGCCGCCGGAATGATGCCGCGGATGCCCCCTCCGTCTATGGACAGGATCGAAACCATGCTGCGACCGCCTTTCCTCCATGCTATATTCAGAGTATGGGGAAGGCAGGAAAAAAGCGACTGCACACCTAAGATAAGCATGATTTCCTTTGGAATTTGACATATAGCGACAAGAAAGCGTGTTTATGAATCAGAAAGAAGTATTTGTGTTGACATGCGAGTTTTGTTTTCATATTCTTAGCTTAGCCGCAAGTCAGAATTAACGACCGACGGAAAAGAATGGATGAAAAAAACCTGCTGCATAATCGGAGATCGCGACATACCGGCCGGGCGCGCTGATTTTATCAAACAGGAATTGCGCCGCGAAATCGAAGAGGCGATCGCGGAAGGTTATACGCGCTTTATTTCCGGTTTCGGCAAAGGGGCCGAACTGTATTTCGCGGAAATCGTCGCGGAAAAGCGGCTGGAAAACAAGGATATCCGGTTGGAGGCGGCCATTCCGTGCCGGAGCAGGCTGGCGAGCCTGATGCGCAACGACGCCGCGCGAAAGCTGCTTCTTTCCTGCACGGAAATCGGCGTTTACGGCGAAAAATGCACGCCCGA
>ERZ795030.3570-NODE-3570-length-16344-cov-4.399165_pt1 | contig 16344 bp, 14 predicted proteins | sample MGYA00375122_ERZ795030 | MGnify/ENA primary metagenome ERZ795030 (study PRJEB30165, sample SAMN05720146) | activated sludge metagenome | isolation source: anaerobic digester from wastewater treatment plant | place: Japan | collected 2015-04-20 ...
GTCTTCGTGTCGCTCGCGCGTGAAGCCAACTAAAACAAGCCCAACAGTGAGTAGCACAACTGTGATCTCGTCAAGAATGCTGTCTTTCTTGCTGAGAGTGAAAAATTCAATGTCTGTGAAAACGTCATCTGTCATCAAAGCGGGCATTTTACAATGCACATCAATAGCGTCTAGAATGCTACTTTCGAACAAAAAGAGCAAGCCTAATACTAAGCCAATTGTTAAAAAAATCCAGCCGACCTTGCGCCAACTGTGAGGAAGTAAATTTCGTGTGTTCATATATTTATGATTTATTGGTGACCCACAAATGTAATACTTATTTTACAATATGACAAATAAAATTGATATTTTGTAAAAAAAACTTTACAAATATGTTCTTAAACCGAAACATTAACAAATTAAGTCACTGGTAAAAAGGTTTGTAAACTCGTAGATAAATTTTTTGTAAATTTGTAAATAAAAGCTGAGTCGAATAGCTGTAATTTCGATTGTTGAAAGTAGAATTAATGACTAAATAATATGAGACAAATCAAGCAAAATAAAACAAAGGAATTCATTAATCTATCGCACTTTATATCAATGCTTAATAGAAAAAAGAGTGACCCTAAAGAATTCACTTTTACCGGAAATTTAAAGGTTAATAAAATTGATATTCAGCTATTTGAGTATAGAAAAGAGGAGTGTAATGAAATAAAAGATATTTCACCCGAAAGCATCAGTGCGTTTGAAAAAAACGAAAATACCTACTGGTTAAATATAAATGGATTAAGCGAAACCGAAACTTTAGTCTCAATATGTGAAAAGTTAGGTATTCATAGTTTAGTAATTCAAGATATTCTTGATGTTAGTCAAAGGCCTAAGTTTCAGGAGTATGAGAACTTTTCGTTTCTGACTTTAAAATCAATACTTCCGTCAGAAAATGAAGTGTTAACGGAGCAGATAAGTTTTGTTTTTAGTTCAAACTATCTAATCTCCTTTCAGGAGAGAAAAGCGGACTTCTTTGAACATCTGAGGGTTAGGTTAAGAGAAAATAAAGGTATTTTAAGAGAGAGTACTGCCGATTATCTGCTTTATACAATGCTTGAGTCAATTCTTGATAACTACTTTAAAACTCTCACAAAGTTAGATGAAGAGATTGAAAATTTTAATTTTATAAATACTAAAAAAGATCCCTTACCAAATGCGCTTGAAGTTATTGAAAATCATAAAAAGTTAGTTCATTTTATTAAAAAGGCTATCCTGCCTATAAAAGAGTTTACTTTGATAGTTGAACGTGGTGAATCTCAATTTATCGAAGAGAAGCACTTGAAATATTTTGCTGAAATTAAAGATTTATGTTTAACGCTGATAGATAGTTGCGATATGATTCTCTCATCACTTGAAAGTGAAACAAATTTGTTTTTTTCTGTGCAAGGGCATCGAATGAATCAAGTGATGAAAACTCTTACAATTGTCGCTACTATATTTATTCCATTGACCTTTATTGCAGGAATTTATGGGATGAATTTTTCAAATATGCCCGAACTTGAGTGGAAATACGGTTACTTGGGGATATGGATAATTATTATCTGTGTTTTCTTCGGTATGATTATATATTTTCGTAGAAAGAGGTGGTTTTAATACCGATTGGACAGCTACTATAGCCCAAACTTCGCTTTCGCTCTTTTGGACTATGTATCTGTAACATCGGTATTTACAATTGTAAAATTTAAAAAAGATTGGACTATTTTTAAATTACAATTGGTATAAGTTGGATATAATATCAGTATTATTAAAGGAAAACAAAAAACAGTTACCACCCAAATAAGATAGTAACTGTTTTTATTGTTAAGCAAACGAAAAAGTTTGTTATTCCTCTTTCATCATCTTATTCAGTTTTCGCAATTTAAAGGAGAAATAGATAGAATATCCTCCTAACAGTATAAATGCTAATGCTGTCCAAACGACAACGCTAACACCTGCAAACATTGGGTTCCACAGTAAAATAAATGAAAAAATCAAGCCCAATACGGCGGTTACCATTAGTGTACCCCAATCTAAAATGCCGTACTGTTTCATATCGTAAGCCGTGACCATGCCAGATATGGAGCGGAAAAGTAAGGTAAATCCTATGTAATAGGGTAAAGTAACCATTGTTGTAGCAGGATTAAGTAACAGGAGAATACCCACCACGGCACTTAATATACCCAATGCCAATGACCAGCCCCAATTTTGGTGCTTGTTGCCAAAGGCAAAAATTACTTCGGTGATTCCGTTAACGAGAAATCCAAAAGCAAACACAAAGGATAAGGCAGCATAAGCATCTGCTGGTGTAGCAAATGTCCAAATGCCTAATACTACGAAAATTACTCCTACAATGAGCATCAAATACCATCTTTTTATGGCTCTTTCTATTTTCTTAAATGTATGTTTCATATTTATATAAATTTATAAGGTTTTGTAACTATGTCGTTATATTTTTATCCTCTAATATATTCATAAACTCTTCTCCTGTAATAGTCTCTTTTTTAAGGAGATATTCGGACAGCTCGTGCATTTTGGTCTCATTTTCGCGAATGATATTTTTTGCCTTTTCGTGAGCATTTTTCACAATTGAAAGGACAACATCATCAATTCTGGCAGCTGTTTTAGGAGAGCAACTCAATGACGTGTCGCTACTTAAATATGGATTGTTTACAGTTTCCAACGCCACCATATCAAACTCCTCGCTCATTCCGTAGCGAGTAACCATGGCACGAGCAAGTTTTGTGGCTTGTTCAATATCGTTGGACGCTCCTGTTGTAACTTTGTTGAAAACAACCTCTTCGGCGGCACGTCCTCCGGTAAGTGTGGCTATTCTATTTTCTAAATCTTCTTTGCTGTATAGGTTACGCTCGTTTTCGTCAATCTGCATGGTGTAACCGAGAGCTCCTGATGTGCGTGGGATAATTGTAATTTTATGCACAGGTGCTGAGTGTGTCTGCATTGCGGCAACCAAAGCGTGTCCTATTTCGTGATAAGCAATAATACGTTTCTCTTCGTCTGAAATTACTTTGCCTTTGCGTTTTGCCCCTGCGATAACGGTTTCGATACTCTCCTCCAAGTCGCTTGTTGTTACGGTGTTGCGATTTTTTCTAACGGCTCTAAGAGCAGCTTCATTCACAATATTTGCTATTTCGGCACCCGATGCGCCAGATGTTGCTCGTGCTATTAAATTCAAATCAATTTCGTCGTGCTTAATTTTTTTCAGGTGGACTTGCAATATGGCTTTTCGTCCCTCTAAATCAGGAAGTTCCATTTGTACCCTGCGGTCGAATCTTCCGGGGCGAAGCAGAGCTTTGTCTAAACTTTCGGGGCGGTTGGTTGCTGCCAAAATAACAACTCCCTTTTGCCCATTGAAACCGTCCATTTCGGTAAGTAGTTGGTTTAGAGTTTGTTCACGCTCATCGTTGGTAGTCATTCCATCGCGTCTTTTGCCAATGGCATCAATCTCGTCTATGAAAATAATACAGGGAGCTTTTTTGTTTGCCTGACTAAACAGGTCGCGCACTTTGGCAGCACCCATTCCAACGAACATTTGAACAAATTCGGAACCAGAAAGAGCAAAGAAAGGCACTTTTGTTTCGCCTGCTACTGCTCTTGCTATAAGCGTTTTACCTGTTCCCGGAGGACCAACTAATAAAACACCTTTGGGCAGTGTGGCACCTATATCAGCGTATTTTTTTGGATTATGCAGAAAGTCAACAATTTCGCTCAGTGACTCTTTGGCTTCTTCCTGTCCAGCAACGTCGGCGAATGTGGTTTTTATCTCATCTTCGGCATAAATCTTTTCTTTGTTTTGTCCAAAGCTCATATAGTTTCCGCCGAGTTTTCCGCCCATCGACCTCATTGCGTTTCGCCAGATAAAGTAGAAAATTACTCCGGGCAATACCCAGAAAAGCAGGAAGTTTAAAATTGGGGAGTTTTCGCGAGGAATGGTTTCGCTAAATTCGATTTTTCCGTTTTCGTTAGGACTCTCTGCCAGCAAAAGTCGGTCAACTAAATTGTCATCGCTCATTCTGCCAGTTTGAAAAACGACATCTTGTGGGTCGCCTTTTCTATCAACTTCGCTGTTGGATGTGGTAAAAAAGACTTTGTTCCCGTCAATGTTTACCTGCTTGACTAATCCCGAGTCAACTTTGTTGAGAAAAGTGCTGTATGTTGTCGGAATAATTTTAGGTTTGAAGAGGTAAGGAAATACTAAAGAGTTAAGTATCAGCAATAATGCCATTGTCCATAAGAAGCTTCTCCAGTTGATATTGGGCTTTCGCGGAGAATTATCAGTTATGTTATTTTTGTCCATTTTGTTTAAATTAAATTGTTATTTAGTTTTATTAATTATTGCTCATTAGTTTGTCATATTTTATGCAATTTGACAGAATTTTTTTGGCATCTTTTTCATTTAATTTTATTGTTGCAGCATCTTTACCTATTTCCACCAATCTCTCCTTTTTGTCTAAATCAAACAATTTCGTTTGTTCCAATCCGTGAACTTCAATAAGAATATCACACAGTTGTCTATCTTCCAGCACATTAGCGTTAGACATCATTCTGAAAGTATGTTCAGTTATTGACTTCATAGTCAATGGCTCAGGAAGTTTATACATCAGCGAAACGTTGCTTGCAATTACGTATCGACATTGGTTGCGAATAACAGATACAGGTAGGTTTTTAAAAATACCGCCGTCAGAATAATAATTGCCGTTGATTTTTTGTGGTTCAAAAAGAATGGGTATGCTACATGAAGCAACTACCGCTTCAACCAAATTCTTGCCTTCTGAAAATACATGTGTAGTAGAATTATACATATCGGTCGCAACAGCAACAAAAGGAATATTTAGTTCTTCGAAAGATTTTGCCCGTAAATGTTTACGAAGAAAATTTGTAATACCGGAAGTTTTAAAAAACCCCGATGTGGGCTTGGTAATTTTTACCAACTTTATAAAATTAATATTTGCCGAAATTTCCAAAATCTCTTCAGGGGAATATCCGTCTGCGTAAAGAATACCTACAAGCGATCCCACACTTGTTCCTGCGATAATTTGAGGTTTTACGCCACGTGCATCCAATGCGCTTAACACACCTAAATGAGCATATCCGCGTGCGCCTCCGCCACTTAGCGCATATCCCAAATTATATGGATATACAGGTAATTTATCAGCCAAAATATATAAATTTTAAACTACAAAATTAACAAACAGTGTGTAAGTTACTTTGTCTAAAATTCACATATAGTTGTCTAAAATTCTCTTTATATCTATTCTCTAAATTGTGTGGGCGATAATTTGGTTTGCTTTTTGAAAAATTTGCTAAATGAGGATGTCTCTGAAAATCCGAGTTTTTCTGAAACTTGACTAATAGTTAGCTCTTTATCGGTTAACAAAATCTTTGCATGATCGGTTATTTTTTCATTGATAAAAGTGCCGGGAGATTTGCCTGTGGTCGTTTTAATTGCTTTAATCAAGTGTTTTGAAGATATGTTTAGTTGATTGGCAAAAAATGCAGTTTTATTACTAATTTTTATCGGTCGTAGAAGTAGGTTAAAAAATGAGTCGGTAATTTCTTCGTTTCTTGTAGAAAGGGTTTCTACTTTTTTGCTTTTCAGGAAAATTTCGGCTACTTCGCAGACAAAAACCAAAAACAGATTACGTAATGTTTCTTGTTGAAATACAGAGCTTTTGGTCTCTCTTTTTCTATAAATTAGTTTATAAATATCGATAAGAATTCGCTGCTGCTCTTTAGTAAGGTCGGTAAGTGTATATTGATGATTGTTAATTTGACGGAAAGGCTTTACAAGTTGAGCGTTTACGATGTTTTTAGCCAGAAAATCGAGTGCGACGAACAAAAGTATGCCGTGATATTCTCTTTTTGAACGGATAATATGTACAATCGAAGAGGGGTGTGCAATAAGCAAGGTCAATGCCGTTATATGGTAATCTACTTGATTGATACTTATGTCGATATCGCCATCGGTACACATTAAAATACCAACATACTCTTTCATGTCGGCAGTTGCATTTTCGATTACTGGGAGTACGCCGTGGCAGAAAAAATAATCTTTCTCCTGCCACTCATAGCCAAGATTTATAATAGCCTCTCGTAGCGTAAGATGTGAATTTTGTGAGTGATTTGTCATTTAGTTATTGCGCCGACTTGGTTTTGTAAGTTGTTGATAATCACCGCTTATTTTAATCTTTTTATTTCTGCTTTAATCTGGTTTATTACATCTTTATTGGCTATTTCTCCGTCTAAACTAAAAACAATAAAAACGTTACCTTTATAGATATCTTTAAAACTATCAAAGCTTGCTCTCATTCTTTCTGAAACAGAATAGTTTCCGAAATTTGACTGTGCGGTTACGGGTTTTATTTGTATGCCAAAAGCTTTTTCTTCTGTCACATATCCAAGATAGTCGATATCACCTGCGTGGTCTAGATCAGCTGAACTTTCTTCAAAATGCACATCAGGAAATATTTTTGCTAAACCGTCGTTTACTACTGATTTTTCTCTCAAATAGCCATCATAAGTTCTGTTGATTGTCAAGTTATAGATATAATTATAGCAATCCTCTTTTGTTAGAGCGTTAAACGCTTCTTTCCATTCGGGGATAACTACTTGTGTGATTTTTTCGTAAAGTCTTTCTCCAAGCTCTTTCAGACTCTCTTTAGTTATTTTGAAACTGTTTTTTCCTGCTGTTTTGGCGTTTTCAAAATACCACTGTTCCCACTCCTCAATAGTGTTTGGCTGACATTCCCTAATTAAAGCCATCACTGCTCCGACTTTGTTGGGTCTTGAAAGTTGATAAGTTTGTGTGGCATAGTTGAGTACCTTTTCTTTCTTGCCAAACTCTAATGAATATCTTTTGGTTTTCTTTCTATCCATTGGCTAGTGAGTTAAATTTATTTTTGTATTTAAAATCGATAGAGTTATCTACTAGTGCCAATTTATTCTTTAGCAAATGTGCATTTATAAAGGTCTTATTTTCAAGATACAGATAAGCCATTAAATTGTTCTCGTGGTCGTGCTTTGTTTTGTCGTATCTGAGAAAGACCTTTTGTCCGCGAAGTTTTTCGGTCAAAAACTCTGTTGCTTCTTTGCCGTTAGATTTGGGATTTTGTTTTATTCCTATTAGACGTATAATCAGGTCGTTATTCAGACGTATGAGTTCTGGGTTAATTATCTCTTTTACAGAAAAATAATCCTCTCGTTTTCCAGTACTATCGGCATCTATTTTTGAACCATATTGAATTTTCTTAATATCAATTTTTTTGTCTAACTTGTGTGTATCAATAAATTGGTATGGTAGCTCGTTGATTTTTTTCGTAAAGTCGGTTTTAATTTCAGTTTGTTTAATAATTTTCGTTTCTACTTTCATAAAAGCGTCATCAGTACCAATTTTTTCTTTTATAATTGGGATAAAATCTGGATTGATCTCGTAGCCAACTGAATTTCTATTTAATTTTCTTGCAACTTGAGCAGTAGTGCCACTTCCCATAAATGGGTCTAAAACAGTTTCTCTCGGAAATGAGAACATTCTGATTAATCGTTGTGGTAACTCTTCGGGGAACATTGCCAAATGCTTATCTTGTTTTGCTCCAGGAAAATACCAATGACCATTAAAGTATGTATTCCACTCCTCGTTTGTCATAGCAGAGTTTTCTTTTTGCTCTTTGGTGGGTTTTGGTGCGTTTCCTTGTTTTTTGAATAGCAAAATATATTCAAAATCTAACTTTACAATTCCGTTTCGTGGATGAGGATAACTTCCCATTATACTTGCTCCACCGGACGTATTCATTGTAGTTTGTTTTTGCCATATAATTTGTCCCATAAAATCGAAACCTATTATCTCACAAAACTTGATAATTTCTGTGTGGATAGGTATTATTTTGTAACGTCCGTAATATGTAGAGCGTGCAAATTGGTCGCCAATGTTTACACACAGACGACACCCCTTATGTAGAACTCTAAAACATTCAGCCCAAGTAAGATTCAAATTGTTAATGTAGGTTTCGTAATCATCGTGAAATCCAATTTGATTTTGAGTCCCATAATCCTTTAGTTGCCAATATGGAGGAGAGGTAACAATCAAATGAACACTCTCATCTTTCAATTCGCTCATTTGACGACTGTCACCATTGATAATAGTATGCGTTGTTTTGTAAATCATTTTCGAGCTTCCGAAGTTTCAATTATTAAATATGAAACACGAAGTTACTAATTTTTTAGAAAAGATTAAACTTTAAAAAGCACTGTTTCTTTAACATGCTGAAAATAAACAACTTTTATTTATTCCACCTTTATAAACCTCTTTAGTTCAAAATCATAGTCATAAATCTCGCCTTCCTCGATGTGATACCACCAGCCCATTATAGTTATATCGCCATTTTTTACAGCCTTACGGATATATGGGTACTGCATTAGGTGTTCAATTTGCACAACAACGTTCATCTGTTCGGTTAACACGCTGCGCTCTTCAACGGAAATAATGTTGTTAGCTATCTGTTCCTCTACAATCTTTTTGACGGGTGCTGCCAGCTCGAGCCATTTTTTTGTATGTGGCAGAGATCTCATCTCTTTTGCACTGCTGTATAGTGCGGCACAACCGCCACAGTTTGAGTGCCCGCAAACAACTATGTTGTTTACTTGCAGTTGTTTAACGGCATATTCAATTACCGCCGAGGTGGCTACAAATGTATCTTTGTTTCTATCGTATAAAGGTACAAAGTTGCCGATGTTGCGAACAACAAATAGTTCGCCTGGAATTGTACCAGTAACTAAATTTGGCACTACACGCGAATCTGAACAGCCAATATATAGCGTATGCGGATTTTGATGCTTGCCTAATTGGGCAAAAAATTCCTTTTTCGGAATATGTTCATTGCTTTTAAAGCCTCGAATCCCCTCGAACAATCTGTTGTAGTTAGGTTGAGGGTGATTGTCGTCTTCACGCGTTGTTTTCATAAGTTTATAATTTAAACGTGTTTTTATGTTAAATAGATATTTTTTAGTGGTAGTTTCATATTCACCAACATTAGCTATAAAATAATACTCCTCATTGGTATTGAAATATCTCTCAAATCCAGCTTTATCAATAGGTTGCTTGTTTTTGACAAATGACTGAAGTGTGTAAATTTTCAATCCTATTTCGTTCGAGATAAAGTTGTACAAATCATTAGGAGTGGTTCCATAGTAGTCGCTGCCACCTTTTCCGCACTCAAATATAATTGTGGGTTTATTCTTTTTTAGCAAATTCTTTGCGCCTTTCAGAACTCCAAACTCTCCGCCTTCGACATCGATTTTAATTAAGTGGATTTGCTCATCCGTAGGGATAATTTCATCTAAAGTTTTCAGAGTAACTTTTATCTCCTCAATATCAGGATTTGAAATATCGTACCGTCTTCTTTTTAATCCACTGTACGCCGGCGCATTTTTGACAAGCTGAAAAGTGCTTTCTCCACCGCTGTCAGAAAGAGCGTAGGGAAAAATTTCTACTTTTTTATTTTTATACCTTGATTTCAGGTTATTAAATAGATAAGGAATTGGCTCAAAAGCATAATGTTTTCCTTTGGGCGCGTATCTGAGCATTAAATCTAATATTTCACCTTTGTGACAACCAACATCAATACAATTACTATCACGTTTTAGGTGTTTCTTTAATATCTTTTTTGTCAGTCTGTCGTATTTAAGGTTTTTTGTCAGGTCTAAGTGAAGAAATATTAATATCTCTCTAATGGTATTTTTGATTATGCTCATAAAAATTTTTATTGCAAGTTTGACGAAAGAAAGTTACTTGAAAATTAAATATACACTATCAATTATCGTGCATTTTTTTGTAAGTTTTCTCAATGATATCGTCTATCTGAGTGTAGAACTGTTCTATTTCTGATTTAGGAGGCATTTTATTTCTCCATTCGTTTAGCTTCTTATCAGTTTCGTCGAATATGTTTTTCTCAACTGGCTCAATAACCTGAATGTATCCGTTGTTTTCTTTATTCACTAATTTGGATATTTGTAAATAGTGGTATCCGTCCGGATTATCTATTGGATAGCACTCTTTTGACAGTATTCTGTTATAATGATTTAGTTTTGAGTTCTTTAGCGAATCGTCGTAAATCATTGTGTTTGGCAACTCCGCTTCACTTATCCAAAGAGGCACTGTGATACATGTATTCGGAAACCCAACTGCTGTCCACATTGTTGTGAATTGTGGTAGTTCGTTCTCTTTAACTCCTTGAATAACAATGTTAGAGGCTGAGCCAAAACTTGTAATTAAGTTGTCGGAGTGTATAAATTTATCGCTTGCAGGCTCATTTTCAAACATCTCTCTGTAATTGTTTTTGGTTATTGGATTGTACAAACATCTTGAGAAATTTTGTATTACAGTGCGATAATCAAGAGGTTTTTCTTTTACAACTTCGGTAAAAAGTTTTTCGGCTGTTTGTAGTCTTACAAAACCGTATCCAACATTGGGTTTTCCTGTTTCAGAAAAGTTAGTTCGCAGAATATATCCATCAGGGGCTACACTTGGGTCGTTTGCATCATATTTTTTCCAAGTGTAATTGTTTACTTCGTAAAAAGCAGCTCCGCCTTTTGCATCTATCACTCCAAAGTGAGCAGCTAAACCCATTGGTTTTTCGGTGTTAGAGAGCAATTTTTCAAAATCTTCTAAAGTTTTGCATGTTTCTAATGCTTTTTTCATAAAAAATCCCTCCCTGTTTTTAATTTTTGCGGTGTCCTTGAGATTTACGTTAAACGATGCACTATTCATAATTGCAAATCCCACTTCGTTGTTTCCAGCCCACACTTCGTTGCCTAAGCTGTCGGCAGAATTAACAATTCCTATAAAAGCATATTTCCCATCTTCAGCGGGATAATTTTTTACGTAGTTTTCTAAAAAATCGGTATCGCGCAATTTCCAAATTAATGCGCGTCCGTCATTAGTGGCTTTGCCTGATATTACGGCGGTTGTACAGCAATAACCTTTTTCCCCAAAAAGGAAAAAGATTATTATAAGAAAATGCTTAATATATTTCATGTCTCTATAAGTTTTATATTAGCAAATTTACAAAAATAGCGTGAACTGCAAGTATAATTTAGTTGCATTTATTATCTTGTAATCTGTTTCAATGCTAAAACATCAAGATATATGAGCAACATATTTTCATCAACTATAAGAAAAGCTGGATTAATAAGAGTTGCAGACAAAATCAGATATTATATTCTCTTAATAAAAACATCTAAACAAAGACGTGATTTTAAACGAAAAAATCCAGATGTGATCTTGCCGCCACCATATTTTTTGTACGAAACTTTTAATTTGAATTATTTTAGTTTTTACGACAAAAGCATCGAGACAGCAAAGTGGTTGATAAGTTTTTTAGAGAAATATAAAAAACTTGAAAACGTAAATATTTTAGATTGGGGTTGCGGACCGGGCAGAGTTATACGACATCTCCCATCTTTTATTGACAGCTCGTGTAAGTGCTACGGCACTGATTACAATAAAAAATACATAAAATGGTGTAGTGACCATATACGCAATGTTTCTTTTACTACTAACCAATTGCAACCACCTTTAGAATACCAATCAAACTTTTTCGATATTGCTTATGGTATTTCAATTTTCACTCACTTGTCAGAAGAGATGCACTATGCTTGGTTTAATGAGTTAATGCGAGTTCTGAAACCCGAAGGAATTTTATTTTTAACACTTCACGGTTCAGCATTTACCGAAAAATTAACCGACATAGAGAAAAAACAGTTTGAAAGCGGAGGACTTGTAGTAAGGGGCACTACCAAAGAAGGGCACAGAACATTTGCAGCTTTTCAGTCAGAAACATTTGTAAAAAAACTAATCGGCGAAAACGCTGTTTTAGAGCATGTTGCAGGAAAGGTTGTTGACGGAAAACCGCAACAAGATATTTGGATAATTAAAAAAACAAAAGATAAACCGAAATAAAAATATTTACGTTGCGTTTTTTACAAACTTTAATCCGAAACAACAATGAAGGCAAAAATCATTAAAACAGTTCTACCGCCGATACTTGGAATAATAACCGTACTTGCAATTTTGGTGATACTCAATCTTATTATGTACAATGGTGACGCTTTTAGCAAACCCGACAACGGTTTTTTCACGCTTTTTGTACCAATAACAACGCTTATTGCCATAATAATTCAGTTCACTTTGACGCTACCCTTTTGGGAAAAATTTCAATCTCGAAAAAAGGTTTGGGGATTAACACTAATCCCATTTACTATAATACTTTGTATAATATTGGGATTGCTCTTTGGACTACTATTTTGGGAAAGAGACCTTGGATTTAGCGAATTTGTCTACGTCTCACTAACAGGTATTATCGCCTTTTTTGTCTATTGGACAGTTAACATACTGGCATTAAGACAGATAGAATCTAAGTTGAAAGGCGGTGCACTGAGCGAGGTCGAAGTGTAAAAGTTAAAAGCGTTGCACTGAGCGCAGCCGAAGTGTTAAAAGTAGGGACAGGGCATGCCCTATCTCTACAAAAAATGCCATGTTTTTGGGTATTTATGAAACGTAACCAATTTGTAAAAGCGTAAAGTCTTATGCTGTTATAAAATAAGAAAATATATTGTAAAATTCTTATTTGGAATAATTATAAATATGCTACCTTTGCAGATTAAAATCAGGGTTAAAAAATTGTAGTTATAACTCCATGAAACGAACGCAGTTGACTATATTTAGCAAATCAAAGCACGATTATAAATTGTGTTCGTTTTGTCTATCCTCACGCCAGAAAAAATACAAGTATGTAAAACATCTGTTGCTGATACTCTTTTTGGCGTATTACAGTAGCATCACGTTTTTTCCTCACTCTCACATAGTTGACGGAGTAACCATTGTTCACTCGCACCCTTACAATCCCTTTTCAGAAGAGAGTCCGACAAAGCATAATCACCAAAAAAGTGAATATGTTTTAATTCAGCTCTTATCATATTTTGTAACTACAGTCTCTTTTGGCGCAATCTTGTTTGTTGCAATAAAGGTAAACTTTAAAGATGTCATTTACCCAAAAAATGACGAAGTTTTCTCAAATCTTCACTTTTTCTGTTCGAACGGTTTTCGTGCGCCACCTTTAGCCGTTCTAAACTAATATCACTATCTTTTTTTATTGCTCAGTTTATCATGTTGTAATACCGATTGGACATACACTATAGTCCAAACTTCGCTATCGCTCTTTTGAACTATGTGTCTGTAACATCGGTATTTACCATTGTAAAATTTTAAAAATATTGGACTATTTTAAAATTACAATTGGTATAACATTAATCAAAAGAACATTTTTTCAACTAATTTTAACAAAATGCTTATCTTTACAGTACTATATCGTAAAAATAGCGTGAAGTTTTTCAGCAAACCTTTATCAATTAAGAGAAATCTGCCTTTTGAGTGAACTATTAATAAACTATATAAACTATGAGACAATATCCACTTATTTTTCTCAGCTTATATTGTATAATGCTTCTCAATCCATTGTATGCACAGCAAAATAAAGACATAGAACGAGATTCTATTAGATCCGATAGCATTTTTAAGGAAGCGTGGAAAATAAAATTTAAAAACCCCGACTCTGCATTAATCCTTACTCGCGCGGGAATGGAACTGTCAAAACAGAGTAAATCTCTGCAAATGTCAGGTTATAGAAATATTTCTGTAGCCTATTCTATTAAGGGAGAGTTAGATACTGCTGAATATTACTGTTTAAAGCATCTTGAAATAGCCCAAGAGCTAAACATTCCAAAATCCATTGCGGCTGCATATCAAAACCTTGGCATAGTAGCCAGCCAGAAAGGGTATAATAGACAGGCACTTGAATACTATAACAAAATTACAGAGATTGCCGAAAAGACAGGAGACTCTTCGTTAGTAATGAGAAATTTGGTTAATGCAGGATTAAGTTACTACAAACTTGGCGATTATACCAAAAGCATAACCATTCTAATGCGCGGTTTGAAAATTGCCGAAGAAACAAAAGACACCAACAATATTATTAATTATACAAAAAATTTGAGCGGTGCATATCATGCAGTCAACAACTTAGAGTTATCACTAAAATGGGCATTATATACCTATTCAATTTCAACTGAAAAGAACGATTTAAGAGGTATTGGACTTGCCTGCAATACACTCGGGGCTATCTACTTGGACATGAAAGATTACGATAACTCCATCAAGTATTTCAACATTGATTTAGATATTAAAAAAAAGATAAAAGACAAAAGAGGCGAAGCAGCTGCGTTGCACAGCTTAGGCAACGTTTATGCCATAAAGGGTGATTTCGAAAAGGGTGAACTTTATTATCGTAACTCCTTGCTACTTAAAAAGGAGACTGGCGATAATGAATCTATAGCCTGCACGTATAACTCCCTTACAGCAACATATATCGACAAAGGAGATTTACTGAAAGCACAGTCATCTATCGACTCGGCTCTGTTTTATTCACGATTAGCAGATGACGAAAAACTGTCAAGAAATATACTTGATAACCAAAAAATGTTGGCAGAGAAAAAAGGTGATTTTAAGACCGCATTAGCTTTTGCCGACAGCATAATGATTGCCAAAGATAGCATCTATAAAGAGGAGTTTAATAAGCACGTAGCAGAGTTGGAAACCATTTACAAAACTGAACAGAAAGAGAAAGAGATTGAAATTCAAAATGCTCTTATTCTAAACCAAGAGCTTAAAATTAAACAGGCTAAATTGATTACGTTACTTATACTTTGTGCATCAATCCTCTTTTTTGTAGTAATTGGGTTACTTTATATCAATTACAGAAAACGCCAAAAAGAGCAGTTGAAATTAGCACGAATCAACGAACAGCTTGCATTAGAAAAGTATAACAGCGTTTATCGCGATATGCAATTAAAGGTTATCCAAGAGAAAATAGCGGGACAAGAGGAGGAGCGCAGTAGGATAGCAAGAGAGCTCCACGACGGCGTTGGAGGTAATTTAGTTGCGCTAAAACTGCTGCTCGAACAAACTATGGCAGATCCAAACCCCGAGGATATCTCGAGCATATCGTCAAGGGTCGTCAAGACACTCGAAGAGGTGCGGTCTATCTCGCATAATCTTATGCCACCAATCTTTAGCGATATTTCAATTGACCAAGTCCTTCGCCTTCATATTGAAGACTTAAACAAATCGTGTGAGATTAATTTCAATGTGCTTTTCCTGACAAAAACCGGTTGGGAACAGATAGACACGAAGCTACAAGTTGAAATTTACCGGATAATTCAGGAGCTATGTAGCAATATTCAAAAATATTCCAACGCTACTCAAGTTGATATCCAACTATCGATTTTAGACAATACAATAAACGTTTTGATGGAAGACAATGGCTCTCCATTCGAGTACACAGCAAAAGGAATTGGATACAGAAATATTAAAGAGCGACTGTTGCAATTTGACGGTGTTTTTGATAAATCATCTGGGGGCAGTTCTGGAAACACTTACCATATTCAAATACCTGTGCTCCAGAAAACAACAAGTGAAGTATGAGACCAACTACAAAGAAAGTTCTTTTGGCTGATGATCACTCATTAATTGTTGAGGGATTAATAAAACTGCTCGAAACGGACTCAATGTACGAGGTTATTGGTATTGCCAAGAACGGAAAGGAGGCATGGGATATCTATGAAAAACACAATCCCGAGATTTGTATATTGGATATCGAGATGGCACACATAGATGGCATTGAATTAACAGAAAAGATAAAGGCTAAAAACCCCAAAACAATTGTTATTCTGATAACTATGCATAAATCTCCATGGATTATTGCCCATGCTCTTAATGCCAAACCAAACAGCATTTTGCTTAAAAATATGAATTGCGAAGATTTACATGCTGCAATAAATAGCACAGTTAGCACAGGAAGCTACTTTCATTCAGACGTATTAGGAATGATAGAACATAATTCACAGCGAATAGACAATATACTATCAGTTACATCTCGCGAACGTGAGGTTCTGGCTCTAATTGCAGAAGGTCTTACTACTCAAACAATTGCTGACAGATTATGTCTCTCGGTAAACACCGTTGAGACCTACCGAAAAAATCTACTATTAAAGTTTGGTGCTCCCAATATGGTGGGTTTAATTAAGAAAGCTACGGATTTAGGGGTGATATAATTTGAGATTTCTTCATTTTTCCTTCATTTTAACTAAAAAATCACGGAAAACCGTGAGGAGATTATTGATTTTTTATTAGTTTCTTTGTGAGAAGTGGTTTCAAATTTAAGACAAAATGTTGAGTTATGTAAATAATAATTCCATACCAAAGCTACAATT
>ERZ795030.3577-NODE-3577-length-16317-cov-5.416369_pt1 | contig 16317 bp, 9 predicted proteins | sample MGYA00375122_ERZ795030 | MGnify/ENA primary metagenome ERZ795030 (study PRJEB30165, sample SAMN05720146) | activated sludge metagenome | isolation source: anaerobic digester from wastewater treatment plant | place: Japan | collected 2015-04-20 ...
AGCTTAAGATCAATCCTATGCCATGGGCAAGGCTTCGCCTAGCGTGAAATGCGGCGCGGGGGGATTTGACGGCCAGTCCCGCCAGGGACGGCGGACGTCAGCCCGCTACTGCAGTGGCGGGAACCGGGATCGCCTGAGCGACCGAGTCCCATCGGGACGGCGGAAACCGGGGGGAGAGAAGGGTGGCATTTCGAGAGCCGAGGGCGAGGGACGAGAGCCGGGAGCCGAATTTTGGGACGGGCCTCTGGGGGCGATCACGAAGTCGAGGGGCGAGGGACGAGGTTCGCTGGAGGGGTCAGATGCGGTCGCGGATGAGGGACAGGACGCGTTCGACGGTGGAGCGGGAGTGATCGAGCGTGTCGGCGAGGCGGCCCGGCTCGGTCGGGTTCTCCAGCTCGGCGCCGAGGCGGGCGCGCAGATCGACCAGTTCGGTCTCGATCTGGCGCAGCGCCAGCAGGTCGTCGCGGCGTTTCTGGCGCGCGGCGTCGAGTTCGCGCCGGTAGATGTGCGAACGGTCGGCGCCCTTGAGCAGAAGGTATTCGACGAGCATGATGACGACAATGAACGCGGCATAGGGGCTGTAGAGCCAGTTGAGGATGGCGCGCAGATTGCGCAGGTTGCCGGTGATGACGATCAGGGCGAGGATGCCGATCGTCATCAGGATGATGATCTCGCCCGGCCCGATTCGCAGCCGCTGCCGCCAGCCCATGCGCCGCCTCCCTTACCCACGAAATAGGGCCACTATAGCCGAAGCGCGGGCGGGATGCGACAGCCGAGAGACGGGGAGTGGGGGCTTCGAGGTGGGGTGGGGCGAGGGATGTTTGGATCACGAAACGCACGCATCGCGAGCCGAGGACGAGGGACGATTTGACGTGGGGCGTGGGCGTCGCATTTGGCGGGGCGGTCTGGTAGGGTGAACGGGGAGTGGAACCATGAAGCAAGTCAGCGTCGAACTGATCCGCAACGAGACCTTGATTCCCGGCACGGTGCTGCATCACTACCGCGATGCGGAGATCGCGGCGACGGCGCGGCCGGGGCAATTCGTCAATATCCGGCCGGGCTACGGGAGCGATCCGCTGCTGCGCCGGCCGTTCAGCATCTGCACGGTGGACCGGTCGGCCGGGACGTTCACGGTGCTGATCAAGGAAGTTGGGGCGGGGACGCGGATGCTGCTGGCGCTGCGGCCCGGCGCGCGGGTGGACATGCTGGCGCCGCTGGGGCGGAGTTTCGCCTGGGACGGGGCGCGGCGGCTGCTGCTGGTGGCGGGAGGGGTCGGCGTGGCGCCGCTGCTGTTCGTCGCCAACGAGGCGCGTGCGCGGGAGACCGGGACCGAGCCGGCGCCGGAAGTCATCTTCTGCTACGGGGCGCGCACGGCGGGCGATTTCGTGCTGCTGGACCAGATCCGGCCGGTGGCAAGCCGGCTGGTGCTGACGACCAACGACGGGTCGCTGGGCGAGGCGGGGTTCGTGACGGCGGCGGCGGAGCGCTTTTTCACGCCGGAGACGACGATCCTGACCTGCGGGCCGAACCCGATGATGGACGATCTGCTGCGGCGGATGCGCACGGCCGGGCTGGAGGGGCAGGTCAGCCTGGAAAACCAGATGGGCTGCGGGATCGGCGCGTGCCAGGGGTGCGTGGTGCCGACGCGGCGGGGCTACGTGCGGATCTGCTGCGAAGGACCGGTGCTGCGGACCGACGAGCTGGATGAGATCCGGTTTTGAATAGGGGATCACGAAAGACACGAATGGGCATAAATGGATATGCGCTGTTCGTGGACCTGGAGATTCAGAACGAGGAGCCAAATCGATTTCGAGAGCCGAGGACGACGGACGAGTGCCGGGAGCCGAATTCTGGGCGGGCCGTTGGGGGCGATTCCGAAGACGCGGGACGATGTGAAGGGGAACTCCCCCGTCCCGGCGGGGAGGGGCGCTGGTCCGGGACGGGGGAGCCGCGGGGTGACCGCGGTTGGGGGAGAAAGCCACGGAAGGGAGGTGAGAGGACACGCCCCTTCGGGGAAGGATTCACCGCTGCTTCCCTTAAACTATAAGTGAGGATCGGCGGCGTGTCAACCCCTGTGCGTAAAAAAAACGGGGGCGGCGCGAGAGCGGAGTTTTGGGGTTGGGACCTTCGGGAGCGAGGACGATTTCAGGGTGAGGGACGAATTTTGATGGTGGGGGGCTGAGCCCCATCCACCGGTTCAGGCGTCAGTTGCGCCGGCCCATCACGAGCATCAGGAAATAGAGCATCTGAAGGATGGCGGTGACGGTGGCGGCGACGTAGGTCATCGCGGCGGCGTTCAGGACGCTGGCGACCGCGCCGGCCTCGCGCCCGGGCTGGACGATGCCGAGCTGGACGACCATCTGCTTCGCCCGCGCCGAGGCATTGAACTCGACCGGCAGGTTGACGAGCTGGAACACGACGACCGTGCCGAACAGCAGGACGCCGCCCATCGCGATGTAGAAGCCCAGCGCGCTCTGCGTCAGGGTGCTGATCCCGAGGCCAATCATGACGAGGATCATGCCGAAATTCGAGCCGAAGCCGGCGGTCGGCACGATGGCATTGCGCAGGACGAGGGGCTTGTACGCCTGGGCGTCCTGGAGCGCGTGGCCGACCTCGTGGCAGGCGACGCCGACGGCGGCCAGGCTGGCCTGATCGTGGACGGCCGGGCTGAGGCGCAGGACCTTGTGGCGCGGATCGTAATGATCCGACAGATGGCCCGAGACGCGTTCGATCGAGACGTGGCGGTCCATGCCGGCGGCGCGCAGCATTGCCCTCGCGGCCTGGGCGCCGGTCAGGCCGGAGCTGGCGCGGACCTTACTGTATTTGGAGAACGCCGACTTGACCCACAGGCTGGCGCCGCCGGCCAGGATCAGCGTCGGCAGGAAGACGAAGAGGAGATATCCCGGATCGAAGAACATGTTCGAGCTCGCTTTCGGTCAATCGTGATGCCAGGCGCGAACCGCGAAGCGGAAGCAGGGCTCGCTGCCTCGCGCCTCTCGAATGCAAGGCATATGCCGGATGGGCGGGGGTGGGGGGAATCCCCCCCGGCGGCGGAAATCATGCTAAATCATGGCGCGAGAGCTTGGCCAGCGAAAGCGGCCGCGAAGCGCCGCGGCGTTGGGGCGCGGCATTCTGACGCACAGTGTTGCATACCGCACCATGTTCGGAGGCGGCGGGCGCGAGAGAGCAGGCGATTCGCGGCGCGGCGGATTTGAGTGCGGCGCGGGATGCGGGAATTCTGCCGTCACATCGAAAATGAAATCGATTTTCGGGTGCGGAAGTCATATCCTTCCTGCCAGTTGATCGCTGCTCCATTGTCCCGCACAACTCCCAATCGTCGCGTCAGGAGTTGTCCTGGTTTATGCCAGTCCGTCGGGCCGCGGGTCTCGGGCGCCGTGTTTCGGTTCCGGACCGCTGGATTCAATTCCTTTTGCTGCTTGTGAGCTGGGGCGCGCCGGCGAGTGCGACCCACGCGGCCGAGTCGCTGCGCCTGCGGTCGGAGTTTCCGCGCAGCGGCGGGGATTTCGGCGCGGCGGTGGCGTGCATTCCCGACGTCGACGGGGACGGGGCGCCCGACATTGCAATCGGCGCGCCGATGGAAGGGCCCGGGTCGCTGCCGGACGGCGCGGGGATGGTTTACGTCTATTCCGGGGCGGACGCTGCGCTGCTGTATTATCTGGCGCCGCGGCCGGAGGCGGGGGCGGGCCGATTCGGGTTCGCGGTGGCCGGCTCGCCCGATCTGGACGGCGACGGCCGCGGGGAGATCATCGTCGGCGCGCCCCGCCAGCGGATCGCGTCGAGCAGCGAGACCGGCCGCGTCTACCTTTTCTCGGGCGCGACGGGGATCTTGATCCGGGAGTTCGTGCCGGAGAGCAGCTACGCCGGCGATCCCTGCTGGTTCGGTCATGCGGTTGGCAGCGTCGCCGACGCCGACCAGGACGGGCAGCCGGAGATCCTGGTCGGTTCGCCGTGGGAGCGGGCCGCCGCTTCGTATTCGAGCCTTCACGGCGGGGTGGTGCATCTGTTTTCGGGGGCGAGCGGCCAGCGGCTCGGGCGGTTCGTCCCGCCGGAGTTCGGTTTCGACATTTTCTATCAGTTCGGTTACTCGGTGGCGGGGGCGGCCGACATCACGGGAGACGGCCGCGGCGATGCGCTGTGCGGGGCGCCGCTCGCGTGGTGCGGCGGCGGCGGGACGCAGGGGGGACGCGCCTACCTGTATGCGGGCGGGTTGAACAGTTTGGCGCGACTGTATGAATCGCCCAGCCCGGCGTCCGGCGGGTATTTCGGCGCGGCGGTGGCGGCGGTGCGCGACTTCACGCTGGACGGCCATGCCGACGTGGCCGTCGGCGCGCCGGGGGAAGGGGGCGGATCGCTGCCCGCCGGCGCGGGGCGGGTCTACCTGTTCAATGCGCGCGGGGGGAGCAGCGCGGCGAGCGAGCCGCCGTGGCGCACGCTGACGTCGCCCAATGCGGAAGCCGGCGGGCGGTTCGGCGAGGCGCTGGCCGCGATCGCGGGGGGCGGCGACCTGCTGGTGGGCGCGCCGGGCGAGACGAGCCGCGGCGTCGCGCGCGCCGGCCGCGTGTATGTCTATGACGTCCTGAAGAGCGGGCCGACGCGGATTTTTGAGCCGCCGGTTGTTGCGACCGGGAGCGGGTTCGGCGGCGCACTGAGCGGCGCGCTCGATTTCGAGGGCGACGGCCAGTTCGACCTGCTCGCCGGGCTGCCCGGCGTGACGCCGGCGGGGACGGCGCTGGCCTCGGGCGAGACGGTTCTGCTCAAGAGCAGCGACGGCTACGCAACGCCGGCCTTGACGCTCCCGCCCGAACCGACGCCGACGCCCACGCCGCTGCCGCTGTTGCCGGAGAAAACGGACCTCTTGAGCTCCACGTCGCTGCCGTTTGGCCTGGTGACGCGAATCCTGGGCGACGACGAGCAGGACAACCTGGGCGAGTCGATCGCATTCGGGGATTTCGATGGCGACGGGTATGACGATCTGGCGGTCTCCAGCCTGTTCGGCGGGCTGGGTGAAGGGTTCGGGTGGGCGCGGGGCGACGTGGTGGTGCTGTTCGGGCGCCGGGATCCGCCGCTGGTCGTCGATCTGAACACCGGTGGCGCGGCGCGGGCCGGCGAGAGCCGGCTGGGGGGCGAGATGGATTTCGGGCTGTTTGGATTCGCCCTGGCCGCCGGCGACGTCAACGGCGACGGCTACGACGACCTCGTCATCGGGGCGCAGGGCGAATCGCCCGGGGGGCGATCGGGCGCCGGGACGGTGTATGTCGTCTACGGGCGAACGGACGCGGCGGGTCGGGTCGTGAGCGTGAACCCCGACGGCGCGCCGGCGCAGGGGGCAACGTGCATCCTGGGCGCGGCGGAGGAAGACTGGCTGGGTTCGGCGCTCGCCTGCGCCGACATCGACGGCGACGGCGATGACGATCTGATTCTCGTCGCCGGGGGCCGCGACGGCCCGGAGCGGCCGGACGCGGGGGCGGTCTACCGCATCCCCGGCGGGGCCGACCTGCCCGGGCAGAGAATCGACCTGGCGGACCCGCCGGGGCATTATGGCGAAACGGTGATCCTGGGGGTGCGGGAGACGGATTTCCTCGGCAACGCGGTAGCGGCGGCAGATCTGGACGGCGACGGGCGGGGCGAGATCATCATTGGCGCGCCGGGGCTGGAGTATGCGTTCCGCCCCAATGCGGGGGGTGTCTGGGTGATTCCCGCCGACGCGGGGGAGGCGGTGGGCGGAGGCCGGCGGGTGGACCTGGCCGCGCCCGCGGCGGCGTGGGGGATCACGCTGATCGCCGGGCGGGCGGGGGATCAACTCGGGACGAGCCTGGCGGCGGGGGACGTCAACGGCGACGGGCGGGCCGATTTGATCGTCTCGGCGCCGACGGCCGACCGCGACGGCAAGGTGCTCGCCGGCGAAGCCTACATTTTTCCCGGGGGCGAGGCCTCGCCGCACGGCTGGGCGGGGGGCGTGGTGGACCTCAGGCGGGGCGCCGGCGCCCAGGGTGAAACCGTTATCTATTCGATGCTGGCCCGTGACACGCTCGGTTACCGCGTGGCGGCGGGGGACGTCGACGGCGACGGGATTGACGACATCCTTTACAGTCGCGCGGGAATGGAGCAGCCGGCGCCCGACACGCGCGGCGTGATGGAAATCCTGCTGGGGCGCCGGGGCGGGATCGGCGCCGCCGCCGGAAGCGGGCGGATCGTGGCGGGGTCGGACCTGCGCGTCGCCGGCGAACAGGTGAATTCGTCGTTTGCCTACGCCCTGGGCGCCGGCGGCGACATGAACCGCAACGGCCTGCCGGAATGGGCGGTCAGCGCACCGCTGGGCGACAATCCCGGCGTCGCGGGGTTTGCCGACAACAACGCCGGCCGCGCCTACGCGCTGGGAGACCTGGCGGGAACGGAAAGCGCACGGGCGGCGGCAGTGCATCGCGCGGGCGACGCGCCGATCCGGGGCATCGGGGGCCGGCTGACGCCCGCGCTGCGCTGTCTGGTCGGCTACCAGGGGGGCGACGCCGCCTCGATTACGACGGCGACGCTGGTGCGGACGCCGGCGGCACGGGCGGAGGCCCACCCGCCGCCGGGGGCGGCGCCCGGGCTGTGGCATCTGGAGACGGACCGGGAGGGGTGGACCTCGACGCGGGTTGCGTTTGATTTCACCGACGGGGAGCTGGCCGGGCTCGATCCGGCGCAATTGCGGCTGCTGCGGGCGCCGTCGGCGGCTGGCCCGTGGGTTCCGGTTGCGGAGGCCGCGTTCGACGCGCGGCGGTTGCGCCTGAGCGCCACGGTGGAGGCGCTGGGCTGGTTCTGCTTCGGGCCGGACCTGCTGACGGCGCGCGTGGAACAGGGAGCGAACCAGACCGACCCGGCGCACGGCGTTCCGATCGTGTTCGACGTCACGTTCAGCGCGCCAGTGGATGATTTCGCGGCCGAGGACGTCACGTTTGCGGGCTCGGCGAAGGTTCTGGAGTACTCGCTGTCGGGGGCGGCTGCAAGTTACGGGCTGGCGGTGCATCGCGCGACGGCCGGCGAGATCATTCCCGTGATCGCGGCCGGCGTGGCGCACGACGGCGACGGCCGGGCAAACCAGGCCGCGGTCGGGATCGATGCGTGCGTTACGTATCAGCCGGCGCCCGATGTCGCGCTCCGGGTGGGCGGGGTTGCGCTGGAAAACGGGGAAACCTACGCCGCGCCGGAGACGCTCCAGGGAAGTCCGGACGCGCGCCTTGAGATTGAGCTGGAGAATAGCGGGGAGGAGGTCCTGAGGGTCTGGGGCGTGGCGCTGGCGCCCCCGTTCAGACTGCTGGGGGAGCCCCCGGAGACAGTCGACCCGGGGCAAGCGGCGCGGATGACAGCGGCGATTGATACCGGGGTGCGCGGGACATTCACGGCGGCGTTTGGTTTCGAGACGAACGACCCGAACGAGTCGCGGGTGACGGTTCAGCTTGAGGCGCGGGTGGTGGGGCCCGATCTGACGGTCGCGCGGGAGCCGATCGACTTCGGCCTGTGGGATCAGGATGGCACGCTGGTCGACGACGTGTGGCTGGCGGTGGTTAACAGCGGCGAGCGGACGCTGGAGATACCCGAAACCAGGCTGATCGGGCCGGATGCCGACGCCTTTGTGGCCGAGCCGCCGCCGACGCCGATCGGCTCGGGCCGGCAGTCCGCGATCCGGGTGCGTTACGCTCCGCGCGATCTGGGCGCCCACGAGGCGGTATTGTGCATCCTGAGCAACGACTACGACACGACCGAGGTGCTGATCGCGGTGCGCGGGGAGACGACGTCAAGGCCCGACCTGCGGGTGGGGTTCTCGCCGCCGGACACCCCCCTCGAGCCCGGCGTCGACTTTGAACTGGGATTCAGTTACGGCAACGCCCGTCCGCGGACGGCGACGGGTGTCGCGTTGAGGCTGGAGCTGGCGGACGGATTGCAACTGATTCCGCAGTCCGGCGGCGAGCCCTGGGTTCAGGAAGGCGAGGGGCGCTACCTGCTGAACCTGAAATCGCTGGGGCAGGGGACCATCCACAGCCGGCTGGTGGTCCGGAGCGCGGAGCGCATCCCGGCGGGGGTGGAAAGTTACCGGGTTCGGCTGAGCATCGAGGACGATGGGTTGAATGGGGCTGACTCCCGCACCGGGAACAATGCGGCGACGGTCGATCTCCCCGTTGCGGCGCAGCCCGATCTGACGTTGCGCATGGACATGCTGACGACGCGCGTGCTGGCCGGGTATCCCCTCGTGGTGAGCCTGTGCGCCGGCAACCGTGGAAACCAGGATGCGACGAACGTGGAGGTGCGTGTCGAACTGCCCGAGCCGATGACGTTCCGGGAAGACCTGAGCACGCCGGGATGGCGGCCGGCGGGGGGCCGGGGGCTGGAATTCGCGCTGGCGGAGCTTGCGGCCGCGACCAGCCGGACGCTCGAGCTGGGGCTGGAGCTGGCGCTGGCGGCGCCGCGCGCGAGCGCGTTCGTGACGCTTGCGGCGATGGCGACCGATGACGGCGCGAATGGAGCCGATCCCGTCCCGAGCGACAACGCGGCCGAAGCGCGGATTCCGTGCGCATGGGGCATGGGGGGGCTGGCGCTCGTTGCCAATACGCCGAGTGCCGCGTGGGCGGTGGCCGGGCCGCTCGATTTCGACCGGTCGGGAACCGGCTCCGCGACGCTGGAGTGCGTGGCGGGGGAGTATGCCGTGCGCTGGCATTCCAACCCCTACTGGGCGGCGCCGGAGGGCGGGCCGGTCGCCGCGACGGTCGATGTGGATCAAGTGACGACCGTCGCGGCGTGCTACGAGCGCCTGCGCGGATCGATCCATGTGCGCGTGTTGCCGGGGGAGACGCGCTGGCGGCTGGACGGCGAGGGGACGTCGTTCGAAGGCGAGGGAGAGCGGCTGCTGACGGATCTGCCGGCGGGGATCCATGCGTTTCGGCCGGCGCCGCCGGCGGGATATCTCAAGCCGTATGAGTCACGGCCGGTCGCGGTGCCGGGGGGCGCGCGCGTGAACCTGCTGGAGATCTTCATGCCGGCGGAAGCGGGGCCGGAGCAGGTCGAGGCGCGGTTGCTGCGGTGTCTGCTGGGGCTGGATTCGCCCGCGGAGGATCTCGATTTGAATGGGGATGGGTTGATCGACGCCGGGGATCTGATTCAGTGCGTGAGGGAGCAAGATCCGGCGGCGCCGGCGATGAGACGGTGACCGGGGGGGTGGTCCCACCAACGGGGGCAGATTATTTGCGGATGCCCTGGGGCTGTTCGAGTTTGGACCAGGTGATATGCTCGGTCTGGCCCTGGGTGGAGCGCTGCAGGTCGGCGCGGGCGGCGTAGCGGCCGTGAGCCACCTCGCAGGAGAGCAGCCACGTGAGCGGGTGCAGGTAGCCGTGCAGCAGGCAGAGGACGATGCTGGCGGCATAACCGAGCGGCCAGGGGCGGAGCGGTTTCTGGCAGCCGCGCAGCGTGTAGAGCTGGAACGTGGAATAATGGGCGCTGAAGATCATCCGGCGCATGTAGCGGAAGGTCATGCGCGAGGCGGGGATAATATGGCGCAGGACGAGCTGAGGGAAATAGCCGACGGCATAGCCCAGATCCATGACGGTCATGACGATGTCGATGTCGCCGGCGCTGGCGAGGCTGCGGCCGCGGCGGTCGAAGTTCTGCCGCTCGGGCTGCAGTTCGAGCTGGCGGACATAATCCATGGCCAGTTCGGTGCGCAGGACAAGGCCGGCGCCGCGCGGATACCAGACGTCGAAGGTATTGGGGTGGTTGATCCAGCGGGCCTGGTCGCCGTGATCGAGGATCGCCAGATAGTGGTAGAACAGCCGGATCCAGCGCGGGGGATGCTTTTCGAGTTCGCCCTTGCACTTGCCGGCGATGGCGCCGAGGAAGGGCTTCTGGGTCATGATGCGGACGGCGTGCTCGAGGTAATCGTGGCGCAGGACGTTGTCGTCGTCGACGAGCAGAGTCAGCTCGGCGCGCGCCTCGCGGATGCCGCGCATGCGGGCATGGGTCAGGCCCAGGTTGAGTTCGCGGACGATGCGGGCGTTGGGGGCGTGCGACAGGTCGAGCCAGCTTTCCAGCGGGGGATCGCTGTTGTTGTCGACGACGATCAGCTCCCACTGGTCAGGGGGGAGGGACTGCCGCAGAATGGCCTCAATCGTCTGGTGGAGGTAGGTCCGATTGGGGTTGTGCGTACAGATGATGACGCTGACGGAGGGGGCGAGATCAGACAAGAGCAGGCGTCCAATCAGCAAGACTCAGGTTGGAAGGAGTATAGACGGGTAGGGGGGAAGTGTCATTCTCAAATTGAGAGAGGGGGGTTAATTTTTAAATAGACTGCCCCTTCCGTGTCCACGGTCGGGCCAGGCCCGGGCCAGCCGGCGGGCGATGCGGCGCGCCAGCGAGGGCGGCAGCGTCAACTCGTCGATCCGCCGCGCCGCTTCCGGGCCGGCACGTCCCAGGCGATGGACGAGCGGCCGGAGAATGCGGCGGCGCACCTGGGCGGGCCGCGGCGGCCGGACGCCGCCGGCGAGACCGGACTGCCAGCCCCAGAGGAAGTACTCCGCCGCGGCCGCCGCCGGCCAGGCGTCGGGGTGAATCAGGGTGAGCAGTTCCTCAAGCTGCGCCGGCCAGGTTCGGGCCGCGGGGTCGGCCCTCAATTGCCCGGCCAGCAGGCCCAGGCTGTGGGCGACGTGCAAATTGGCCAGCTCGGCGCGCAGCGCGGGCGAAATGGGGCCGGCGGGACGGAGCCCCAGCCCGTGCAGGCGCGGGTCGGGGGCGGCGGCCTTTTCCAGCAGGGCCAGTTTGTCGCGAGCCAGGCCGACAGGCTGGCGGCTGAGCGTGGCGGCATGCTGCCGGTAGCGGCCAAGGACGCGCTCAATGGGGACGAAGTGCATTCCGCAGCGGACCATTCGGACCCACAGATCCCAATCTTCGCAGCGGCGGACGCCGGGGACTTCCAGCCCGCCGACGCGGCGGATGGCGCTGGCCCGGCAGGCCACGGCCATCCCGGCGCCGAACGGGTTGACGCGCAGGACGTCGGGCCAGCGGGGGGGCCAGGGGGCGCCGCGGCCGGGCGTCTGGGCCAGTTCGGACAGGATGGTCCGGCCGTCGGCGGCGACGCGGAGGGCATTGCCGACGGCGGCCTCGGCCTCGGGATGGGCGTCCAGTGTGGAGATGACGGCCTCGACCGCCCCCGGCTCGAGCAGGTCGTCGGCGTCGAGGCAGAGGATGTATTTGCCGCGAGCCAGGGAGAACCCGGCCTGCCGGGCCGCCGAAAGGCCGCGATTTTCCTGTTCGATCAGGTGGAGCTTGCCGGCATGGCGGGTTTGCAGCTCGCGGACAACCGCCGACGTGGCGTCGGTGGAGCCGTCGTTGACGACGATCGCCTCGAACGCCCCGCGCTGCGCGAGGACCGAGTGGAGGCAGTCGGGCAGCAGATCGCCTTGCTGGTGACAGGCGATAAGGATGCTGAGGCGCGGGGGTTCCATTGTGCGAGTCGGTTATAGACCGGCGATTGACAAAGAGGCAGAAAAATCGACCTCTCGCGTTGATGGTCCGTCACCGTTTCGGATCGCCGATTGGTAAAAGTACCTCACGCCGAGACGCCGAGACGCCGAGACACGGAGGGCTCATTGTGTGGCGCGCAAGATGCCGGCAAGGATGCCGGCGGTCCCAGGCGGTGGTTGGTACAGGAAACAGCCCGATTTCGAGAGCCGAGGACAAGGGACGAGTTTGGAGGGGGGGCGTGATCCGGTTTGCGGCGCGCGGCGGGCGTGATACCATGTGGGTTTCATCCGTCCGGGGAGGAACCGCTACCCGGCAGCGAATCCCGCCAAGACAAGGAACCGAGGCATGGCGCGCATCAAGCCGCACGTGACGATCCGCGGCGATTTCTGCATCGAGACCCCGCCGCAGCCGTGCGGGCTCGTCATTTTCGGGTCGTCGGGCGACCTGACGAGCCGCAAGCTGATGCCGGCGCTGTTCAATCTGTTCCGCCGCCGGCTGCTGTCGCGCCACTTCTACATTCTCGGTTTCGCGCGCACCGCGCCCGACGACGACACGTTCCGGCTGGGGATGCGCGACGAGCTGATGCGCAACACCAAGAAGCCGGCCACGGCCGACCTGGACGCCTTCCTCAGCCACGTCTACTCGATGGCCGGCGGCTACACCAGCGACGAAGACCACCAGCGCCTGCGCCAGCGGCTGGCCACGCTGGACCAGGAACACGGCACGCGCGAGAACCACCTGTTCTACCTGGCGACGCCGCCGACGGTCTACGCGCCGCTGGTGGCGTGCCTGGCGCGGGCCGGGCTGGCCAGCGAGCCGCGGACGGGGGCCGGCTGTTCGCGCGTGATCATTGAAAAGCCGTTCGGCCGCGATCTGACCAGCGCGATCGCGCTGGACGACTCGCTCCATCAGGTTCTGGCCGAGCAGCAGATCTATCGCATCGATCATTACCTGGGCAAGGAGACGGTGCAGAACATCCTGATGTTCCGATTCGCCAATGCGATTTTCGAACCGATCTGGAACCGCGGCTACATCGATCACGTGCAGATCACGGTGGCTGAGACGCTGGGGGTCGGGCACCGCGCGGGCTACTTCGAGCAGGCGGGCGTGCTGCGCGACATGTTCCAGAACCACATGCTGCAGATGCTGTCGCTGGTGGCGATGGAGCCGCCGGCGTCGTTCGAAGCGGACCGGGTGCGCGACGAGAAGGTCAAGCTGTTGCGGTCGATCCGGCGGATGCCGCTCGACGCGATGGACGACTGGCTGGTGCGGGGGCAGTACGGCGCCGGCGAGCAGGAGGGGCGCCGGGTGCGCGGCTACCGCGAGGAGGACGGGGTCGATCCGGAATCAACGGTGGAGACGTATGTGGCGGCGCGGTTGATGATCGACAACTGGCGCTGGCGCGGGGTGCCGTTTTATCTGCGCTCGGGCAAGCGATTGGCGCGGCGCGTCAGCGAGATCGCGGTCTACTTCAAGCCGGTGCCGCACTCGATGTTCCAGCCGATCGCGCCCGAAGAGCTTGTGCCGAACATTCTGGTGCTGACGGTGCAGCCGGACGAGGGGATCGCGCTGCAGATGCAGGCCAAGCACCCCGGCCCGAAGCTGTGCATGAGTTCGCTGATGATGGATTTCCGGTATCGGGAGGTCTTCGACGAGGAACCGGGCGAGGCGTATGAACGCCTGCTGCTCGACGCGATGCTGGGCGACCAGACGCTGTTCGTGCGGCGCGACGACATGGAGGTGGCGTGGTCGCTGATCACGCCGGTGCTGGAGCGCTGGGAGGCGGAGGGGAAGGCGGGCGCGATTCATGAATACGCCCCGGGGTCATGGGGGCCGGCCGCGGCGGATGGACTGCTCGCGCGCGACGGGCGGGCGTGGCATATCGGGTGAGCGGCAGCGAGGACGAGGACGAGTTTTTGCGGGCGAGGACGAGGACGAGTGCGAGGACGAGAGACGACTTGAAGCGAGACGGGAGGCGAAGGCGATGGCGCGGTTGCGGGGAACGGTGGAAACGTGCCTGTACGTCGACGACCTGGAACGCGCCGCCGCGTTTTACAGCGACGTGCTCGGGATGCGCGCGATGACCGGCGACGAGCGGTTCCGCGCGCTCGAGATCGCGCCGGGCCACGTCCTGCTGCTGTTCGTGCGCGGGGGCACGCTGGAGCCGGTCGACACGGGCAACGGCATCATCCCGCCGCACGACGGCGGCGGCCCGGTCCACGTCGGCTTCGCCATTGATCTGGCGGACCTGGTGGAATGGGAGAGGCGGCTGGCCGAGCACCGCGTGCCCCTGGAGAGCCGCGTGGCGCGGCCGCGCGGCGGCCGCAGCATTTACTTCCGCGATCCCGACGGCCACCTGGTCGAGCTGCTGACGCCGGGGGTCTGGCCCAACTACTGAAGCCGCGTGCGGAGCAGGAACGATTTTTGCGCGCGCCCGGTCTGAAGGTGATGCAACAACCGCAAGGAGGTCAGACCATGCGACCGGACGAGATTGAAGTGGAACGCCATCGGCGGCCGGAGCACGCGATCGAGCCGCTGTTTTACCGCCGGTGGTCGCCGCGGGCGATGTCGGGCGAAGGGCTGGATCAGGCAACGCTGCTGCGATTGTTCGAGGCCGCGCGCTGGGCGCCGTCCTCTTACAACAATCAGCCGTGGCGGTTCATCTATGCCCACCGCGGAACGAAGGATTGGGACCGATTGTTCGGTCTGCTGGTGGAAGGCAACGCCCAGTGGGCGCATGCCGCGGCCGTTCTGGTGGTGATCGCGTCGAAAAAGGTGTTCGACTACAACGGCAAGCCGTCGGTGACGCACGCGTTCGACACGGGCGCGGCCTGGCAGAACCTGGCGCTGCAGGCGTCGCTGCTGGGGCTCGTGGCGCACGGGATGCAGGGGTTCGACTACGAGCGGGCGCGAACCGAACTGGGCGTGCCGGACGAATACAGCGTGGAAGCGATGGTGGCGATCGGCCACCCGGGCAACATCGAGGACCTGCCGGAGAATCGCCGCGAGCAGGAGCTGCCGAGCGACCGCAAGAAGCTGAGCGAGATCGTGATGGAGGGCCGGTTCCGCGCGTGAGACGGGAACCGGTCGCGGCGGACGGAGCCGGACGGTTCTCAGTAAGCGCCTGTGTGCGCGGGCCCGCCGCGGCTGGCAACGGCCGTCCGCGTGTGCTAGATTGCGGCGCTGTGCATCATCCCGGCAGGGATGACAGGGACCGGGTCATGGTGATCTTGCGCAACGGGAGCGAGGGATGAGCAAAAGCCAACCAGCCAGCGGCGGCGGTCGCGACGGCGCGCCGGAACGAGGCCAGGACGGGGGAGCGGCGGCCGCGGGCGGCGCGGACCGGCCCGCCGCGCCGCTGGACTTCATCCGGAGCCGGATTGCCGAGGACGTGCGCGCGGGGCTGCACGGCGGACGGGTCGCGACGCGCTTCCCGCCCGAGCCGAACGGCTATCTGCACATCGGGCATGCCAAATCAATGTGCCTCAATTTCGGCGTGGCGGAGGAATTCGGCGGCGAGTGCCACCTGCGGTTCGACGACACCAACCCGACGAAGGAAGAGCAGGAATACGTCGACGCGATCCAGGAGGACATCCGCTGGCTCGGGTTCGACTGGGGCGAGCATCTGTATTTCGCCTCGGACTATTTCGATCAGCTTTACGAGTGGGCGGTCAAGCTGATCCGCGAAGGCAAGGCCTACGTGGACGACCTGAGCGCCGAGGAGATCCGCGAGTACCGCGGCACGCTGACGGAGCCCGGACGGGAAAGCCCCTACCGGAACCGGACGGTTGAGGAAAACCTCGATCTGTTCGAACGGATGCGCGCGGGCGAGTTCGAGAGCGGAACGCGCACGCTGCGGGCCAAGATCGACATGGCTTCGGGCAATCTGAACCTGCGCGACCCGGTGATGTATCGCATCCTGAAGGCGCCGCATCACCGGACCGGAACCCGGTGGTGCATCTACCCGATGTATGACTGGGCGCACGGGCAGTCCGACGCAATCGAGCGCGTGACGCATTCGATCTGCACGCTGGAGTTCGCCGATCACCGGCCGCTGTATGACTGGTATATCGAGCAGCTCGGCGTGTTTCCCTCGCGGCAGTATGAATTTGCGCGGCTGAACCTGACCTACACCGTGATGAGCAAGCGCCGGCTGCTGACGCTGGTGCGCGAGGGCTACGTCAACGGCTGGGACGACCCGCGGATGCCGACGCTCTGCGGGATGCGCCGGCGGGGTTACACGCCCGAGTCGATCCGCGATTTCTGCGCCCGGATCGGCGTGGCGAAAGCGGGCAACACCGTGGAGATCCAGATGCTGGAGCACTGCCTGCGCGAGGACCTGAACGCGCGGGCGCCGCGCTTCATGGCGGTGCTGCGGCCGCTGCGCGTCGTGATCGAGAATTACCCCGAGGGCCAGGTGGAGGAACTGGAGGCGGTGAACAACCCGGAGAACCCGGCGGCGGGGACGCGGCGGGTTCCGTTTTCGCGCGAACTGTATATCGAGCGCGAGGACTTCATGGAAGACCCGCCGAAGAAATTCTATCGGCTGGCGCCGGGGCGCGAGGTCCGCCTGCGCTGGGGCTATTTCATCACCTGCCGCGACGTCGTGAAGGACGAGCGAGGCGAGGTTGTCGAGCTGCGCTGCACGTATGACCCGGCGACGCGCGGGGGTTCGGCGCCCGACGGCCGGAAGGTGAAGGCGACGCTGCACTGGGTCTCGGCCGCGCGCGCCGTCGACGCGGAGGTGCGGCTCTACGAGCACCTGTTCACGAAGGAAAATCCGGACGACGTGGACGAGGGGCGGGACTG
>ERZ795030.3579-NODE-3579-length-16313-cov-6.251322_pt1 | contig 16313 bp, 8 predicted proteins | sample MGYA00375122_ERZ795030 | MGnify/ENA primary metagenome ERZ795030 (study PRJEB30165, sample SAMN05720146) | activated sludge metagenome | isolation source: anaerobic digester from wastewater treatment plant | place: Japan | collected 2015-04-20 ...
CGGGTTAGGCGCCGCCTCCGGCCGCCGCGGCGTCTGAACTGGCGGGGGCCGCGTCATTCAGCGGCAGCACGACGGAAGGCGCGGGCTCTGTGTCCTTCGGCGTGTAGAGAATTTCAATTTTGGTCTTGGAACGGACCTCTTCGAGCTTCTCTTTCAATTTTGTCTGGAACAGCGGGCCGCGAGGATCCCGCATCCCCTGGCGCAACACTTCCTTTGCTTCCTCGTAGGGCACGTCGCCCGCCGGATGCCGGGCGATCGTCTTGACGATGTGCCAGCCGTATTTCGTGGTGAAGGGTTGGCTGATCTCGCCAACGGGCGTTTCGAACATCGCCTTCTCGAATTCGGGCACCATCCGGCCGCGCGGCGTATCCGAATACAAACCGCCGTTGTCTTTCGAGCCGGGGTCCTCGGAGACTTCCTTGGCGATCTTGGCGAAATCCTCTTTGCCTTCGGTCGCTCGCTTATATGCCGCGTCGATTTTCTCCTTGGCGGCATTCTTGGCGGCTTCGTCGGCGTCTTCTTTCACAAGAACGAGGACATGGGCGACGTCCACGGTTTCCTCCGGACGCTTCATCTGACCGCCCGCCTTCAGTTCGTCGTACATTTTCTGCACATCCTCGTCGCTAACCGTAATGCTGTCGGACAGCGTTTTGGCGTACTTGTTCCGGGCGATGCTTTCCCGCATCTTCTCCGGCAACTGTTCGAGGGTGACGTCGGCGGAGGCAAGGCGCGCCTTGAGCTCCTCCTCGGACGCGAATTGGCTCTTGAAATCGTTCAGGTGCGTGGCCAGTTCCTCGTCCGACACTTCGATGTTGGCTTGTTGGACGAGCAGCGCGAACAGTTTGCTGTCGATCATCTGCTGGATCAGCTGTTTTTCCGCTTCGGCGGTGGGTTTGGGCGCGGTCTCGCCCGGCGATCCTTGCGGGGGGTGCATCATGGGGTTTTTCATCTGACTGGCGAGAGCGCGATCGAATTCTTCCTTCGTGATCACCATGTCATTGACTTTCGCCACTATTGTCACGTCATCCCCGCCGGCGCTGGAACCGGTCGCCGGCGCGGACGCAGCGGGAGCAGGCGCGGGCGCAGCGGGAGCAGGCGCGGGCGCTTCGTCCGCTGCGAGCACAGCCGGGCCGGCGCACATAAGCAAAACAGCGCCAACCGCGACCCCGATCAGGGCCTTGGAAAAAAAACGGGTGTTCATTCATTGTCTCCTGGTTGCATGACTCGTCGAGGGTTCGTTGCGCCGGACATCGGCGCGGCCCTCGGCACACGGGACTGATTGTAACACATTTCCCGTGGCGACCCCAATAGCTCGGCACGGAGACCGGGCGCGCTACGCGTCGGAGAATGCACGGTTGGCTCGATGGTTGTTTTTCGTTGTGACTCGTGGCGGTCGTGGTGGCGGGAATCCGGAATGGAACCACGACGGGCACGGCGAGCCACGACGTTCGGAAGGGAAGGACTTTCCTGCGATCTTTGCGTCCTCCGCGGCTCTGCGTTGAAGAATCGTCACGCAGAGCCGCCGAAATCGCTGAGAAAAGAAGAGAAGAACCGCCCGGCACGGAGACCGGGCGCTACAAAGACATCAACGATGGCTATTCCCATGCACAATTTCCCTCGGCCTTTTAATGCGAGGGTGCATAAATAAAGGCGTACATGCTGGACCTCGTCTAAAATGGGCTCAAGTCGACAAAACGTAAACGTCTTGTGAACGACGCAGCCGCGATGGATGTGCAGCAGGGGATGTCGCGGGATAGCGTGGGGGGGACTACTGCCTGGACGGTGCGTCGAGGTTCGGGAGGATGTCGCGTTTCCGGTGGTCGGGCAGGAGTGGGTGGATTTCTTTGTTGGGATGGGTGGGGATGCGCAGGAAGAGGTCGCGTAGGCAACCCAGGTTCCGCAACAATTGCAGCGCCGGGATCTGGCTGATCGCATCCTCGTGGTCAACGGCGTTGTTGCCGGAAGGAAGCGGTGAACGGTTGGGATAATGTGTGACTTTTGGGGGCATTGTGAAGCTGGCGCAAGTCCCATGTTTCCCCGCCGACCGGGTGCAAAACCGGGCACAAGGGGCAAAAAAAAAGACCTGCAACTAGTGCAAGTCCTTTACCAACAAATGGTAGCGGGGGTAGGATTCGAACCTACGACCTTTGGGTTATGAGCCCAACGAGCTACCAGGCTGCTCCACCCCGCGTCATGTCTATGGCGTATGGTATCACGTGAGGATGAACATGTCAAATCAATGCTCGCGCCAAAATCGGGCAAAAAGAGGGGCTGAAGACAAAGTTGATCTACAGGCCACGTTCGGATCGCGCCGGGCCCCCTTCACGCTGACGCCGGACCGGTGCACGCTCATGTTTGAGGCCGAAGACTCGTCCGTGCGCTGGTTCTGCGCGACCGCGCGAATCCAGGCCCATTTCGACGAATCCTGTCAGATTCGCGATCGGCTCCGCGGCATGGGGCCATATCCCGTGAAAGTCCCGAAGCCTCAACGCCCCACGACGTTTTCAGCCGGCGGCGGACGTTTTGCTTGCCGAGAAGGCCTGAGAACCCCATTCCGGTTGCTCACGGAAGGCCGATTCGGTTGAGCAAGATGGGCGCGTAGCGCGCCAATGCAAATGGATTGGGATGATCGCGCAAAATGCGGATCAGGCGACCGGGGCGCAGAAAAAAAAGGCGGTTGGCGCTGCGCTGGAGACGGTAGAAGCGATCGTCGGGAACTTCGGAAAGGTTGACGTGCATGCGGCTGAGGTCGCGGTTGACGTAGTCGAGTCCGGCAAGGCGATCGGGGTGCGAGGCTTTGACCTGCTCGTAAAGCAGCGTGTTCGGATAGGGCGTGACGGAAAAAAACGAGCCGGTGTGGAATGCCGCGTCGCATGCCACGCGGATGGTCTGGCGCATCTCGTCCTCGGTCTCGGTGGGAAAGCCAAGCATGCAAAACGCGTTGGTGAAAATGCGCCGGGCAACGGAAGCCTCGACGGCGTCGAGAAATTTCGGGATGTCGAGACGCTTGCCAATCCATTGCTGAATGCGCGGCGATCCGGATTCAAGCGCGAGGCTCCAGTAGTAAAGGCCGGAGGCCTTGAGCGCGTCGATGACTTCGACGGTCAGGGTGTCGCCGCGCACGCCGTTCGGCAACGCTATGCGCAACGAAATCCCTTTCGTGCGCAGCAGGTCCGCAAACGCAAACACGCGGTCGGGGTCATGGGTGAACACGTCGTCCTGGAACTCGACATCGCGGATCCCGTACGCGCGCGTGACATGCGCGATCTCCTCGACCATGCGCTCGGGCGAATGCGCGCGGAAGCGTTTGCCGAAAATCGTGTGGCAATAGCTGCATTGGCTTGGGCAGCCGCGGCTGCTGAGCAGCGAGATGTAGCGGCGGCCCGGTATGGGCGGCGCAGACTGCTGGCGCCAATAGGCAGACAGGTCGATGAGGTCGTACGCCGGGAAGGGAAGGCTATCCACGTCGGCGATGATCGGGACGAATCCCGGGTTGCGAATGACCCGTCCGTCCGCCCCGCGCCAGATCAGGCCCGGCACGTCGCTCAGGTGTCCGCCGCCAAACCGCGCCTCGATAAGCCGCTCAAAGGCCCATTCGCCTTCGCCCACGATAGCCGCGTCGGCTTCGGTTCCGTCGAGGGCGCGTTCGCGGAACGCCGACGGGTGCGGGCCGCCAAGAACCATGAGTGCAGCAGGCAACCCTTCGCGCACCGCCTTGGTGACCGGCCCAACGAAGTGCGCCGAAGGCGTCAGCGCGCACAGGCCGACAATATCCGCGCGGAAGGCGATCGCGCGCCGCGCCAGCTCTTCGGAAGAACAATTATCGATGCGCTGATTGACGAGTTGAATGTCGAGGTCGAACTTCGTGCGCAGATACGCCGCGAGATACAGAATCCCCAGGGGGGGCGTCACGATTGGAAACAGCGGCGTCGTGTGCCCCAGATTGGCGAGAAAGAGACGTAAATGCCGCACATCACCCCCTTCAGGCAGCGACCAAACCGTTGCGCCGTTCTTCGAGTGTCGTGAATCGCCCTTGAGGCGACAGAGGGTTCTTTTTTCCCGGCAGGGATATTGGAGAGTAACCCAGCGACGTATCGCCAGAAAAGCAGCCCCTCTTCGACACAAGCGCCGTCGGCACAGTTAAGAGGCAATTCGCCGTCATCAACCGTCCCTGCCAGGAGAACAACCTTGCGCCGCTTCAACGATACATCGCCGCGCGCGCAAAAAAACTGTCGCGGCTCCAATTATGATGCACTCCCTTGTATGACTTTCAAGCTAATTTTCGCGGCGCGCCGGAGAGCCCCTTGGCCTCGTGGCGGGGAAGAACGCCCGGCGCCCCTCCCAAACGGTTGGGATGTTGGCCCGTCGGAGAAATGTTCTGCAAGAAAATTCGACAGGCTGTTGCTCAGCGATCTACGGCCACAAGATATTGCGTCAATAAGACCGCTATGGTACAATAGCCCGCAAGCTGGGGTGACCATCGTGCGATTCGGTAAACGCTACAAAAATCCGCTTCTGTGGGGACGACGTCCGCCTGAACGTGATCAGGATGGAGATGTTTCCTTTTCCGAGGTGGACGAAGTGGTGCTCAAGCCCGTGGCCCCGGAGGAACGCAACGCCCTGTTGGGCGCGCCTTCCGCATCGATCCCGCCTGCTCCCGGCGCGCCGCATGCCGGCAACATCGCCCAGCATTTGCTCACGGCCTTGGGCCGGTTTCAACGGCACATCGCGCAGGCCCGGGAAGGGGCTTCGCCGGAATCCTGGGTTGACGAAAGCATGGATCAACTCGAAATCGCCGTCGGGATCGCCGTGAAACAAGGCTGGAACCACGCCGTCGAGGCCCTCACCGAAACGGCCAAGGTCTTGCACAGCTACGAAACCGCTCGCCGCGCGCACGAGTGCATTCCTTTCTTGACGGAAAGCAGCGAAGCGCTGTGTCTCATGGCGGGGGAACTCATCAACGGCGAGGAAAAATCCGATATCCTCCCCAAATGGGAAGAGTGTCACCGGCGCGTCCTGCGTGAAATGCGCGATCGAAAAATCGCCATGACCGGGGACGAGGAGAAAGGGCCGGAACCATCGGCTGCGGACGAGAAGGAGGACTCCATGCCGCCTCATGACGTTTTTCCGGATGGGGATCGGGACCGGCGCCGCGGACCGGCGCAACCGACCGTCTCGGCTTCGCCTTTCCCGCTGGACGATGCGGTCTCCGACAACGAGACGGACGCGTCTGATCTGGCCATCGTGGGAGACCTTGCCCCGTTGAACGTTGACGGAACGCTCGGCGAGGAACCCGTGGATATCTCCGCTTACCCGTGGGACGATCAGACGAACGAGGGCGGCGCAAGCCCCGACGTCAAGACTTGGGACATCGAGGAAACGCCCCTCGACGCGACCGAGGCGGACGCCCCATCCCGCGCCGAGGCTTTCCCCGAGACGGAGCCGGAAGAAGACACGGACGAGGACGAGATCGAATACGACGCCGAGGAGGAAACGACGGACGAGGACTCTGTCGTCTTCGTCGACGACGATCCTGTCCCGGCCCCCGTCGACCCCGAGGAAGAAGAAGACCGTGAAGAAGAGGATGAGGATGACCTCCTCCTTGAAGAGGAAGTCGATGCCGTCGCCCCCGAACCGGAGGAAATCCCGGAGGAAACGCCTGCTCCGGCGGCCAGCGAACCTTTGCCTGAAATCGTCGAGACGCTCGACCGCCTTTGCGAGTGCCTCGCCCAATTCGGAGAAGCGCCGCCCTCCCTGCGCCCGCAACTCCTCGGCGAAATCGAAGCTTGTCTTGCGGCCCTGCAGCATGACGCCGCCGCGCGCATCCATTCCGGAAGCGTCGAGGCATGCCGGACCATCGCCCGTTTGTGCCGAGTGGCCGCGGAACAGCCCGGAACCATCGACGATCGCTTTTTCGAACTGGCGTATGGTTTTTGCGGCATTTATACCGAAGCGAGCGCCGATCCTTCGGATCCCGCTGCGCGCCACTGGCGGGATGAATGCGACGCGCTTATCGAAGAATTGACCGGCAAGGCCCACGAAGCTTTCCGAGCGGCGTCCGCTGTTCCGGTGCAGGCCGAACTCGACATGACCGGCCACGCCGAACCGGAGACCTTTGAGGTTCCGCAGGAAGACGCCGCCCCCGCCGCATCCGAGCCGCCGCCTTCTCCTCCGGAACAAGACCCCGGCGACTTGCTCGACGCTGCACGCCAACTCATGGCGGAAGGCAATACGGCCGACGCGAAACTGACGGCGCTCGTGGCCGCGTTGACCATAGGCCAAGCCCAAGTCGCTGATGCGCATGCCCGCGTCACGCTGGCGGAACGCCGCTTGCGCGAGAGCGCGACCGCAATCGATCAGGCGCGACTGTCGGTGCGCGACGCCGAGCAAGCCGTCGAGTCGGCGGAATTGCACGTCGCGAACACCCGCGCGAACATCGAAACGATGCAGGGAAATATCCAAGAGATCGAGGCGCAGGACGCGGCGCTCGATGCGACGATCGCGGATATCGAAGAGCAAATCCGCCAGCTTCAGGCGCGTCGCGACGCCGAACAAGCAAACAAAGCCGAGGTTCTCGAACGCCTTCAGGCGGAACAGACGCTCAAAGAACAAACGGAAACCGAGCGGGACCGCCTGGAGCAAGAAGAAGAGGCGGCGCGGCTGCGCCTGGAAGACGAACGGCAACGGGTCAAGGACCTGCAGCGGCGCAGGACGGAGATCGAAGCCGCCATGACGCGCGCCCGCGAGGTGCTTGCGCGCCAGATGACTTCGTTCGCGGACATTCAGGCGACCGTGGAACAGATTCGCAGCGTCGAGGCCGGTTCCCCGGCGGACTCGGAAGAGTTTTTGTTTTAGCGAAGAGAGACGCACGCTCTGGAAGAACGGACCGGGAATGTCTCGCCGCGCGGCGCCTTTTCCAAGAACGCCCAGGATGATGCGGATCGGCCGGATAGACCGAAGTTCCCAGCGGAAGGGGGAGTCAATTTACTGTGCGCACCAGGCGTGTCATTGTGGGAGCGGTTGATTTTGGATCGCGGGCGATCCGGGTGCTCATTGCGCGGCGCGACGGCGACGGGCCCATCCAGATCATCGGACACGGCCTCGCCCCCGCCAACGGCTGCGTTTCCCAAGGCGTCATCCAAGACCTGACCGCCGCCAAAGTGGCGTTCCGCGCCGCGCTGACCGAGGCCGAAAAAGAAGCCCGTTGCCGCGCGGACGCGATCTTCTGCGGCATCAACGGTCGCAACGTCGAAACCTTCATCCGCGAAGGCAGCCTGCACGTGCCCCACGAAACGGTGGAGTCCGCCCACATGACCGAGGCCACCGATATCGCCTCCCGCGATATCGCCGTCGCCGGAAAACACATCGCCTCCTCGCTATTGGCGCAGGAATGGTACGTGGACGACTTGCGCGTCGCGGACCCGCGCGGCATCCATGCGCAAACCCTCAAGACCCGCATCCATTTCGCGCGCCTTCCCGCCGTGATCCAGGATAACATCGGCGCGTGCGTCGAGTCGCAGCAACGCGATATGGAAGACACCATTTTCCTGCCGTTGGCGGCGGCCTTGGGATGCCTGACGGCGGAAGACATGGAGCTGGGCGTGGCGGTTCTCGATATGGGGCGCAGCACGACGGGCCTGGCGGTTTACCGCGACTACCGCATTCTGGGCACGCAATGTTTCGAATGGGGCGGGTACCATATCACGCGCGATGTGGCGGCGGGCCTGCGTGTGTCCTTCGAGGAAGCCGATGAACTGGTGCTCGAATACGGCATTTCCGACGCGTTCATCCGCAAGGACGCCGGCGACGACCCGGCGCCGCCCGAACGGACCGTTCCGAACGGCGATCGCGCGGCGCAGCTTAAATTGAAAACCGCCGTTCACGGAGCCCCGTCCATCGTCGATCGCGCGGAACTCGACCAAATCATCTGGGAGCGGGCGCGCGAACTCATGTCGAAAGTTCGCCAGCACATCCACACCAAGGGGCTCAGCAAAAACCTCGTGCGGGGAATTGTGTTGACGGGCGGATGCTGCACGATCCGGAACTACGTCGCGCTTGCAGAGTCCATTTTCCAAGTGCCGTGCCGGATCGGGCTTCCCACGTCCGTCGAAATACTCTGCCATGCCGTGAAAAGCCCGGAATTCGCCCCGGCGGTCGGCATTGTCCGCCATGGCTTTGCCGTGCGCGCGGCGAATATGGACGGCCGCGCCGATCCGGGCGGCCCATTGGGAAAACTGATTCGCCGGATCGTCCGTTTCCTCAAGCGCTACTTTATGTAGCCCGGAAATGCATGGCGGCCCCTTGCGCCGGCGGGGGCGGATCGGTAAGCTGAGACAGTTTGCCCGCCGCACCCATCGCACGAGAGGGGGGCTGGGGGAATATGACGGAAGTTTTCATTCGCAACACGGAGAACGCGTAGCATGGCAACCGTATTGACCTATACCGTGGTCCCAAAGCTGCCGCCGAAGATCGCGCGGCTCAGCGACATCGCCAACAACTTCTGTTGGTGCTGGGACCCCGAGGCCATCGACTTGTTCTTCCGAATCGATCGCGATCTCTGGCTCGAAATCGCCCAGAACCCCGTGTTGCTGCTCGGACGGGTCAGCCAGGACCGACTGGAGGCATTGGCGCAGGACGACAGTTTCCTTGCGCACCTGGATCGCGTCTGGAAGCGCACCCATGACTACCTCACCGTGAACCCCTGGCGCGATCGCAACCCTTCGGCGCCCCAAGACGTTCTGGCCGCCTACCTTTCCGCCGAATACGGCATTCACGAATCCCTTGGCGTCTATTCCGGAGGATTGGGGGTACTTGCCGGCGATTTTCTCAAATCTGTCAGCGACATAGGCCTGCCGCTGGTGGCCATTGGGCTGCTCTACCGGGAAGGATATTTCCGGCAATATTTGAATGCGGACGGCTGGCAGCAGGAGCGTTATCCGAAAAACGACTTTTACAACCTGCCTGTTTCGCTCGTGCGCGACGATCAGGGCCAGCCGATCGTTTTCGGCGTTCCCTACCCCGACGGCGAGCTCAGCGTGCGCATCTGGCAGTGCAACGTCGGCCGCGTGCCGCTGTACTTGCTGGACAGCGATTTCGAAGCGAACGATCCGGACGATCGCGAGATCACGGCGCGACTGTACGGCGGCGACCGCGACATGCGCATTCGCCAGGAGATTCTGCTCGGCATGGGAGGCGTGCGCGCCCTTCGCGCGATGGGCCTGTATCCGTCGGTCTACCACATGAACGAAGGCCATGCGGCGTTTCTCACGCTCGAACGCATCGCCGCCCTGATGACCCAGGAAAAACTCACGTTTCCGCACGCCGTCGAATCCGTCAAGGAAGCAAGCGTGTTCACGACGCATACCCCGGTTCCCGCAGGCAACGACATGTTCTCGCCGGAAATGATCGAGCATTATTTCGGGGCGTACTGCCGCGACCTCGGCATTCCCATGAACGACCTGCTCGCGTTGGGCCGCCAGAACCCCGCCGACGCCCGCGAACCGTTTTGCATGACGGTTTTGGCGCTGCGTCTGTCCGCCGGCGCGAACGGCGTCAGCAAACTGCACGGTCACGTCGCCCGAACCATGTGGGAACGCACCTGGCCCGGCGTGCCCGACGACGAGATTCCCATCACCTCCATCACCAACGGCGTGCACACGCGCTTCTGGATCTCGCGCGATTTGGCCAGTTTGTACGATCGCTACATCGGCCCGTCGTGGATCGCCACTCCCGCCGACGGCGAGGTTTGGAAACGCATCGACAGCGTGCCCGACGCCGAACTTTGGCGGACCCACGAGCGCCGGCGCGAGCGCCTGGTCGATTTCGCGCGGTACCGGTTGGCCAAACAACTGCGCGATCGCGGCGCGCCCCAAGCAGAAATCGCCGCCGCCGCCGAAGTCCTCGATCCCGAGGCCCTCACCATCGGGTTTGCGCGGCGTTTCGCAACGTACAAACGCGCCACACTGTTTATGAGCGATCCCGAACGCCTTGTGCGCTTGTTGACCGACGCCAAGCGCCCGGTCCAAATGATCATCGCGGGCAAGGCCCACCCGCAAGACAACCAAGGCAAGGACCTCATACGCGACATCATCCACTTCGTTCGCAAATACGGCGTGCGGAATCATCTCGTTTTCATCGAGGACTACGACATCAACGTCTCCCGATACATGGTCCAGGGAGTGGACTGCTGGCTCAACACCCCGCGTCGGCCCATGGAGGCCAGCGGCACGAGCGGCATGAAAGCCGCCTCGAATGGCGTGCTCAACATCAGCATCTCGGACGGATGGTGGTGCGAGGCCGAAGGTCTGAGCGAGAACGGCTGGACGATCGGACGCGGCGAGGTGTACGACAACCCCGACGAGCAGGACGTCTTGGAAAGCGAAACGCTCTACGAAATCCTCGAACGCGAAGCCGTTCCCATCTTCTACGAACGCGGTCGCGACGGCATCCCCCGCGAATGGGTGCAACGCATGAAAAACGCCATCCGGACCATCTGCCCCGTGTTCAACACGCACCGCATGGCCCAGGAATACGCCGACCGCTTCTATCTGCCCTGCACCTTCCGCCGCAACGAACTGCGGGCCAACGAGCGCAAACGCTCAAAGGCCCTCACCGTTTGGAAGCAAAAGGTGCGCGCCGCCTGGGACAAAGTCCACTTCACCCACATCGAATCGGGCCCGACGGAAGGATTGCCCTTCGGTTCGAGTTTGACGGTCACCGCCGATCTCGCCCTCGACGGCTTGAAGCCTGACGACGTCACCGTCGAGATTTACCACGGCGACGTGGATTCCTACAACCGCATCATCAAGGGACGCGCGGACCGCATGGAACTCGTCGAGACAGTCGCCGACAACGTCTATCGTTTTCGAGGCGGCATCCTGTGCGACAAAACCGGCCAACAAGGATTCACGGTGCGCGTCATTCCCCATCACGCCGACCTGATGGAGAAACACGAGACCGGCCTCATCACGTGGGGATGAGCGATCCGTCGAGCGTTTCTGGTTTCGAGCGCGGCGCAAAGGCGATCCCATCGCTTCGCGACGCGCACAACGAAATAAGCGGTCTTGCGGATGAAAAACGACCCTGACCCGGATCCCCTGTCCGCCCGAAAAGTATCGATCATCATCGCCGTGTGCCATCGCGACGAACCGGCGTATGTGCGCGAGGCGGTGTCGAGCGCGCTGGCCCAAACCCACGCAAACCTCGAGGTCCTGGCGGCGGCGGATGGGCCATTGCCCGAAGCGACGCAAGGGTATTTAGAGACGACGGCGCGCGAGGACAATCGGTTGCGCGTTATGCCGCTTGCCGGGGGGTTGGGGCCGGCGCGCGTCCGCAACGCAGCGATCGCGTGCGCGACGGGCGATTACATCGCCGTGCTCGACGCGGACGACGTTGCGGCTCCGGACCGCATTGCGCGACAGATCGCTTTTTTGGAGGAAACGGGCGCCGATGTGGCCGGGTGCTGGTATCGCCTCATCGACGACGCGGGCTGCATCATTGGGCGGAAGGAAACGCCCTTGACGCCCCACGCGATCCGGCGCGCGCTCTGCTGGTTCAATCCCATCGCCAACTCATCGGTTTGCGCGCGCGCCGAGGCGTTGCGCCAGCATCCTTACCGCGAACCTTTCCTGAAAGGGCCGGCTTGTTTTGGCGAGGACTATGATTTGTGGGTGACGCTGGCGTTGCACGGATTCGTCTTGCGCAACCAGGAAGCCGAACTTCTTGATTTTCGCGTTGGTTCCGGTTTCTTGACGCGCCGCCGCGGGTGGGGGGCGTTCCGCACGGATCTCCGTATCAAATTCCGCGCCGTCCGCTTGTATCCGCCGATCACGCGCGCCGTCGCCGCGTTGGCGGCGATCTGCACGGCGTCGTTTCGCCTGTGCCCCCTCTTTTTGTTGCGCATCGCCTATGCGTTGCGCAACGGACTGCGCTTTTCTTCCGCTCGTTCGCGCTGAATCCGCCCGCCGTTCATGGCGCGCACGTCTCGCCGCGCGACGAAGATGCGGCGAGGCAAAAGACAACCCTCCTTCGAGGCGCAACGCCCTCGATCTCGCCTCATGCAACGGCAATCAGAACGCCAGAGCCGGTTGCTTTTCTGCGCCTACGATCGATGTTGCGAGAGCATTTTCGCCAACGTTTCTTGCGCGCACCTGGCATAGGCATAATTGGCGGAAATGCTCTAGGTGGTCAAATTGCACTTGCCGCCCGTGTAGGACACTTTGGGAGAGTTGCCGCCCAAGGCCCCGATCATCCCGGAAAACATTTGATTGATCTGGCACAAGAACTGCTGAAACCTGCTGGCGGAAACGGGAACTTCCTTGGAAATGCGATGAAGGTGATTCACGTTGCTATCCTTTCGTTCGGCTAGGAGAACCCTCAGCGAAACCTACCGTTTAGGCGATCAAAGCCGCCGTCCTGTAAAGAGTTTATGCGCGCCTCCGCGTCTTGTCAAGCCCCTCCTTGTTTGTTCTTCATCCGCTCGCAGTCGTTTTTTCGCAGGATGCTATAATGCGGCGGCAATGTTCCGCGGGGCGGGAGGAATGTCATGAGAAGATTGGCGCGCCGGTTGCTGGCAAGTCGCAAGGTTGCTTTTGGGGGGCGAACGCATGATTAATGGCGTATTGCGGAATTCGTGAGGGGACATGGCGAAGCGGGGCCGGATCATAGACAAACACGCGCCGTCCCAACGCGTCGGCCTGCGCTCGTGGGCCGTTCCGGCCGGGCTTGTCCTGCTTTCTCTCGCGGTTTTTGCAGGCACATTTCGCAACGGGTTTGTCCTGTACGACGACGACGTCTATATCACCGAAAACCCTTCGGTGAAGGCAGGGTTGACGTGGGCGGGCATGATCTGGGCATTCACCGCGGGACATGGCGCAAACTGGCATCCGTTGACCTGGATCAGCCACATGCTCGATTGCCAATGGTTCGGGCTGTGGGCGGGCGGCCACCATCTTGTCAGCGCGGGTCTGCATTCGCTCAACGCGCTCCTGCTGTTCTTCGTTCTTAAGCGGATGACGCGCGCGACAGCGGCGAGCGCATTTGCCGCGGCATTGTTCGCGGCGCACCCGTTGCACGTCGAATCCGTCGCATGGGCTGCCGAGCGCAAAGACGTTCTGAGCACGCTGTTTTGGCTACTGACCCTGGCGGCGTACGCGCGATATGCCGAACAGCCCAAGGGATCGCGCTACGCATGGGTCATTCTTGCATTCGCTCTCGGGCTCATGGCAAAACCCATGCTCGTCACGCTGCCGTTCGTATTGCTCCTCCTCGACTACTGGCCGTTGAAGCGCCTTGAGAAGCGTTCCGCAGCGCGGCTTTTCGCGGAAAAGATTCCCATGCTATTGCTCGCAGCAGCGTCCTGCTTCGTGACCGTCGCCGTGCAGCGGAGCGGCGGAGCCCTGGCAGGGCTCGAATTGGTTCCGCTCGCCGAGCGCGTCAAGAATGCGATCATCGCATACGTCTTTTATCTCGAAAAGACCTTTGCGCCGGCGGGGCTTGCCGTGTTCTATCCGCGCCCTATCGGCGGACGATCGCTGGAAGCGGCCATGGGCGCGGCGCTGTTCCTGGGCGCGGCGACCGCGTTTGCGTTTCGCCAGCGAAACCGCCGTCCTTTTCTCTTGATCGGATGGTTGTGGTATCTCGGCACGCTGATTCCGGTGATCGGTCTTGTGCAGGTGGGCAGTCAGGCCTATGCCGATCGCTACACCTATGTGCCGCTGATAGGCATTTTCATCGCCTTGGCCTGGGCCGGAACGGAATTCGCCAATTCCCGGCGCGGCGCGCGCGCAAAAGCCGCGGTCGGCATAGCGGGCATGGCCGTCGTGTTGACGTTTGCCGGACTTTCCGTGCGCCAGACAACCTATTGGCGCGACAGCTTCGCCCTGTTCGAGCGCGCCCTCGCCGTGACCCGGGATAACAACGTCGCACACCTCAATCTCGGCAAGCTTCATGCCGAGCGCGGGGAACTCGATACGGCCATCCCGCATTTCCGCGCCGTGTTGCAACGCTACCCCAATGACCCCAAGGCGAACAGCAACCTCGGCGGCGCGTTGGTGACGCAGCGAAAATTCGACGAGGCCTTGCCGTTGCTGCAAAAAGCATTGTCTGTGGATGCAACCGATCCGACGACGCACGGAAATCTCGGCAGCTTGCTTGCGCAACAGGGCAAGGTGAACGAAGCGTTGCCGCATTTCAAAGAGGCGGTGCGCCTCAAGCCCGGCGATGCGCGCGCACACGGCAATCTCGCAGGCGCGCTCACTGAATTGGGACGGTACGAGGAGGCTTTGCCCGAATTCGAGGCTGCCATCCGGCTTGATCCCCGCTTCGTGAATGCGCACCGAAACCTCGCGATGCTGCACGTACGCCAGGGAAACCTCGCCCAGGCGATCGCGCATCTGGAAAAAACGCTGGAACTCGATCCCGGCGATGCGGTGGCGCGGCAAACGCTCGACGAAATCGCGCGACAACGATCCGCCGCGACAGGAGACGGCGGATGAGTGCGTCAGACAAGGGCAAGACGGCGGCGGTTGGCGCCGCGCTCATGGCCCTGTGCGCGATCATTTACGGGCAGACGCTGCGGCATGACTTCATCAATTTTGACGATGTCGCCTACGTGACATCCAATTCCGTCGTCCAGGCAGGACTTACGTGGCGCGGCGCGGTCTGGGCGTTCACCCAGGTTCATGCGTCGAACTGGCATCCGCTGACCTGGCTCAGCCACATGCTCGATTGTCAGCTATTTGGCCTGCATGCGGGGGGGCATCACCTCATCAATCTGCTGTTGCATGCCGCCAACGCCGCGCTGCTTTTTCTTGTGCTGCGCCGCATGACGGGCGCGTTTTGGGCGGCGGCGTGCGTTGCTGCATTGTTCGCGGCGCATCCGCTGCATGTCGAATCGGTGGCTTGGGCGGCCGAACGAAAGGACGTGCTGAGCGCGTTTTTCTGGCTGCTGACCATGGCCGCCTACGCAACGTATGTTTCGAGGCCTTCGCGGGGCCGCTATGCATTCGTCTGCGGGTTCTTCGCGCTGGGCCTGATGTCCAAACCCATGGTCGTGACGCTGCCCTTTGTGTTGTTGTTGCTCGATTATTGGCCGCTGCGCCGATGGAGCGAAGACGATCCTGCGCGCGATCTTCCGCGTTTGGTCGCGGAAAAAATTCCGCTCCTGCTTCTATCGGCGCTTTCGTGCGGGATCACGCTGTTGGCGCAACGCGGCGCGGTCACGAGCGCGGACGTTCTTCCGTTTTCGACGCGCGCCTCAAATGCCATGGTCGCCTACGCGGTCTACGCGTGGAAAACGATCTGGCCGTGGCCGATGTCCGTGATGTATCCCTACCCCGTCTCCGGACGCCCCGCATGGCAGGTGATAACGGCGATCGCGGCGTTGGCGGCAGTGACGCTTGGCGCGCTAGCCCTGCGCCGGAAGGCTCCGTATGCGTTGATCGGTTGGCTGTGGTTTCTGGGCGCGCTGGTTCCGGTCATTGGCTTCGTGCAGGTCGGCGCGCAGGCGTACGCCGACCGCTATACCTACGTGCCGCTGATCGGATTGTTCATTGTCATGGCGTACGCCGCTGCCGCCTTCGTGCGCGACCGGCGCGCGCTGCAAAGCGCGGCGATCTGCGTTGCCGTCGCGGCGATCGCTGCGTGCACGGCAGGCGCAACGGTGCAAGCGCGCTATTGGCGAGACAGTGAAACCTTGCTGGCTCACTGCGCGCGCGTGGCGCCGAGCAGCACCGCCTTCAACAATCTTGGCGCGGCGCTCGAACAACGCGGCGATACGGATGCCGCCCTTGCGTGCTACCGCGACGGCGTCCGCGCGGACGCAGCCGATCCGCGCGCCCGCGCGAATCTGGGGCGGTTGCTCGGGAAATATGGGCCACACAAAGAGGCCGAGGCCCACCTCGCCGAAGCCATTCGACTAAGCGGCGCGCGGCCCACTCAGGCCCGATCGAGTTTGGCGGACTTGTACGCGAAACAAGGGAAGCGCGCGGAGGCGAAGACGCTTTTCGAAGAGGCGCTGCGTCTTGATCCCAACGATGCCATCGCGTGGAACGGGTTGGGGCGGTTGCACGCCGAGCAAGGACGACTGGCCGATGCCTTGCCGTGTTTCGAGACGGCGGTGCGTCTTGGGGGCGGCGCGAGCGCCTGCTCCAATCTTGGCGGACTATACACGCAAATGGGGCGCTTTGACGAAGCGCTCGCGCAATTCAACGAAGCGCTGCGCCTCGATCCCTCCAATGCCAGCGCTCACGGCAATCTGGGCGCGCTCCTTGCCCAACAGGGAAAATATGACGAAGCGCGCCGGCGCCTGGAGG
>ERZ795030.3582-NODE-3582-length-16303-cov-9.768525_pt1 | contig 16303 bp, 10 predicted proteins | sample MGYA00375122_ERZ795030 | MGnify/ENA primary metagenome ERZ795030 (study PRJEB30165, sample SAMN05720146) | activated sludge metagenome | isolation source: anaerobic digester from wastewater treatment plant | place: Japan | collected 2015-04-20 ...
ACTCTTGCAAAGCAGCATCAAGGCGCGCTCGGATTCAAAATGCGCCTTTCGCATGCTGGCGACCCAATCGAGTGTACCGGGCGGAAGCGAAGAGTAGAGATTTGACGGGAACAGCGACTCGATTTCTGCCGGCAGTTTGAATCGCATGATCGTTGCCGATGCCGCGATAACTTTTTCCGCCGCCGCGTCCTTCTCGTCTTCTGCGGCCTGTCGTGCTTTCTCCGCATCCTGCCGTGCCCGCTCCGCGGCCTGCCGCGCTTGCTCTGCCTTGAGCAGGCGCGCGCGTGCCTCGTCCGGCGTCTCGCCCTGCAAAAACTGCGCCCAATACCGGTCGTTGCCCGGCTTCTCCTCCTTGATCAGTTTGCCGTCGCCGGAAACCGTCGCGACGAATTCCCCCTTCGGATTGAAAACTGAGTATCGCGTCACGCCGTCACGCCCCGTCTTTTTGACGTAATGGGCATGATACCTGTTCGGGAAATAGACCGTCTCTTCAACCTCCGGTTTTTCCGGTATCTTATAGTAGAGTTCTTTAACGGAACGAACCGGCTTCCCTCTTTTATCGTAGGTGTTTTCCGTGATCTGCCACCATTGGCTTCCCTGATGCGATTCCCTGAGATATCTGACCTTGCCTTTGGCGGCGCCCAGTCGGATTCTCTCTGTCTCGGTACGGTAACCATCGGAGCGCACAAAAATCTCGCGACCGCTCACCGCATTCGTGTATGTGTAATCAACCGGTATGAGGTGGCAGGTGTTGGTGTCCTGCCGTCGATACAGATGACCGATGCCCGGATAAGCGAGATGCATGCTGCCGACACACAAAATTTTATTTGTGATGGCGAACTCCAAGACGCGCTGGCGCGTCGCCACAGCCTGCGCTGGATCGACATCATAGGTGACCGCAACTTCTGGATGCGGCACTTGTATGGGAGCGGCGTGTGTAAGGTCACCCCAGATCAGCAGTTTCTTTTTTGTGCCCTCCACCAGATAAATCGTGTGTCCCGGCGTGTGGCCGTAGGCTGCAAACGCAACGATATTCCGCTGCAGCGGCACGGGTTGCCCGGCGTCCAGATCCTGCGGGTGAAACAGACGGAGGCGTCCGGCATACGCATCCGCGATACGTTGCGCTTCCGCCCCCGCCGCTTTCCAATAATCAAACTCCTTATGGGAAATATACAGCGTGGCATTCGTGAAAACGGGTGCGCCGCCGCGCAACAGACCTCCAATGTGATCGCGGTGCATGTGCGTGATGAGCACCGCGTCGATCTCTACCGGGGACACGCCCGCCGACTTCAGGTTTTCCTCCAGTTTCAGCCCCAACCCTGTGTCCACCAGCACCCTTTTGCCGCCTGTGTGGACTAGAAAAGCGTTGATCGCGTTCGGGACTTCGCCTGCGGGCGCGTAACGTTGCAGCATATCGTCGGTCGCGCCGACCAGCGTTTCTTTGCTGAGCGACTGCTGCCGCTCCGCGAGCGTCGTCACCGTCGCCTCGCCAAGGTCGAACAGAAAGGTGCCGGGCAGCGTGTCCCCGACTGCCGAACAAACAGCAAGCGACGCGATCATGATAGATAAACGCCCGCCCATATTCCCTCCTTTGTCGGGTGCTTGAGAAGCCGAAATATTACAACACGTTCACCTCTGCCTTGCAATGCTGGACGTGGGCGTCCTGCGTTCGGGTAATCGGTTCGTGACAGGGGGCATGCGAGTTGAGAGCGTGTTTTGTGTATGCGCAGTCGGGAGCGCGGGCGTCCCCGCCCGCAACAACGTGTCTTGTGCTTTCTGGTTTTATCCGCAGATTTACACAGATTTCGCAGATTTTTTGTTCTGCCCGCAGGACGGGAGGGACGAGCGTCTGCTCGTCCGGGCGGCGTTTCACGCCGCCGCCTTTGAACGCCGAACGCCCAACGCCGAACTCAGAACGTCGAAGTGAAAAAACTCCTAACTCCTAACTCCTAACTCCTAAATCCACGCGTAGCGCGGAAGACGCCCGCGCTCCCGACTCTTTGCGCTCCGCGTCTCTGCATTAAACAAACCCGAGCAGTGTTCCCCAAAAACCTTCGTGCCCTTCTTACCTTCGTGTGAGAAAAAAGAGCAGAGCCCTGAAATCCGTTTTCACCTTTTTTAGGTTGAATCGACTTTCTCTTGAAAACGCCGAACCTTCCGTCTACAGTTGACCGCATGCGAACGCAGAACGAAGGATGGAGAATGGGGAATGGGGAACGGGGAACGCAGGACGAAAAAAACTTCGGCGTTCTGAGTTCGGCGTTCGGCGTTCTGAGTTCCTGCCGTCTCTGCCCGCGTGCATGCGGCGTGGATCGCCTCGCGGGCCAGCGCGGCTACTGCCGCGCGGGGGTGCTGCCGCACGTCTTCCGCTATGGCGCACATTTCGGCGAGGAGCCGCCGATCACCGGGACGCGCGGTTCGGGCACCATCTTCTTCTCGCACTGCACGATGCGCTGCATCTACTGCCAGAACCATCCGTGGAGCCAAGCGGGACATGGCGACGACTTCACGGTAGAGGCACTGCGCGATATTCTCGAACAGCTTGCGCGGCAGGGCTGCCACAACTGGAATCTGGTCTCCCCCACCCCGTGGCTGCCGCAGATCCGCGAAGCGGCGGAGCCGCTACTTCGCACTGGAATCGCCCTTCCGTTTGTGTATAATACGTCGGGTTACGAGTCACTGGAGACGTTGGAGGCGTTCGCTGACTTGGCGGACATTGCGTTGATTGATCTGCGCTATGCCCGGGCCGAGAGCGCGGCGGAAGGTTCCGATGCGCGGACGTACGTCGAGGCGGCGCGCGGTGCGTTGCGGTGGTTCTGGGAGCGTCTGGGGCCGCTGGAGACCGACGCCTCGGGAATCGCCGTGCGCGGCGTGATCTGCCGGGTTTTGGCGTTGCCGGGGCGTATTGCCGAAGCGGTGGAGAACCTCGAGTGGCTGGCGCGGCATACGGGCAGCGGCATCCACGTCAGCGTGATGTCGCAGTACACGCCGCTGCACCGCGCGTTGCAGACGCCGGGCTGGGACCGCAAGGTCACGGCTGACGAGTACGCGGTACTGGTGGAGGCAGCCGAAGACCTCGGATTGGGGAACGGCTGGATACAGGAGTTTGAAGGCGAAGCGCCCGCCGACCTGCTGGGGCAGAATATGCCCGCAGGCGAAGGTGCTGTGGGTGCGGGCTCGAACACGCCCGTGTAGGACAGTGTTGTAGAGAGTCAACGAGCCGCATGGTGCGCGGCTGAAAGGGTAACGATGAGCGGTCATAGTAAATGGTCAACCATTAAGCACAAGAAGGGCGCGGCGGATGCCAAGCGCGGTAAGATCTTCTCAAAAATCGCCAAGGAACTAACGGTCGTTGCCAAAGCCGGCGGCGGCGACCCCAACACCAACCCCACGCTGCGTACCCTGATCACAAAGGCCAAAGCGGTCAACATGCCAAACGACAACATCGACCGCGCCATTAAAAAGGGCACGGGCGAGCTGGCGGCCGACGTCCTTGAAGAGATCACCTATGAGGGCTACGCCCAGGGCGGCGTGGGGCTGGTAGTCAAGGTGCTGACCGACAACAAGAACCGCGCGGCGGCTGAAGTCCGGAACATCTTCAAAAAGAACGGTTCTGATTTTGCAACTTTGGGCTCAGTTTCGCGCGGTTTCGAGCGCAAGGGTACGATCATGATTCCGGCGGCAGAGGGCCTGACCGAGGACAAGGTGATGGAGGTCGTTCTCATTGCGGGGGCCGACGACATGGAATCCGAAGAGGACGGTTTCACCGTCACCTGCTCGCCTGCGGCGTTCTCGGAAGTGTGCGCGGCGCTGGAGGCGGCCGAAATCGCGTTCGATCAGGAAAACTCACTGGTCGGGCTCGTGGCGCAAACCTTGGTGCCGGTCAAAGAGTTGGCGGTCGCCAAGGCGGTCAACAAGTTTGTCGACGCGCTGGAAGAAAATGACGACGTACAGGACGTCTTCACCAATATGGATATCGACGACGCGCTTGTCGAGCAGCTCGAGGCCGAAGCGTAGGCCCCGATTTCTTTGCGCTTTGTTTGCCCCAAGGGCGCCCTGTTTGTTTACGGGGCGCCCGTTTTCATTACAAAAAGAAGCCGCCCATCGCAGGGCGGCAGGATCGCATAAAAATACGCATCCGTGCTTAACGCACCTTGCCCTCTTTTTTGCGCTTTTCGATAATGGTCTCGGCGAGCTCGAAGGGCACGCCCTCATACCGCTCGAACGTCATCGAAAACGTACCGCGCCCCTGAGTGAGCGTACGGATCGAATTCGAATAGCCGAACATCTCGCCCAACGGAACCAACCCGCGGATCAGCTTGCTCCCGGCCTTTTCGTCCATTCCCTCGACCCGACCGCGGCGCTGGCAGATCGACCCGGTCGCGGCACCCATATAATCTTCGGGGACCGCCACCTCGACACTCATGATCGGCTCGAGCAGTTGCGGATTGCCCTTGAGGAAGAGGTTCTTGAAGCACTGGCGCGCGCACTCCACAAAAGCGAATTCGCTGGAGTCGACCGCGTGGTACGAACCGAAATGCACCACGACCTTGACATCCACCACCGGGAACCCGCCGCACGGACCGTTTTCCATCGCTTTGATGACGCCCTTCTCGACCGCCGGAATATACTCGTTCGGGATCACGCCGCCTTTGACCTCATTGACGAAGGAGAAGCCGCGTCCCGGCTCCTGAGGTTCCAGACGGAGGCAGACGTGCGCGTACTGGCCGCGACCACCGGACTGTTTGACGTGCTTATATTCGCCGTCCACCATATGACGAATCGTTTCGCGGTACGCCACCTCGGGCTTGCCGACCTCGCACGCCACACCGTACTCGCGACGCAGGCGGTCCACAATGACTTCAAGGTGCAACTCACCCATGCCGGAAATGATCGTCTCGCCCGTTTCCTGATCATACCGGACCACAAAGGTCGGATCCTCTTGCGCGAGCGAGTACAGGGCGTTACCGAGTTTCTCGTTGTCCCCGCGCGAGGCGGGCCGGATCGCGATTGAGATCACCGGCGCCGGGAATTCGATCGACTCGAGGAGAATCGGATGCTTGGGATCGCAGATCGTGTCGCCGGTGCGGGTCTTAGAGAGGCCGACCACAGCCACGATGTCGCCGGCATACGCCGCCTCCAGGGCCTCCTGGCGGGCCGCATGCATACGGAAGAGCCGCCCGATGCGGCCGGGCTGCTCCATCGTGCTGTTCAAGACCTCATCGCCCACACGCAACGTGCCCGAATAGAGGCGCACAAAGGTGATCTTGCCCATGTGCTTGTCCGACAGAATCTTGAAAGCCAACCCGGCAAACGGCTCGTTCTCATCCGGACTGCGCAGATTTTCGGGGTTGTCCGCCGAACGCACAGAGCCGATGTCAGCCGGAGACGGGAGATAGTCGATCACACCGTCCAGAAGGGGCTGCACCCCCTTGTTCTTGAATGCCGTGCCGCAATACGTGGGCGCCAGTTTACGATTGATGGTGCCTTTCCGCAAACCGGATTTGATTTCCTCAATACTCAACTCGCCGGTCTCGAAATACTTGGCCATCAACGCATCGTCCTGTTCGGCGGCCTGCTCCATCATTTCGACGCGCAACCGCTCACACTCCTCGCGGAACTCCTCCGGCACCTCCTCCACCAGAACCCTGACACCGCGGTCCTCCTCATCAAAAACAAGAGCCTTCATCGTCAGCAGGTCGACCACGCCGCGAAAAGAGTCCGCCACACCCATCGGATAAACCATCACCACGGGGTTGCCGCCCAGCGTGTACCGGATTTCGTTCACCACATTGAAGAAGTTGGCGCCGATCCGGTCCATTTTGTTGACCATGCAGAGCTTGGGCACCTCGTATTTCTCGCTCTGCCGCCACACCTGTTCGGTTTGGGGCTGCACGCCGCCCACTGCGCAGAAGAGCGCGATCGCGCCGTCCAACACGCGTAGCGACCGTTCGACTTCCGCAGTGAAATCCACATGTCCGGGCGTGTCAATCAGGCTGATCTGGTGATCGCGCCATGAAACCGCGGTCGCCGCAGAGGTGATGGTGATGCCGCGCTCCTGCTCCTGCACCATATAATCCATGGTGGCGGCACCCTCGTGCACCTCGCCGAGTTTGTAATTCTTCCCGGAATAGAAAAGGATACGCTCGCTGGTCGTGGTCTTCCCTGCGTCGATGTGCGCCATGATCCCGATGTTGCGGATCTGGTCCAGCGGTATGGTCCTGGACATAGTCTTACACTCCTTGTCGCCTTGCTCGCTATTGCCTGCGGATCGGTCACACCTGACAACCCGGATGTGCAATAGGTTTTTTCACAGGCAACCCTACCCCTGATGGGGGCAAATAGAAATGGGTAGTGTTTACTTTTTTCCGATTCGCATCAAGTGCAAAAGTGAAAATTGTTTTTGGCGTTTCCTAATCCGCGCCAATCGGGTATTCTCTTTTCATACCAGAAGGAGACACGATGATCCGACCCTCGTTACCCGTTGAGTATTTTGAACGCAACCGAGAAACGATTCTAAAGGAGTGGTTCGCCCTCTTGCGTCTACCCACTGTGGGTACCGACCCGAAGCGTCTCGGCGAGTGTGCGCGGGCGGCCGCCTGGCTGAAAGTCTTTCTCCGTAAACTGGACTTCAGCGTGGACATCATCACTCCAGAAAGCGGACATCCCGTACCGGTGGTACTGGCGGAACGGCCCGGCAACGGCACGTCCACGGTGCTGTTCTACGGCCATTACGATGTGCAGCCGGAGGATCCGCTCGAAGCGTGGCTGACCCCGCCGTTCGAGCCCACGCTGATCAACGGACGCGTGTATGCGCGTGGCGCGCAAGACAATAAGGGCCAGGTGTTCGGTTTTCTTCAGGGGGTCAAAGCATTGATCGAAGCCGGAGTGCCCTTACCAACGCTCCGCATCGTGATCGAAGGCCAAGAGGAGAGCGGGAGCGAAGGGCTCACCGCTCTCGCTCCCTCCCTGCGCCAGCGCCTGCAGGCGGACGTGATGATGGTGTGCGACACCTCCTGCGGTCCGGAGAACCAACCGGCCATCATCGCGGGCCTGCGCGGTGTGCAGCACTTCACCCTGACCCTGAACGGACCGGCATACGATCTGCATTCCGGCATCCATGGCGGGGTCGCGCCCAATCCGGCCCAAGGCATGGCCCGGCTTCTGGCCTCTCTCCACACTCCGGACGGTGCCATTGCCGTTGCCGGATTCCGGGACCGGGTCCGACCGCCGGAAGCCGAAGAATTGGAGCACGCCCGCCGAGCCGCCGCGCCCGCCGAGAATTACGAGGCGGAGATCGGCTGTCCGCCGGTCGGCGGGGATCGGCGGCTCGATCCGGTCGCGCGCGGCAGTTTCGAGCCCACGATCGAGATCAATGGCATCCACGGCGGCTATGGCGGCCCGGGTTCCAAAACCGTGATCCCATCAACCGTCCTCGCCAAGTTGAGCATGCGCCTAGTGCCAGACCAGCGGCCGGACGAAGTCTTCGATGCCGTGCGGAGTCATCTCGAAGCGCACTGCCCCCGCGGCCTCAAGCTCAGCCTCACCGAAATCTGTCCCGGTGCCCCCGGCTTCCGGCTGGAGCTCCACTCCCCCCTGTTCCGGCTGGCCGCGGATGTCTTGGAACGTCTGGACAACCGCGGCGCGCTTTTCCGCTGGGAGGGCGCCTCCATCCCGGTTGTCGCCCTACTGCGGCAGGTTTCCGGCGCGGCCCCGCTTCTGGTCGGCTTCGGTCGTGAGGAAGACAAGATCCACTGCCCCAACGAATCCTTCGGTCTAGATCAATTCGAACGCGTCATGACCTGGTCCGCGATGATGCTCAGCGAACTGGCCTGACTGTCCGAACCGGTACGCGCAAAACAGACCCAAACCGCGCCCGCGCATCGAAAATGACGAATTTCCTTGCCGTCCCGGCAGCCACGCCATAAACTAACGTTGAATGGCAGGAAGACAGTGATCTGTTATTCCGATTTCGTCACACATAACGGCGCTACGGAAAGGGGGGCGACATGACAACCTTCGATGTCCAGACAAGCCTGCACAGCCAAGTCGTGAACATCACGGATTCCATCCGGGAGGCCATCAAGTCTCTCGGCATCACGGACGGCGTGGTCACCGCGTTTGTCCCGCACACGACCTGCGGCCTGACGGTCACAGAGGGCGATGACCCGACCGTGACCGCGGATCTGTTGCGGCAGATGGATGAACTCGTGCCGTGGGACCGTCCGTATTACACGCATACCGGAGGCAACGCTGCGGCCCACATCAAGTCCGCACTGATCGGCACCTCCCTTCACCTGATCGTGAAAGGCGGCACGCTGCAACTCGGTATGTGGCAGGGAATCTTCCTGTGCGAATTCGACGGCCCCCGCATCCGGCATGTGTGGGTGCGGTAAGCTAAAGCGGATCGAGGATTCCGTCCCCGTCTTTCGACAGATGGAACCCGCGGCTGTGCGTCTGCCCGGCCGCGTCACGCCAGGATACGCGGTACCGCCCCTTGAAGCCGCGGAAGGCGACCCGGCCGTCCGGCCCGGTTTTGCAGGTCAGCTTCGTCTTCCACTCGCTTTGAATCAGCTTGTCCAGCGCATGGAAGGCGGGTTTCGGCTGCATGTCCCGGGTAAAGAGTCCTGACACCGACGGCTCGCCGGGCGCGCCGCAATCGTCCACCACATTCCACCAGGTGATGCCCATCATACGTTCGATGCTGAACCAGAGGCGGTAGAGGTTACGCGCAATCACCGCCTGGATCTTACATCCCTTTTCATCGCCTCCCGGCGAGGTGATGGTGATCTCGCTCAGGTGAATCGGCAGCTTGGCCTGGGAGAGCAGCGCCATCTTGGACCAGACCTGATCCGGTGACTCAATCGGCTTGCCCGCCGCGATGTCGAGGCACTGCCGGGGATTGAAGAGGTGCATCTGCGAACCCATAATGTCGATGCGGCAGCCGCGCGCCATCAGGTCTTTGACCTGTCTCACGTAAGCTTCGGTGTTGAGATAATCGTTGATGTTGAGTTTCACCGTTCCGGGAAACTCACGTTGCGCAACCTGAAACGAGGCAAAGGTGTAGTCACCGGGCATCAGTCCATAGCGGCTCTTGCAAATCACGTCCCCGGGGATCATCATGCCCTTGCTGAAATCGGTCGCGCTCTCGTTAACCACATCCCAACTGTGGATGCGCCCCTGATAGTGTCGGGCGAGCTCTTCCACGCGCGTTGTGAAACGGCGGTTGATCTCACGCGTGTAAACGGGAAGTAGCGCCGCAATCTCCGCAGGGGACAGCTTCTGTAACCCGTCCTTGCCCAATTTCTGAATCTCCGCCTTTTCCTCCGCGGGACAGTTGCGCTCCATCAGCCACTCCGGATAGTGCCAGGTCTTGTTCCCCCACGTGATCGGATGACCGTGCAGACGGATTCCTTTGCTTTCACAGAAGGCCACCACCGGATCCGTAGCCGGGCGACGCCAGTGCGGCTCCTTTTTCGGTTCCTTCACGCTGTTCCAATAGGCTTCCGTGTCGCGCTCCTCTTCCGCAAAACGGAGTTTTCCGGGCTCCATCTCGAATTTTTTCCAGTAGAACGCAATCGTCGCCGAATTGAACAGCGTCCCATACAACTCCTTGTACTTCCGGTTACGCTCGAAAGACCCGAGCTGATTGAAATTAAAGATATGCGCACCGAAGATGAAGTCATGCGAGAGTTGCTCGACCTTCACATCCACTCCGGGCGCCACCCCCTCCAGAACGAGCGTCGCATCCGCCTTGCGGTACTTCTCGATATCGCGGTCAATGCGGACCTGAACCTCCGGATTCCAAAGTTTCCAGTACGCCTCGCTCATTACTCCGTCCAGTTCGGCGCCGCAGGCCACCCAGCCCGACAAGCCCAGCACGCCGATGAACGTCCCGCTCATCGTGATCTTCCGGTTCGCCTTCATCATCCATCCGCCTTTCTGCCCACAATCAAAGGATGCAGCCAGACGCACGACGCGTCAAAGTCCGTCCTTCATGGCTCATTCTACAGCCTTCCTGTCCTTGCGCACAAGTCCGTGTTCTTGATTTTTGACGGGCACCTTCACTTCAGGGCGGCGGTGATCGCCTCGGCAACCCGTTTGCCGAGCAGGTCATACCCTTCGCCTTTGAAGTGGACATCCTTCGGGTTCTGTACCTTTGAGAGGTGCGGTGTGATGAAGGTGAACAGGTCGTTGATGGCGACACCATGCCGCGTCATCAACTCGGCCGCAATGCGGTTCTTCTCTACGATGGCCTCGGAGGCCTTCGGCCCGTCTTGGGTATCCGGCGGGATCGGCGTGGTGCTGGCCCAGATGACCTTGGCACCGGTCGCTTTCATGCGGGTGACGAGCGTCTCCAGCCGCTGGCGGTAAACGTCCGGAGGCGTGGCGCGGTCATGGATCCCGAAATTGAAGTGAATCACGTCCCATTTTTCGCCAGCGAGCCAAATATCGAGTTTCTTTAACCCGTTGGCCGATGGACCGCAGTTTTCCGGCGCACGATGGACGTTGGCTTTGCCAACCAGCGCCTTGCGGGTTGCCAGTGTGTAGCCTCGTGACACGGAATCGCCGATGAGCAGCACACGCGGCAAACCCGGAACGTCCTTCACGTAGTCCCACGCCTGTTCTCTGCCACGGACGCGGCCCTCCTTGTAGCGCGGCAGGTAGAAGCCTCCCAAGTTCGCCTGCAGCGTGCGCTCCCATGCCTGTTCCTCCGGCGGCAGCTTGGCGACAATCTCCGCGTATTTCGCGTCGATCGCCGCAGCCGTGGCGCTCTTCTTGTCTGCCGCCTCCTTGGCGTTCGTGGGCTCACCTTTCGACTGCCCGCGTTTCGCGGACTCTTGCGTTTCGCCGGGCCGGACCAGGTCGGAGCCCCATACGCAGTGTGGCCCGACGCACGAAAAGCAGATGCAAGCGGATAGCACGATTACGTTTTTCATTCTGTCTCCCATAGCTTGGTTTGAGTTTGCGGAAATCCATCACCATCCGAGAACAGCGGGTACGCATGGATGGCTGCCTCTTGTCTGGAGAGTAAGCCCGCACGCCTTCGCAACAGTCGTGCGGGTGATACGGATAGCGCGACGTTTCAAACTCATGTTATCCCCTCCCGAACCGGTTGACGGAATTCATCGCGAAACCGACCCGACCGTTCCATTCACTGGTTTCCCATCCGCATCCAATACATTGACCGGCCCCCAATCGAGCCGGCGCAGCGGCTCTTCGACCTGAGTACGGTCCCCGACAACCAACCAGACCAGACTCTCGGGCCGGATGACCTCTGCCGCCGCCCGCGTCACCTCCGGCAACGTGAGCGCGCGCATGGTTCCGGCATACACGGAGTAATACTCCTCCGGCAGGTCGAACCGGACCACCTGTTCGAGCGCACCGACGACCGCGCCCAACGTTTCCCAACGCCCCGCGAGTTGCAGCGTATGATGCGCCACCGCCTTGCGCAATTCCTCCGCAGTCGGAGGGTTCGTCCCCGTGATTCCGCGGAATTCGCGGTCCAATTCGCGCATCGCGTCCGCCACGCGGTCAGTCTGGATCGGCGCGATACAGAGGAACGCGCGCGGGCCGCACACTTCGGTGAGGTAGGTCCGCGCGCCATAGCTCCAGTGTTTCTCCTCCCGGAGATTCATATTCACCCGGCTGGTGAAGGCACCACCCAACAGCGTGTTCAGCGCTTCGATCACGGGGTCCAGCGGATGGCGCTTGGGCGGCGCGATCCCGCCGGCGACAATCAGCGTCTGCGGCGCGGCAGGGCGGTCGATCAGCCAGACTGAGGGTCGGAGTGCGGGACGCGCCTCCGCCACGGACCTGTCCGGAACCTCTCCGGGCTTCCATGAGCCGAAGCGGCGTTCCAAACGCGGCAGCAGCGCTTCGAGCGTGACATCCCCGGCAACCACCAGTGTCGCGCGATTCGGCTTGAATTCCTGCCGGTAGAAGCGCTCCAGATCATCGCGGGTCAACCCGGCGACCGACTCCTCTTCGCCACTACCGCTGAACCCCTGTCCGTACGCGTGCCGCTCACCGTAAAGCAGGCGCGGCATCACCCGCATCGCCACCCCGCGGGGATTAGCCTTTTCCCGCCGGATCTGCGCCAACCGCTGGTGCCGCAGCCGCTGGAAATCCTCCTCGGGAAAGGCGGGGTGGAGGATCACTTCAGCATAGAGATCCAAGGCGCGGTCTAAATGGCGCGAGAGCGTGTTCAGCGAGACCAGCGTCGCGTCAGGCGCGCACCCCGTGCTCAACGCCGCGCCCAACCGTTCCAATTCCCGTCCGAGTTCAAGTGCCGAGAGGTGCCGCGTGCCTTCATCCAGCAGATCCGCCATCAGTGTGGCCGTACCGCGCTGAGCGCACGCATCCGCCGCAAACCCAGCCCCCACACTCAGCGTACAAAGTACCAGCGGAGTTTCATGCCGCTCGACCAGCACCACCCGCAACCCGTTGGAGAGCGTGGCCCGACGAACCGCAGGAAAGGCGGCCTCGGGCAGTTCCGATGGCAGCGGCAGCGCGCTGCGGTCTGCTCCGGCCGTGGCCACGCGATACGCGGGGAACGGCTCGACCTCCAGAATGAAGGCACCATCGGACAGCCACTCGCGTGCCGTCTCAACCACCTGCCGGGGTGTGGCCTCGCGCCATTCCCGCATCCGCTTTTCGTGATAGGCCGCATCTCCGGTGAACAGCAGATCACGAATCAGCATGTCCGCTTTACCGCCAACCTGTTCGCTTTGCCGAATGAAATCCGCCTCAATACGAGCTTGGATACGTTCCAATTCCCTGCGAGTCGGCCCCTCGCGGAGAAACCGGGCGATCTCTTCATCAGCCGCCCGCTCGGCCTCTGCCAGAGAAACGCCCGGCCGAACGGTGATGACCACCCCGAACTGCCCCGCGATCTCGCGCAGATCCGCCCAAGCGTGAACCTCGGTGGCAAGTTGGGTGTCATACACCAGACGCTTGTAAAGCCGTGAGGATTTGCCTGCCGCGAGCGCCTCGGCAGCCAAGGTGAGACGGTTGCCTTCCGTCGTGCCGTATTGCGGGATAGTCCAGACTTTGTAGAGGCGTGCCTGCGGCACACGGTCCTGCACCCGCATGCGCCGGGCCCCGGTGCGTCGCACCACATCCACGACGGGGCGCGCGACCGGCGGTCCCGGGGGGATGTCGCCAAAGGCGTGCCGGACCTTCTGCAACGCCTCCTCTGCGGAGACATCGCCCGCCACAACCAACACCGCGTTGGCCGCACCGTAAAAATCACGGAACCACGCGCGGACATCCTGAAGTGATGCGGCAGCGAGATCCACCTCCGAACCGATCACCTCCCATGAATACGGATGCCCCAAAGGCCAAGCGTGCCGCGTAATGAGTCGCCAGGCGATGCGGTACGGCTGGTTATCCCCCTGCCGTTTTTCGTTCAGCACCACCCCCCGCTGCTCCTCGAGCCGCTCTTGAGTCAACGCGCCAAGAAAGTGCCCCATGCGGTCGGACTCCATCCAGAGCGCGGTATCCAATGCTTCGCGCGGCACCGTCTGAAAATAATGGGTGCGGTCTTCATTGGTCGTCCCGTTGATCCCGGTCGCGCCGACCCGTTCAAGCGCCTTGAAATAATCGTCGTCGAAATGTTCGCTGCCGTTGAACATCAGGTGTTCGAACAGGTGCGCGAACCCGGTGCGGCCGGGACGTTCGTTCTTGGATCCGACATGGTAGGCAACCTGCACAGCCACGATCGGCGCCTTGCGGTCTTCATGCACCACCAGTCGCAGACCGTTCTCCAACACGAAGACCCGATGGGGTATCGCACCCGCCGCAGCACACCCCGCGACAACGGCCAGCATGCATGCAATCCCGATGCTGCGTTGCCGACTCCCCATACCTTACGCTCCCGAACTCTTTTGCTGCGCGGACCGTCCCTTGCCGTCGTCCACGTCCACGACCTCACCCCCGAAGAGTTGCATGACCTGTTTCAGCGCAGGGTCATCGTGCGCCACACCCGGCAACGGCCCAGCAGCGGCGGCACCGGACTGGACGGAACTCGCCGCGGACGGCGCCGCAGCGGGGGTCGGGTCCGACCCCCGCAACGCGTTGAGCCGTTTGAGCACCTCCTCCAGCGAGACGGCCCGCGCGATACGCGCGCAACGGATCAGCGACAACTCGATCAAGGTGCGCATGGAGAGCGCAAAGCGCAGGCGTCCCTCCATCTCCCCGAGTTGGTCAGCGATCTGCAACACCCGTGACGAATCCGCGTGTGCGGCCTGCGCAGCCAGACTGCGGATCTGTTCCGGCGTGGCATCGAGTGTGGACATCTGCTCGCCCACCTGCTGATACACCAGCAGGTTGCGGAAGTGTCCCATGAGCTCCACCACCAACCGCCGCATGTCTTTGCCCGCACTGTCGAACTGATCCACCAACCGCAAAATTTCGGCCATGTCACCGGTCAACACGGCAGTTGCGAGCCCTTCCAGCGAGGCGCGGGAGACCAGCCCGAACACCGCGAGCACATCCTCTTCAGTAAGCGCCCCGCCTTTAAACGAGATCAGCTGATCGAGCGCGGACAGCGCATCCCGCATGCCGCCTTCGGCCCCACGCGCGATCGCCAGCAGGGCGTCCTCGTCAATACGGATGCGCTCGGCGTTACAGATATGGCGCAACCGCTCGACAATCAGCGGCGTCTGGATACGGCGCAGATCGAAACGCTGGCAACGTGAGATGATGGTCGGCAGCACCTTGTCGCCTTCGGTCGTCGCAAAAATGAATTTCACATGCGGCGGCGGCTCTTCGAGCGTCTTCAGCAATGCGTTGAACGCGGCCGTGCTCAGCATATGGACTTCGTCAATGATGATGATTTTGAAGCGCCCGTGCGTCGGCGCAAACTGGATCTGGTCGCGCAAATCGCGCACCTGATCGACCCCGTTGTTGGAGGCACCGTCGATTTCCAGCACATCCAGCGCATTCCCCGCCGCGATCTCGCGGCAGAGCGGACATTCGCAACAGGGTGTGGCGGTGGGGCCTTTCTCACAATCGAGCGCCTTGGCAAAAATCCGCGCGAGGGAGGTCTTCCCGATCCCGCGCGGGCCGACAAACAGATACGCGTGGGCCACGCGGCCGCTTTCGATCGCGTTCTTCAGAGTACGGGTGACGTGCTCCTGACCGACCACATCCGCGAACTGTTGCGGACGCCATTTGCGTGCGAGTACTTCATAAGCCATAACGGAAAACAGTTTACCGTTTACCCCGAGGGAAGCAAAGGGAATCTCGCGCCTTCGGCACCGAGTCTTGGAAGGACACATCGTCCCTTTGCGTCTTTTTTTGTCAGCGGATGATCAGCAGGAAATCCAGAAGCGGCTTCGTCTCGTTCAGGACACCGTTGATCACCTGAACCCGACGCCCGGTCAGGCGGCGGATCGTGAACGTGCCGCCGCCCAGATCAAGGACGGCATCATCGCTCAGCACCAGATCAAGGTTCGGGGCACCGAAGGACGCGCCTGCGCGCACAAAAGAAACGCCCGAGAGCGTCAGGGTCGCCACGCGTTCAACGCTGTTCGTCAACGTGCCGGAGAGATCGAGCGACGCCAGCGTCTGGTCGTTGCCGTTCAGGTCAAGCGTCGCTGCAGAAGCCACGGTCAGGTCCGTCCCCGTCGGCAGGACGTCCGCATACTTCGCCGGATCCGGCAGGTTTTTGAGTCCCCACTTCGCCATCAAGTAATCTTCGACCAGACTGCGTTCCGTCTCCCCGAGCACCCGGCCATAGACGACGATCTCGCAGATGTCGCCGGACATCGGACGCTTATGCGGCGAATAGTCACTGAGAGCCGGCGAGTCCCATTTCATATTGCCGGGGTAAACGCGCGAAAACAGATGTGGCGTCCCCTTGGCGAACGCACTGCCCGCGTCGCCGTTGACACGGTCGGTCAGGGCGATCGGATCGCTGTAGGACGTGCCGTTGTGGATACGGATGCCCGCGTCCACGCCGCCCTGGCCGAAGACGCCGTCAAGTATCCCAAAGGGCGTCGCATCATGTCCGTGCGCGACGACACCGAAATACGTGCGTAAGCTGCAGGGCACGCCGCCGGCCAGATATCGGATGTGGGAATGATCGAAATAGACCGTTGACAGGCCGTTGATGTGGTTCGTCTTGTAGGTCGCGGCGTTCGGCGTCGACAGGGCCTGGTAGTTCACATTCGAGAAGATGATGTCCTTGCTGTCCGCGTCGGCCCATTTCACCACGCGGTCCGAACCCGCTTCGCATGTCACGTAACGCCACGGCTTGTCAATCCTGCGGCCGCGTGTTATGGTGGTGCACGTAATT